>Ga0209712_10000911_pt1 | contig 25355 bp, 21 predicted proteins | sample ArcOceMetagenome_FD_187443 | JGI IMG/M metagenome (GOLD analysis project Ga0209712, IMG submission 187443) | Marine eukaryotic phytoplankton communities from Arctic Ocean - Arctic Ocean - Greenland ARC118M Metagenome (SPAdes) (version 2) | ecosystem: Environmental > Aquatic > Marine > Oceanic...
ACCCAATTTACTTCGTTTCAAGTAGTTTTGAGAAAAAAGTGAAAGAGAAGTGGACTTTCAAAAAAGTGAAATTTCCAAAACCAATATTTGAATTTCAAAATCAGAGCCTTGAACAAGTCTTCTTTCAGGCGATTCATAAGAAATGGCGGGCGAAGAACATTGGTCTGAAGGGATTTACAAGGAACTGCAGGTTTTATCTCAATATGAATCGTCGTTAGTTCATGCATTGTCTCCTGAAAAGAAGAATCATTACAAGTCTTTTTCTGTATTACAAAGTAAGGCATCCAGTAGCAATACCAAACCTTCTTGCTCTATCAAGAGTGATATTGATTGCGATTACAGTGTGGCTACTTTTTGCACTTCGAGCAGCGTCAAAAAGCAAAAGAACCATGTGAAAATTAGAGCCAATGCGTGTTCTACTAAAGATACCGCGGTGATGACAATGACTCGATCGAATCGGAAGACTAACAAAAAGATTCCAAATAAGACCAAGGAGAGGAGGCCCATCCGGCAGAGCAATGTAAAGATGCTACCATTACAACCTGAGCAAAAGTCGAGCAGATCCAAACAGCGACAAAAGACAATTGTGCGTTTCCACGATGAAAAGGTAATTGATAATTCTTACTCTGACAAGAGAGAGTCTGTTCCAATCGCAACAAGCTCTTTTGAAGCTGAGAATAGCAAGGGATCCTCGTCCTCCTCGGCAGAATATAGAGTTCTTTCCATTTCCTGTTCACAACCTGATGAAAGCAATCAGACTCACGAAGCACCAATTGTGATACCTGATTGCGAACAAAATGTGTTTGTGGAATCCTCTGCCTGCAAGTCTATCCCCCCGAAGAGGAACGAAACGGTGGCCCAGCTCTTGCAGAAGAAGAGATCAACATTTAAAACTGATGACAGTTCTTCCATGCAAGTCGCTGACTCTATTCCTACATCCATATCTGTGAGCAATACAATTAGTACCAGTACATTTTCCCATTGTGATTGTGAAAGCACTTTAGACACGTTCTCGTCTTCGTCGTCTATTTTCAAATCCAAACAATTCGATTCAAGCAATCGCGGGGAAGGAGAGATTCAAGGCTCTGATGAAACTGTTTCATCGGAATTGGTGGACAGTGCACGTACGGTTTGCAAGAAAAGCGTTGGCGCAGACACAAGCACTTGCGAGTCCAAGTGCGGAGATGTGGGGCAAATGAAAAAGGATGGAAACATTCAGAAGAAATCTTTCCCGTATTATCGTTCACGGCCAGTACATTTGCATCACCCCTCTCCGCAAATGTCTATAACTGATCCAATAGAGACCAGGCGAAGATCACAGTGCCTTGATGAAATAAGGAAGGATTTGGAAGAAACAAGACTGGTTCTCGATGACTCGGATGCACTATTATCTGGCGAGGCAAAATTACCTTGATGGCACAATGTTCATGAGTGGATGCTGGCAGTTTAGGGTCAACCTGGTATTACTCGCAGTGCTACACATCAACGCTAAACTGTTAGTTCATGAATTTAAAAATGAAATAGATTCGAGATGAATGCAAAAAAGTTAATCAAGACTCTAAATTATGACATTAATCCACAAGCTATAAAATCTATTCTCATACATTCGGTTTCAGATATCTAAATGATTTTATTAACGAGACTGATTCTTAATCATGCCATCCGATAGTAGGGAGCTCATAGAAGTCCTTGATATGTCTAACGGGGAATTCGTCATGCTTCTTCTCCATTGACTCAGCGAACATGATTGCACACTTGATATTAACGATAAGACTGACTCCGAAGTCTACTGCAGCACGCCTCATGAAGTAGCCAGGACTGAGCTCTCCCTTGATTTCGGTTCCGTCGCTAATGTTGATAAGAAGATCCATTCTCTCATTCCTGATCTCGTTCAAAGCAGAAAGACTCTTTCCATCACCAAAATCTTCCTCGTCATTAGGGCAGGTGCAGGAGATAAGGCCAAGGTTGTGCTTATCGTTGTAGTATTTGGCGGTGTTTTCAGTTCCGTGAAGCTTGTATCCCATCTTAGATAGAATGATAGCTGCTGGAGCAAACTCGGCAAGGAATTCGTCACTAGCGATGGATAGAAGGATGGTTCTATTCTTCTCGGGAAGTTTAAAGTTCGCTGAAAGCATTGCCTGAAGGAACGCTTCGTGAGCAGTATGACCGTAACAAGCGACCTCTCCAGTAGAAGCCATCTCTACTCCAAGATTAGGATCAGCTCCACGAAGACGAGTGAAAGAAAACATAGGTACCTTGACACAAACATAGTCAATATCAAGCAATGAGATGCGGTAAGGCTTAGGTCTCAATCCGCACATAGCTCTGGTTGCGAGAGAGATGAAGTTGTGCTTCAAAGTCTTGCTCACAAAGGGGAATGTACGACTTGCACGCAAGTTACACTCGATGACCTGAACCTCGTTACCCTTAGCCATGAACTGGATATTGAAGGGACCGGTGATATTCAGGGACATAGCGATAGCGCTTGCGTATCTCTTGACATGACGGATAGTATTGACGTAAAGCTTTTGAGCAGGAAGGATAACAGTTGCATCTCCACTATGAACTCCAGCGTTTTCCAAATGTTCTCCAATTGCATAATTGAGAATAATTCCGTTGCTAGCAACGGCATCGAACTCAATCTCCTTCGCTCCAAGAACGAACTTAGTCATGACAACAGGTTTATCAGCTGCTACATCAGCGGCAAGGCCAAGGAAGCTTTTCAACTGCTCCTCATCACTTGCAACTCTCATTGCAGCTCCAGAAAGAACGAAACTAGGTCTTACAAGTACAGGGAAACCAACCTTGCTAGCGAATGACAAAGCCTCATCCATGGAAGAGAGAACAGACCAATCAGGCTGATCGATGCCCATCTGGTCAAGCATGTAAGAGAATGCATTTCTGTCCTCGGCGCGCTCGATATCCTTCGCAGCAGTTCCCAAGATGTTAGCCCCACTATCAGAGAGGTGAGTAGCAAGATTATTGGGAATCTGACCTCCGACGGAAACAATGACTCCTCCGACTCCCTCTTTCTCGTAGATATCAAGAGTACGCTCCAAACTGAGCTCTTCGAAGTAAAGTCTATCACTCTCATCGTAATCAGTACTAACTGTCTCAGGGTTGTAGTTGATAACAACACTCTTGATTCCGTCACGACGAAGCTGTCTGACAGCAGAAACAGCACACCAATCGAATTCGACACTGGATCCAATACAGTAGGCACCGCATCCGAGTACAATAACTCCTGCCTCCTTGAAGGAAGGAAGAGTGAGACCATCCGAAACCTCGCTCATGGCGCGGACACGCTGCTTAAGGGAATCTACGCGTTTCAAAGGCTTGGCGGCTCTCAAGTCAACGCTATGGGTATCAACATCATTCTCATTACCAGAGTAGGTCATGTAGAGGTAGTTTGTGTGAGCTGGGAATTCAGCAGCCAAAGTATCAATCTGCTTGACAACGGGGGTAACACGTAGTGCCTTACGGATTGAACGAATCTCAGTCTCTCCAGCGCGGCCAGCCTTGCCAACGTAGCTTGCAATTTGAAGATCACTGAATCCTGCTACCTTGAGTGCCCTCATTCTTTCGACTCCTTTATCGCAGAAGAGTCTGTGAACATCACCGACATCCTTACAGGCTTGTCTCATGTTTGCGATGTTCTTGAGCTTGGACAAGAACCACAAGTCGATCTTAGTAACATCATGCACTTGCTCGATAGTCCATCCCTCCTCGAGAGCTGTCTGCACAGCGAAGAGGCGGGTATCAGTTGCCTTTCTCATCTGTTCCTCTAGGGGAGTTTTTTTTTCACATGGGATCAAGCCAGAATCACGCCCTTCCAATCCAATAAGAGCTGGGTTGACCATTCTGCAAGCCTTCTGTATGACTTCCTCGAAATTTCGTCCAACTGCCATGACCTCTCCAACACTCAACATAGAAGATCCAAGCTTGTTGTCTACGCGCTGGAACTTCTTGAGATCCCATCTGGGCATCTTGAGAACACAGTAATCAAGACTGGGCTCGAAGCAAGCAGTGGTAGTCTTTGTAATGGAGTTGCGAAGAGAAACCAAATCCCTTCCAAGAGAAAGCTTAGTGGCAACATATGCAAGAGGGTATCCAGTAGCCTTGGAAGCAAGAGCAGAGGAACGAGAAAGACGTGCGTTCACCTCAATAATACAGTATTTCAGACTCTTGGGGTCGAGGGCATACTGGATGTTACATTCTCCAACGACTCCAAGGTGACGTACAACCTTCTGAGCAGTATTTCGCAACATCATGTATTCCTCGTTGGTCAAAGTTTGGGAAGGAGCAACAACAATAGAATCTCCAGTGTGGATTCCAAGAGGATCAAAGTTCTCCATGTTACAGACAGTGATACAGTTATTGTTGCAATCACGGACGACCTCGTACTCCAACTCCTTCCATCCACGAAGATCCATATCGATGAGAATCTGGGTGCTGACACTGAATGCCTTAGCAGCAAGATCCTTGAGCTCTTTATCGTTTTCAGCAAATCCAGATCCAAGTCCTCCAAGAGCGAAGGCAGCACGTACAAGCACGGGGTATCCAATCTTGTTCGCAGCCACGATAGCCTCAGGAATATTGTTGGCACTGTAAGAAAGAGCAATGGTCTCATCAATCTCCTTCAATTTTGCACTGAAGATTTCACGATCTTCGGTGGCCTCAATTACGGGGATCTGAGTTCCAAGAACCTCTACCCCTGCAGCCTGAAGCTCACCAGAATTCCAGAGTTTAATTCCGATATTAAGCGCAGTCTGTCCTCCCATAGAAACGATAATACCATCGGGCTTCTCCTTCCTGATAATGTCCATGACAACATTAGGGCGGATTGGGAGGAAATATACGCGGTCTGCACCCTGCGATGCGGTCTCTTTTTCTTGAGAAGTCTGAACTGTAGCGATATTGGGGTTGATAAGAATTACTTCAATTCCCTCTTCCTTCAAAGCCTTGATACACTGACTTCCAGAATAGTCGAATTCTCCTGCCTGACCGATACTGAGTCCACCACTTCCAACAACAAGTACCTTCTTGTAAGTCTTCCTCACGTATGCAGAATCGTTCTGGAGAACAAGAGGTTGGGTGATTTTGCGTACATGCCCGACGAACTTTTCGAACAAGAAGTCGGTATCAAGAGGTCCTCCGTTTGCCTCAGGATGGAACTGAACACTGAAGAAGGGTTTACTGGTGTGAATGATTCCTTCGTTAGAAAGGTCGTTAGCGTTGATGAACAGAGGTTTCCAGTCTGGTGAAAGACTTTCAGCGTCAACGGCGTATCCGTGATTCTGGGGAGTAATGTAACAACGTCCTGTGCGAAGGTCAATAGCAGGCTGATTCATTCCACGATTTCCGTACTTAAGCTTGTAGGTAGATGCTCCAGATGCAATAGCAAGGAGCTGGTTTCCGAGACAGATTCCGAAAATGGGTTTTGCAGGCTCAAGAGCAAGTGCGTATTTAAGAGACTTGATTGTAGCAGAACACATCTCAGGATTTCCAGGTCCGTTTGAGAGGAATAGTCCATCCCACTCAATATTATCTGCGTTCTTCTCCAAATCGTAGTCGAAAGGAACTACAGCCAACTCACACTTGTGCGTGAGCACAAGATACCTAATGATGTTATACTTCATACCGCAGTCGTATGCAATGATCTTGGTTCCGTTCCCTTTTCCATAGTAAACAACTTTCTTCGTGGAAACCTCTGCAACAACATTGCCTGCATTAGGGTTGCTGAAGAATCCCTCGGGGAAGGACTGAGGAGCAGGAGACTTTGGATTCTATGTCGCATATATAACGTTAGATACTTAATGATTTGAATTGTCTGCTTTCTTTTCACACATTCATATTGTACTCACCACCTCAATGCGTCCGAGAAGAGATCCCATCTCTCTCAACTTCTTGGTCAAAGCCCTGGTATCAACTCCATAGACAGCAGGAATATTGTATTCAATAAGCCACTCTTGCAAAGACTTTTTTGCGTTCCAATGAGAATGTACCCATGAGTATTCACTAACGATAAGTCCCTTAATCTGGATCTCGCTACTCTCAAAGAATTTAGGAAGACCGAGCTCATCCTTTACAGACTCATCGGGAACACCGTAGTTTCCAATAAGAGGGAAGGTGAGAACAAGGATCTGCCCACGGTAAGAAGGATCGGTGAGAGCCTCGGGGTATCCAACCATACCGGTGTTGAATACAACCTCTCCGGAAACAGTGGTATCAGCTCCAAAAGAGTTTCCAGTGATTGGTGTGGATCCATCCGCAAGATAGAGGACTGCATTGTCACCCTGCAATACAAAAGAAGAGATAAAGTTAGATGATTGCAGCGAAACAAGTTACATATTCAGTTCTTCTCAATTTGAAATCGCCAATTCAGAAGAAGAAAAACTTCAAAGATTTAGCTGCGTTGGTCTTCATTATTGGATGGCCATAGAGATGGCATCATGGAAGAATAAGGGTAGGACGCACCCTATTTTCGAGGCAGGAAGATGTTGAGTCTGACATCTGCAAAAAGGAAATTGAGAAAAAGTGAGGTTAGTTTGATGTTTTGAGAGGACGTCTAGTGAGTAAGATGTATTAGGTACACCACTGCACTTGCCTTTGAAGTGAATAAAATTCGAAAGAGACAACAAAATTGTGGGACAAGAATTTATCTGGATGGCTTTCAATTACGTGTAGTTTTCTGATCATCGCTGGTGACGTAAGAGTGATATCATCAACAGATTCGAAAATGGATGGCTCTCGTGGCAGAAAATGAATGGTTCCAGAGGTCCTGGTGACGCGCAAATTCATCGGGCCAGAAAATATAATAGGGTTGGTATTTGGTGTCAACGTACAAATACAAAAGACAAAACTGGAAAAGCATTCTTCTTCTGCTTTGAACGAATTCTTAGATCGATCACAATTTCTGTCACAACATGATGATTCCAACATCAATGCTTTGCAGACGTTACGCACCAAGCCTTCTTCGCACGGCTAAGACGATAAACTTTAATCACAAATGGTCTCCAGCTCGGTTCCTATCCACTCAGTTACAAGACAGGAATGGGCCAGGGGTTTCCAATGTAGATACTGGTACATATAATTTCGATGCTGGTGCGGATCAGAATTCGAATGTCAAGTCAGAACTCTTACAAAAAGAACCCATCCGTACTTCTATACTCATGCAACTCACAGACCGAATCGGTATATTGCACGACGTCCTTCGATTATTTTGGAAATATGATGTCAATGTAACTAGGATTGAATCTCGACCTTCGCAACTGGGAAAGTTTGATTTCTTTGTAGACTTGGAAGGAAGTTTAGGTGACGACAATGTTGACAAGTTGCTTGAAAGTTTAAAGGCATTTGGAGTTAAAAAAATGCTTGTGTTAGATGAAAAAGAAGGTACTTTGCTTGAATTTTCCTACTGTGTTATTTTACTATGTTTCAGTTATCTCAACATCATTCCCGTAACAGTGAATTGGTTTCCAAGGCATATTTCGGAATTGGACTTGATTGCCAATCGTACCTTGGACGCTGGCATAGATCTCGAAGCTGATCATCCAGGATTTTCGGATCCATTGTACCGTGCAAGGCGAGAACAGTTGGCTGCGTTTTCGAAAGCTCACAAATGGGACCAGCCTATTGCTCGAATCGATTACACAGACAACGAACAACACTGTTGGAGAGTCGTCTGGGATAGAATGGAAGCTCTTTGGCAAACCTATGCATGTAAGGAATACCTAGAGTCTCTTGATCTAATGAAGAAGAATTGCAACTATAGTCGAGATGCAATTCCTCAGCAAGCTGATATATGCGCATTTCTTGAATCCAGAACCAACTTCAAGCTGCGACCTGTGTCAGGACTATTGTCCTCTCGCGATTTCTTGAATGGACTCGCTTTTCGCACTTTCTTTTGCACCCAATACATTCGTCATCATTCCAAACCATTGTATACGCCTGAGCCCGATATTTGTCACGAACTACTTGGCCATATGCCCATGTTTGCAAATCGAGACTTTTGTGACTTTAGTCAAGAGATAGGCCTTGCTAGCCTTGGAGCAAGCGATGAAGACATTGAGAAATTGGCAAGGTGTTACTGGTTTTCTGTAGAATTTGGGCTTTGTAAAGAGGCTGGGACTCTGGGGGAGGATAAGATGAAGGCATACGGAGCTGGTCTCCTGTCCTCCTTTGGCGAATTAGAGTATGCATGCGATCTGGACTCGGGCGAACGTCCAGCTGTCAAACCTTGGGATCCAAATGTCGCGGCGTTGCAGGATTTTCCAATCACAACCTACCAGCCAACATACTTTTTAGCAGATAGCTTGCAGGATGCAAAAGTAAAAATGAGAAGGTACTGCGAAGAGTTACCTCGGCCTTTCTTCGCTCAATATAATTGTCAAACGCAGACGGTATTCATTGACCGTCCTGTTAATAGGAGGCATTTCAATGGGCCCTAATCACATATCGGCATATTAATATGATATCGAATCAAGCAGTAACATTAAAGTCAAGATCTACACTTACACTTGAAAACTGTTTATTATTTCTTCAACTACGTGTAGCTTCGAACTTTCACACAATGTTATCCTAGAAAGCTTATTTTTTGTCGGAATGACTCATTAAATGCAGTGTGATTGCAAGAAATCATTAGGGTCTTCGAGCCTAACAACTATTAAAAGGCTCGTGCCTTAGATAATTTATAATAGTCTTCTTGCAAAACTCATTCTGAAGCTTACTTTCTTAATCATAAAACTAGTCTACAAGGTATTCAACAACTCAGTGCGCTGGCTCCACGGAATTTATATTATATTGTGCAAGAAAAGATTGAAATTTCCTCGCCCGATGATTGTTTCACCGACAGTTTATGACGCTTCTTGAATGGAATTATTGTGTCGTTTCGAGCAAGTGATACCGACGTTTCTATTGTAGGTTTCGACGATGCAGATAAATTTTAAATTTTGATACAAAAAGCAAAAAGACAGAGTAAGACAAAATCGCGGGGAATTATTACGATGCGGGACTGAACCGTTGAGTCAAAGCGCGCCACCAAACGTCTTCTGGAACTAATAACTTTGTAATGTTAGCGAACGAGAAAAAGTCTTAGCCTACTCCTGGTATACAGTGACCACTTCTCATGTATCTCTGCATCAAAGGGCTGCCTACCAATCAAAGTTTGCAATCGAACGGTTACAGATGGATAGCCAGGTGACATCGGTAGAGTCGGAATTCCAGGTTTCCGCTGTGAATTTGCGGTCCAAACAGATTGTGATTCTAGGTGAAATTGTAGGTGCCACCAATCTTGTAGCGGCTCTGAGAGGACACAAAGGAGGAACTGGTTCCTCTGCCCAACCAAAGAGTGACTCCATCAACGCATTTTGTGATGTGTATTGGGGTGGCAAACTGATTCATCGCACGCAAAGAATCAAGAAGAAGTAAGTTCATCCTATCTAGGCACGCTCGAGGGATGTTGGAAATTCATTTTTCAATTGAAGATTATGACTCACTAATGACTGCCCCCCCCTGCAGCAACAATCCAATTTGGGCATGCGATACAGGCTGCCTCTTTAAAATTGAATTAGACTCTGATGCAAAAGGAAATGAACTAAAGATCGAGGTTTATGATAGAGATGGGAGAAGTAAAAAAGCTCTTGGAGTAGTAATAATTCCTGGAGAACAAATTCTGAATGGAAGCATATGCAATGAAAAGAGAATGCAATTTGAGATGCATAAAGATAGAGCTGATACTTTGAAGGATGGAAAGGTAAACCTAATTACAAATGCGCTGTGGAACCGATTCAATTCCTTGGCTCCTACTGCTGTGAATCCATGGGCAGAGGTTCCACCAGATCACGATGAGGTAGACGACGATGATAGTATCTATGGAAAGACAGTTGCAACATTTGGCCCATCAAATATAGACGACGATTATATCTATGGTAAGATGGGCACATTAGCCCTCCGCTTTCGAGTTTCTACAGGGGAGGATTTGTCATTTTTGAAGGCAATAGATATTTACAACCAGGGCTTTAAATATGCGAAAAGAAAAAATAAACAGGCACTTGCAGGCGTCAAGAACATTCTTGACGGGAAAACTCTTGCTCATTTAGTTTCGGAAACTAGCACATCATATCAAGAAACTTTAAATTGCGAATTAATGAATGAGGTGCTTGATTTCAGGATTCGGGGTAAATTTGTTGACGCAGATGGAGTTAGTCGCCTTAGAGTGAAGCCATGTCCAGATCCAGATCGACCAGTCTTGGAGACTAAATTTCTATCAGAACCAGAAATGCTACAGAAATGTTACGAACCGTCACGAAAGTGGGTAGAGGCAGGATCTGGTAGTCTTGGACAGGTTCGAGTTGAAATTGTATCGTGCCAGGGGTTACCCAACAAAGACCTCGGACAGATGTTTGGGAATAAAACCGATCCATTTGTATGGTAAGATTTTTTTTCTTTTTTATTTCGGTTTTGTGTTCTCCATTCTGACCCCTTTCAAACTTCCATCCTTTGTGTACTCTGCATTGATTAGTCTGATTCATGAAGACTGGTAAGATGTAGAATTTGTATCGTCGAGTTCGTATGAGGATATGTATTTGTATTTGTTCTTTATCTTACACATGTATTTACATTATTCTTGCACTCTTTCTTAGCCTTGTTCAGACAGACGTTATATCTGACTGTCTGAATCCAATGTGGATGCCGTGGACAAATCGTGCATTTGTATTCAATAGAATGCATTCGTTATCAAGTATCTATATTGGTGTTTTTAATCATAAACTTGGGCCAATGCACCATACAGGCTGCGGTCGTGTTGCCATCGACCTTAGAAAGTTTGAACCAAATACCTCCTACACTCTCAAGTATGAGCTATTTTCTTCTCCAACAATCACAAATAGAAAAGTAAGTAACTGCCATCTCCATTACCGCAGTGATTCTGTTCATGTCTCACTAACCGCAATACTTTCAACGTTCGATAGGCAAAAGGAAGTATTACCATACGCCTGCAAATATCAAATGATCTCGCAGCGACGAAAGAATCGATAGTGTCGATGATGAATCCGCCAGTGATTCATATAAATGTTAAAAGAAGGAAGACATTGGCGGTAGCGAGATATACGTGCCAAGGGAAGTACAGAGAGGAAGTTTACAACATGAAAGTACTGAGATCATACATAGATGAAATTTTGGAGTACTTAGAAATATGGTCATTTGAGTTTCATGGAGCTATCAAGTCTTTGATATTTTGGAGAGGGCAGGTGCGATTTTTCAATCTGCATCTCCCGCTACATTCACTTTTTGCGTATTTGAGCGCGATTTATGTCATTGAACGCCCGCAGCTGATACCGGCGTACATATTCTTCTGTGCTGCGTGGTGTATGCTAGCACTGATGAGCCGAAGAAGCAAACATCCTTCACCTTGGCTTCAAACGAAGTCCTTTTCACACCATCTACGAAAATCAACACCTCTCATACAAAGTATCAAATCCAAAGGTGTCAAAATTGTTCCTGGGGAAGGATACACGACAATGAAAGAGATGGAAGAAGAAAGAAAGAGAGTAATGGAGGAGGACAAGATGTTACAATCCAAGATAGCCACAGTGAGGAGTGAACTCCAACATATACTTGCAGCAATAAGTGAAGTTGATCTCGTTACAAATGAGAATGGAGGTGGTTTGAATCCTTTGAAAAAATTACTGCCAGTGCAGCTTCTATTACGAGGTAAGTATTTCCGACTGGTCGGTTGCCTTCTCCTGCTGAAACGATATCTCATAGCAATTTCTCAACAATCATTTTTCACATAGATATCATTTATTATGTGAGATGGATCAAACTGATTATTTGTTGTGAGGAAAGTCATCTATCTTACCTTGTCACTGCACTCTTACTGGCTATTAGTGTTGTGCTTTTCCTTTTGCCAGTAACCAAGATAATTCATTGGACGTGCAGGATATTTATTTGGTTTGTCTTGGGCCCATGGATGAGGCTTGTCGACATGGTGTATAAGAGCCGAAACTCCAACGACAAGATGAAGAAGCATGTTCAGGCAGTAATGGATGAAATCCAAGAGAGAGAGCAAAAAAGATGGATTGATGGGAGGATATTGAGAGAGGAGGCACTGAAGCTGAAAGCAACCAGAATTCTGCGTTTTGGGAGGTTTGCTCTACGGGTTCCTTCAGTAAATATAACTCGGTATCGTGACTATCCTCTGCCAGAATCAACGGCGAGACCCATTGCCCAAGGTGAAGTAGATCATGACACCGTCAACGTGAACGTGAACAAATATATACCCGGTCAAAAGCATTATGGTGTAATGATTCCAGAACTCACAAAACCCAAGAGAGTCCGGCAAATAGAACATCAAAAGAGAGAAAACAAACTCGCTGAGCTGAAACAGAAATCTCTTCAAAATATCGAACGGAACGGGGCGAAGCGAGTAAATGATACGATCCATAGACAACACACTTCAGATCTAGCCTTTTTTCAAGATTCATTTAGTTCTCAACAGGAATGCAGTCCTACTAGCAAACCAGTTCGCTTAATGATTGAACCAAGAGAATCATTAAAATTCAACCCCCAAATGCAAGAAATCATTGAAGAAGGATTTGAATTGATGTTGAAAGAAGAAACCGTTAAGGCCTTCGACGGCAATCCTGCGTTAACTGAAGTACACGTAGGTAGCGAACAAGAGGTTAACAGAGAGGCGCGCTATATTGACCTCTTGAGGAGTCGTAGGACGGAAACACGTACTATGCTGGAACAAAGAGACCAGAAAGGCAAAGTAGAAAGAAGTGTTGACGGCGAGCGAGAAGTAAACCTTTTCGGAGGAGAGACTGACCAACAACAACCATGCTCTTCATTCCAATGTTCAAACGAAAGTGTAGAAATGGAGGTTGTTGCAGTTATGTCCGATCTCACAGATCAGTAGTGGCCGATGCACTACAATTCATAATAAATCATTAAACAAATAGAGAAGATTTAGAATCAGTTTGTTCATTTTTAGACCCCCTGTGGCAATTACTCCTCCTTAGCCTCTTCGCTGCCCTTTGATTCCTTTTCTTCCTCCTCATCTGATTCGTCAGCAGCTTTCTCCTCGATTTTTGCTTTTTGCGCCTCTACATCTTCTGTCATAGTCCTAATTACTTGCTCGACCATCGTAGGTTTCTTCTCTTCCTCAGCGATGTCAGCATCCGATCCATCCTTCTTTTTGTCCTTCTTCTTACTCTTGGCATTATCAGCAGGCTTCTTCACAATTAGCTGCTCGAGGATCATGTCTCTTTCTTCATAGCCACCCAATCCCTTTCGTGAAAGAATTTCTTTTCTCGTCTGTTCCAAAATGGCATTGACTTCCTCTTTCTCCGCTCCCAAACTACGAAGAACTGCTCCACCAAATGGAAGTGAGATGAGAATACTATCTTCTGGTACAACTGGAACCATTGCAATGACGTCCAAGGTTCGCTGAAGTCTCTCAGCATGGTCAGCATCTACTGCACGAGCAAAGATCTTTTTATCAGGGAAAGCACGCCTCAGAGAAATTACAGCTCTGTTAATTTCGGCCTTGTCAGCAATAGTCAGTATGACAGCGCTCGCTTTCTCCACTCCAAAAGCCTCAGCGACCTCTGGTCTTCCAATATCACCATAGAAGACAGGAAGACCCTTGTTGCGCGCTTCGATGGCCCGATTGGGATTCATCTCGAGCCCAACGTACTTGATTACCTTCTTGTCAAGAAGTTCACATACGAGTTTACCGACCTTTCCATACCCTACAACAACCGCAAAATCATTACTTTCTTTGATCTCATTCGCATCACTGTCTTGCCCAAGGTAATGCGTAAAATCGCTATCCTCCTCCAATCTTTTAGCAAGAGATCCACCAAGAGTAGCAAGCGTTGGAGTAAGTGCCATTGTCAATGCTACGCAAGTCAACAAAAGTTTTGTCATTGCAGGGTCAAGAATTCCGAGACTTCTGGCAAGACCAAAGGCTACAAAAGCGAATTCACCACCTTGAGAAAGGAGGAGTCCAGTCTGAAGGGAATTCGACAAACTAAGTCCGAAAGCCCTACTCAACGCAGTGAGCACAAAGGTCTTGATGAATATGATGGCTGCAACTATACTGCTTACGAGAGGAAGATTTGATGCGATCAAACCCAAGTCAATCTCGAAACCAACAGTTACGAAAAATAGTCCAAGCAGAATTCCACGGAAGGGAGCGATATCTGCTTCGATTTGGTAACGATATTTGGTTTCTGACAAGAGAACACCCGCCAAAAACGCTCCAAGAGTGTTACTCAAACCAAGTCCCTCTGTGAGGAAAGACATACTTAGCACGGTCAACAGTACAACTCCCAAGAATGCTTCTTGAGACTTCGATGCTGCCACTATCTTGAACAAAGGATTCACAATGACTCTTCCTGCGAAAAATATGGAAGACAAAGCAATTGCTGCCTTTACCACTGCTGATCCAACCGCCGATGCCAATCCTTGTCCTCCACCTGCCAAAATTGGAGTTACTACCAATAGTGGAACTACTGCCAAATCTTGGAACAGCAATACTCCAAAACTTGCCTTTCCAAACCTCGTAGCCATTTGATTATTGTCCTTGAGCAACTGCAACACAAACGCAGAACTGCTCAGTGCTAATCCTCCTCCTAAAACGACCAATGCATTTGCAGGCAAATTGCAAAAGCGCCCAGCCCCGGCAATAGCCACAGCAGTAAGAAGAAACTGGCTCAATCCAAGTCCAAACACATCTTTCTTCATGCTAGTCAAACGCTCCACACTCAACTCAATTCCCATCTCAAACAAGAAAAAGACGATTCCCAACTCTGCCAAAGTCTCAGTGCTATGAATACCACTGATAAGTCCCAGTGCGTTAGGACCAAGTGCCATACCAGCAGCGAGGAAGCCGATAATAGGCGAAAGCCCAACCATCTTACAAAGAGGAGTGATAAGGGATGTTGCCAATAGTAAAAGTAGAGTATCAGATTTAGGACCCTGCATGTAAGCACTGAGATCCTCAAGCGCAGATTTGAAAGTCCTGGTGGTTGCCTCAGTTATTTGTACATCTTTTGCTTTTGCACCTCCATTCACGGATACTGCATTTGTGGCTAGCGATTTAGTTTTGGATAGAAGATTGCGCATAGACTTGGTTGGAGAAGAAGATGAAATTTCACTTAGTCCTCCGCGTGATGCTAGCTGAGTTTGTAGATGGTTATTGGATGCCACCTGACGAACTACGGATTCTCTAGTAGAAGAATCTCCAATTGTTTGGAAATTAGCCTGTTCCATGTGAGTAAATGAAAGAATGGTAGAAAAGAAGACGAGTGCCGTTGTAAGTGTCTTGACACGCTGTTTCTTGGTCCACAAACGGAATGCAGAGACTTTTGCTTTCGTATTTTGCACTGCTTTTCCAGTTGCTTGCCTCTGTGAGAAAGATAAAGTTGTGTCAGTTTCAAGAATGAATGAATGCCCTACAGGTGAACCCTCGTTGGAATTTTGCCACCTTTTCTGCCAACGTGTGCTTTTCGCAATTAACTATTGAAACTCACCACTCTGCCGAAACAACGACGACGACGGCTGTCATCATTGGTGTCCGTATCAAGTGCTGCCATTTTTAGAGAAAGATCGCAGTCTTTTGCATTCGTAGACGTTGATGCAATCGTCAATGGGGTCATTTTTCCATTTCTGGTTGCAAGCGATCTTGCATTCAAATTGGTGTTGAATCCATCAGTGGATACAACAGCAATTGCGACGACCAGAACTGCAAAGTTGGTAAACAGTTTCATCTTATGTTGTGTTATGATACTGTATCTTTCTCAATCAATAGAAACCTTTTTGTGTATGAAAACAGAAGCTAGAAACAATTTCTGCAACAATTACTATAGAAGATCTATAGAGAGAAGGACAGGATTCAAATTGAATGTCTTAATTTCAAATTATAGCAAAGGCTTTGAGACTGGCTATCAGTATCAAGATACCGGCAGTAAGTATGCAGTCTGGCGAACTCTCCAATCACCAATCATGCATCGAGCGAGCGAGAGGATCGATGAGGCATCGAGGAGGAAATTCAAGGGAGATCCACAGCCGGACGGAGACGTTTTTCTGGACACTCGTACGCAAACGAAAGAAGGAAAGAAAGGAGAAGAGAGTTTATGAGGGTCAGCTTTTCCTGACCCTGGTCAGCTTTTCCTGACCCTGGTCAGCTTTTTCTGCCATTCCGTACTACCAGTTCAGTTGGGAGATCAAAGACGGAGCGAAAGAGGAAAGAAGAGAAAGACAGAAACAAACCACCCCTCCAACCAATGATGTTTCGCGCAAACAACGTTCTTCCTTCTTCCTTCTTTGTGTTCGTTTTCTCCTCACAAAAACTTCTTTGGTGTGCTAGTGGCTAGTGGTGGCTGGCAAGCAACAAGCGCAATCTGGTGTCAAACGAAGCAACTTTGAACTTGCAACCACCTTCCATCCATCCATCATTCATTTCCTTTTACGTTCTGCTTTGTTTGTGTATAAACATCAAACTTGAATCAGACGATCATCATATTTTTAATTTTCCTCCCTGACAATGAAATCTATAAGACAGGCAGTGATCATCATGACTTTCTGCACTAAAATAGGAACTCTCGCATTCTCTCCAACCTCCTCAAGACAAACACCCTTGCGAGTACTTGTTGCCTCCACATGCACGCACACGTCTACCACTCGTCTCTACAGCAACGTAGCCCCTAAAACTGAAACCTACCACCAAAAAGAACAACAGCTGCACGCAGCTTCTCCCCTATCTCTCGCACCCATGATGGATTATACCGATCGGCACTTTCGTCATATGGTCCGACTCGTATCCAAGAATACCCTCCTCTACACAGAAATGGTAGCTGCAAATGCAATTGTCCACGAGAGAAGGGAATCATTAGAGCGAAAAGAAAATCTCATCACCCCCCCTGCAAAAGGATCTCTCCTAGAAGAACAAGTTCATCAAGATTTAGATTCTTTTGGGTATGACATGACCTACCTTCGGAGATTCATGGGTCAAAGTGCCATCATGAGGGAAGGTCCGAGTGTTTTGCAGCTTGGTGGTTCAGATCCTGGACAATTGGAACAAGCTTGTGAAACACTTTTACAGCTGAGTCAACGTGGTTATTGTGATTATACTGCTGTAAATCTGAATTGTGGATGTCCTTCTCCCAAGGTTGCTGGAAAGGGATGCTTTGGTGCAGCATTGATGGAGGAACCGGAATTGGTCAAAGATATTGTCACGGGGATGCACAACGGTTGTGATGGAAATATACCCATTACAGTCAAGTGCCGAATTGGAACTGATAAGGACTTCACCTTCACAAAGACTGGATATGAGGAAATTGACGATGAGCAAGAATACAGTAACCTATGCCGATTCATTGAAACTGTTGCCTCATCTGGCGTGGTGACTGATTTCCAGGTCCATGCTAGGATTGCTGTTCTGAGTAAGAGCTTTAGTCCAGCAGATAATCGTAAAGTCCCAAAGCTCAAGTATGATTTCGTAAGGAAGTTGGTGGAAGATTATCCTGAATTCACATTCAGTTTGAATGGCGGAGTCAATACAGTCGTAGACGCGAAAGCTGAATTGGAACGATGCGATAATATGGCAGGAATAATGATTGGTAGAGCCTGGGCTGCGAATCCATGGTCTTTTGCAATGGCAGATGAGATTTTATATCCTGAAAGTGCCAAAACTAGTATAGAAAATGTATATGGGAGTGAGGGTAGACCGAAGAATAGACTTGAAGTCCTCAAAGCGTATGGCAAACATGCAGATTTTGAGGAATCATTGTGGGATCCCCTCCGCATTCGAAGATTCATAACGAAGGCCGCCACACCATTATTTGCTGGTGAGCCGAACGGAAAGAAATACAGAATTGCCTTGGATGAGGTTGGGGGGCTGCCAAAGAAGCTGATGAAGCAGGGAGAGACAATGGACGGTTACCCTTCTATTTCCGAGCAAATTATGAACGCCGCATTGGAAACTTTGAGCGAAGATGTGCTGCTGCGGTCACCATTGGAAAGCTACGAGAGATCTTATGCTGGCAATGTTGCTACTGAATCTTCTTCTTCTTCGGAGGTGATTCGGGATTGGCAACAGGATCGAAAGATGCAACAAGAAGAAAGTAGTATTGATAGCGGAGTTGCTTCGTAATGACTTGGGTCGAGAGGCTATATGGTGTAGGATATACGTCATGTGGTGATGATGCAATTGATATTGACTTTACAATTACACGTAGGTGTTGGCATGTAGATGATGATACATCCCAATGCCAAAAGTTATTATGTATTATCGTAGTGTGTTTCTGTCACATTACACATTATTGCCACTAAATTTTCAATTTGATATTGTGTGACTAAAATCGCCACGTCACGTACTACGTCTGTCGTCTGCCCGCTGGAAGAAGAAAAAAGATGAGTGGTGGAGCAAAAGACAGCACCAGCCGGCTACGGTATTAACGCTTGTACTGTTAACGCTACTGTACGCAATTGCTGTTCTCCGCCGAGCCCCACCGCCTACCTTCATCTTTGAACCCCAGTACTGTAGCGAGTCTTCTTATTTTTCTTGAATCAAACATGTCATCATCTGCAGACGAGAGTTTGAGCCAAAACGGTGAAGGTTTAGGAGCGGTCAATGAAGACTCTGACGTAGAAGACGGGACTCTCGATAAGGATAACGCCGTGTCCGATAAGGATCAGGATTCAGATGATTGCAAGAGCAATAACAGTAAAAATGACAAAAACAATAGCATGGATATGGATTTAGACGGTGAAGGCGATGGCGATGGGCATGAATCAGCCAGAGACGACGACGAGGAAGACAGTGACTCCGCGGAGGATGAAATTAACGGTAACGGTAGCGCAGGCGGCGCCGAGAGATCATCGCACATGAATGGGACTAGTCACAATAACAACAACAACAATACAAAGCACAGCAGCAAACCTCCAAACGAGGGAATGGCAAAATCAACAAAAAATATAGAACAGAAAAATGGGGCACATGATAAAACATCAATAAAAAATGAAAATGGGGAACAACAACACAAGCACACTACGGGGGATAATGGCAGTGCACCTGCCTCTTCCACGACTGATGCAGCGGCGGAGCCGGCGCTGCCTGTGCTAAGAGGTACATTATCGTATATCAACAACGAACTTACCCGCAGGCACGTTATCCAGGGCAAATGGAACTTTGAAGCGTCTACGGAACATACACCGCAGAATTTCCAACTTGTAAGGACTCTTGGGCTTGACGAAGATCCAACTGAGTTACCGAAAGATGGGACTTTCGATGGATCCTTTAGCCTGGCTTACGTTCACATTTCTGCCAAGGGCAAACGGAAGGAGAAAAGTAGGGTAATCCAGGAGAGCGGAGTCAAGATAAAATTTACTGAAAGAGATGGAGAGGACGATGCATTCGATGTTCATGGGGAGGGAACAAACCAATACGGAGTATTTTCCGTGATCGGAACGGCGGTAAGGGATTTGAGTGGACCGGAGAAAAAATATTCTGTTGAAATGGTGAAGAAGTATTTGAGTTCTCCTACTCCTGTTACAGAATCTCCGGATGGGAAGAAGATCAAATCCAAGAGTAAAAAGAGAAAGCTAGAAAAGGCGACTGTTGCGAGCAACGCGCATTCACATTCTGCGGACGAGCCCTTGCCAGAGCCGTCCGAGACTCATGCATCCAATGTTGTCTGTTTGAGGGGAAAGATTACCCACATGTCGAGCGCCCAGGATGGTGTTGTTCATAGGGTATCGGGCATGTGGTCTTCAGGGCTGGATATTATTATTTCGGATCCTGATAATAAGCGTGGACTTTGCAACCAATTTGAATACGAATACCGCGGTACTGTTCCCACGGATGTCTACCCCATCTCTGGTAAATACACTGGATGGTTCAATCTTACAGATCAAGATGGAACTCGCAACCGTATTCCAGAGAGGGACGTTACTTTGAAGTTCAAAAAGAATAATGAAGGATGTCACAATGTGGAAGGAAAGGGGAGCAATATGTTTGGCAAGTACAATATCACGGGAACGTTAGACAAGGATAATGTCATTACCATCTTTAGGCATTTCCAGCCCATAAAGACTAAAAAGGCACCTCCGCCTGTTGCTGCAGTCAAAGCACCAGTAATCCCTGACATCCCTGATTCAGAGCGGATGTCTTTAGACGATATTACTGTTCCAAATGACGATGAAGACATTGAACAAGTTGTTGCACCGGAGGATGGACAATACGCTGCTCTTTCCAGAGGTGTTCTCCGAGTCAATGACGATGGCGTTATCACATGTTCCGGTAAATGGGCCGTATCAAGGACTCACTTCAACAACAGCTTGACTGCTAATTTTCATTTTGGTTTAGAGGAACATCATGCCAAGGGGGAGAGTGGGTCGGCAACTTTCCCCGTTGACTCCGCAAACTACAAAGGATCCTTTAAGATGAAGAGGGGAACAACAAAGTTTCAGTCAGTTGTTGATAGACAGATTGTCATGAAGTTTCGCAAGAACAATGTCGGGTCTTACAACGTATATGGAAAGGGCATTAATTCTTTTGGCACGTTCGACCTTGTCGGTACCCTCATTTTACACGGTCGAGGAAGTGGACATGTCGAGTTGTTCCGAATCTATGAAGCTCTACCTGCAGAGACTGAGCCTGAACCCCAGCCCCAGCCAGACAAGCAACCAGGAAAGGTGTTACCAACTTCCAAAAATGTTGCGAAGAAGGGAGGGACTCCAAAACCAACATCAGCATCAGCTTTTTCATTCTCGCCACCTCCAGGTCCTGGCCTTCTTCGCCGTGAATCTTCACGGGCAACGAAGCTGCCTTCTCGTCTCGAAGAAGGTGATCCTCTGGCGCAGAAGGCTCGAATGATGGAGAGATGCAGTGCCGTTCTAAAACTTATCAGGGAGAAAGACCTTCTCGGAGGATCGTTCTTTGCTGAACCTGTAGACCCAGTTGCGCATGGGATTCCGACCTATCATCAGATCATTACCAATCCCATGGATTTAGGTACTGTTCAAGCAAAGATGGACGCAAATGAGGTAGATTCTCCTGAAGAATTTGCTCGTCTAGTGAAGCTGATCTTTGAGAATGCCATTAAGTTTAACATTGATCCCGGCCACATTGTGCATCAATCAGCTAAAAATCTTATGATATTGTTCAACACTAAATTTAACGATGTTGAGAGGTTAATGGACAAGAAGAAACCCACGAAGAAAGAATTGAAAGAACTCAAAAAGAAACAGCAAGAAGAACAAAAACGACTCGACAGCGAAAAGAAGCGAAAGAGAGAAGAGGACGAAGATCCTGTTCTTAGAATGGTTCGATTGATGCATTCCTCAAGTGCTGAAGTTTCAATGAACCTCGGTGCGCTGAAAGCAGCATCTTCTTCGGCAGCCGAGGCCAGTGTCACCAGAGACGAGTTCAAACTTCAATCATCTATTCTGGAGGGCCTGTCAACCCAAGTTTTACAACTCCAGGGTCTCATAGGAACATTAATTCCCGCTGTCGCGAAGAATGGCACCGTTATTGCCCAGGATGCTGCACCCTCTGAACTAGTTGTGGGCAGCAGTGCCAAAAAACCGGCAAAGAAGAGAAAGCCGACAAAGACTGAGAAAGTTGCGCCGGTTCCTGCTGCTGCTGTCGCCGTGTCTGCTCCTGCAGCACGCAAGCCGGTTCAAGAGAAAAAACTATCATTTGAAGAACAACAAGAGCTCACAGATTCCATCAATAACATTGCAATGACAGAAGATGACAGGCTTGAACAGGTCATTGAAATCATAAGAGAATCTGCGGCATTGACGGGAGACGAAGAAGAAATCGATCTTGAGATTGACCTTCTTCCAATAGCAACGCAGAGGAAGCTATTGAATTTTGTGAATAAGGTGAGTTTACCCATGGTAAAGTTTTCTTTTATCCCTATTCAAATTGCGACGTAAGGTCTCAATGTTTTTCTTCTTTCAGGATAAGGCTAAGAACAAGAAAGGAAAGAAGCCAGCGAAGAAGAATACTCCAGCGCCTGCACCAAAACCCGCTCCTCAACCGAAAGCCCAAAGTAGCTTTGTGTTTGGTGCAGATGGTGACGATTCTGATAGTGACGATGAAGAATCTGTTATGCAACAAGGTAATGCGAGCAGTGGATTCCAGATAACTGAAGACGCCGTCATGGAAGAAGACGAAGACGAGGACGAAGGTGATCTAAATTGGAACATACCAAAGGCCACGGTTGCCGCAGATGAAAATGATGACGATGACGACGACGATGATGATGCTTGGGAAGCTGCACGTGGAGCCACGACAGCTCAGAAGGCTTTGAACAAAGAACGGGAGGCCCGTGAGCAGAAGCTGCTTCAGGAAGCAGAGGATGCCAAGCTAAAGAGTCTAGAAGAGACAAAGGAAAGAGGCAAAAAGTTGCAAGAGGAACGAAAAGCTAAGGAAGCGGAAGAAGCTCGACTTCGCGAGCAGAAACAAAAGGATGAGAAAGAGCGTATTCGAAAGGCTAAAGAACAAGCGCTCGACAGTCTCAACCACATTAAACCGACAGTCGATCTTGAAGGACAGAGAGACTTTATGAAAGAATTTGAAGGAAGCTTTTACGACGGCGCCAGCGGTGGCGCTAGTCCTTCGTCTGATTTTGGATTTTAGAAACATTTACAGAGCACGTGCAGCCTTACGCATTACCCTATCAGCCTACAACCAAACAACATAGAAACATAATACATTAACGGCGCTTTGTAAAAAATGGACCGAAGCCAAATCTCTGACTTGTATGTTATATTTACTACTAGACCTTTTTGTAGAACTGTGTTTGAAACTTACCAACAAGACAACGAACTCACCAGGAAAGGAAAGTGAAGGGCTACCCCTATCGTCGTCCTCGTCCTCGTGGTATTGTTCTTCTCTAATAAAAACACATATACTTTATTCATTAATATTCGTCACCAAACTCTATTTATTCTATAAACTGAAAGCACCACTATAACTCAGCATGTCTATTCCAGTTCGAAACATTCCTGTAAACATTAAAAAGTTAACTTTCGATGCATATTCAATTTCTTCTTCCGAGTCTTCTTCTTCTTGTCCCTCTTTCTGTTCTTGCTCTTGCTCTTGAAACGTCCGCTCTGAATTTTTTAGACATCCCATTCGCCACTAAAGAAAGATGTAAACATCGCCAATGCTTCAGCAGGACGATATGCTGGTACCTCGTGACCTGCGCCATGAACAGTAGCAAACACAAATGAACTATCAGTAAATCCCAAATCAAACTCTGTTAGATAGCCAGCCGTTTGGTTCTCAAATTTCCACGGCTGCCAGAGTCTACCCTCCTTCGGAGAAGCACCAACATCGTAGATCCAATACTGGGTGCTCGCTGTAGAGCAAACTGGGTACGTGTACGTGTAATGAAAAAAACAGATAGAGAAGATGTTAGAAGATTTTCACAAGAGGATTCAACGTGTGTGTACTTTCAATGGGTTGTTTGTCCGTGTGTAGCTCAAGCGTCCATAGACCTTTGGAATCGCTTCAGTTGTTTTGGATGGGCAGACAATTTTTTTTAATATCGGAAGATACTGGAGTGACATCTTTGAGCACCAACATCACTTAGGCGGTATAACCTTGGCGTTATAACCTTTCTATTGCATTCACTTCCTTCTTTTTCTCCAACCAGGAAAACACCACAATGGTCAATACATAATTTACGGTACTCACTTGAATCATCATCTCCGCTGAAAATCATCATCTTCAAATTGCTTCCCTCGACTCTAGCTCGTTCAATAAGCTCCTCGTACAGATACATTTGGGGTGTATCAGAGTCATCGGTAGAATATTCAATGTCGTCTGTGCACATACTCCAATCCTTTGTCTTTTGTACATGTAAAGCATCCTTGACATCATCCCGGTTGAGATAGTTGTACAAGTGCGTTTCAGCACATGGATGATAAACATCTTCTTGCGGTAAAAATGGTGGGTTCATAGCCGAACTGTGTTTCATCAGCTTTATAGATTGCGCCGAAGAAGTTGCCAACGTCCTCCTCCTGGATGTGGCAGAAACGTAGCCTGATACTTCCAAGACAGCACCAGCCTCCTCTCCAGCAGGGGGGTAATTGTTATCTGGTTCTGTACATGTGGGAAAGTCCAGTGCGTAAGGGTTGATGCCATTCCCAGCATCCTTCAACATGGTATCAATCACAATAGTACATTTCTCCTCTGGGTAGTTTGTCGGATCTGTACAATGAATTTCCCACTGTTGAAAGAGAGGTAGCGCGATCAGACCGTGCATATAATACGTCTGAATCATGGTAGCATCGTTTGAAAATGGGTCTACATACGGATTTCCAATCATGAATCCACGAAAATTGATGCTATTGTCGGTATTTTGGTCTAAAATCTCTTTGGCCAAATGAGGAATGTAATGCCCTCCAAAGCTCTCACTTGCAATATAAAAAGGGTTAGTCTTGCGTTCAGGAAAACGTTTGAAAAACTGTTTAATGAGCTGGTAATTGTCAACTGCAGCACGATCATCGCCGACATTCCTATCACTGTCATCTGTAAAATAGCTGAATCCTACCCCAGCTGGCTGTTCAACGTAGAGGATGTTCGCAACTTGATTCCACGTATTGGGATTCTGAGAAAGAACTCCATCCTTTTCGAACAAGAAGGGGCCAAATTCAGTTCCTAGTCCGAGAAGTCCTGAGCATCCAGGCCCTCCGTTCGTCCAGAATACGACTGGGTCCGTGGAAGGATTGTTGGATGATTCAATGTACCAATAGTGGATATTCCTTGTTGGAGAGACGGCAATATATCCCGAAAATTGCTTGAATGTTGGCTCAAAGTTGAGACCCGGCAGGTTCGATACGAGGTCCCGTGTCGCGTCTGCAGTGTATTCTTGAAGAGTATCAGGTTCTGAGACAAGGAGGGGGAGATCTTGTTGGTGCTGACTCTTTCGCAGGTTTGTTGCGGGGGTTGAAAATGCAAAGTGCAGCAGAGATGCAGCTGCAAGCGAAGAAATGGTGTAAATTAGTTTCGTCATGAGGACTGCTGAGCTCATACAACAGTAGGAATGACTGACTGTTCTTTTTGGTGCTGCTGATACTGGTATTTTGAATACCAATGTGTTTTGCGAATCTGCGAATTTATGAAGATGCTTTCAAGATATTGAATACCGGTATGCGATGATGCTTCTTTTTCGGGCTTCGCGGGTTTTTGAGTGATTGATGACACTCTCAAGATCTTTTTCAATAATTATTCCGTGTCATATTCTGGAACCCCCATAGCTGGGTGGGGTTCGGTTGCAAGTTGAAAGCTATGGTAATAATAACTACGAATTTACTAGTGTAGCCTGAAC
>Ga0209712_10000913_pt1 | contig 25329 bp, 27 predicted proteins | sample ArcOceMetagenome_FD_187443 | JGI IMG/M metagenome (GOLD analysis project Ga0209712, IMG submission 187443) | Marine eukaryotic phytoplankton communities from Arctic Ocean - Arctic Ocean - Greenland ARC118M Metagenome (SPAdes) (version 2) | ecosystem: Environmental > Aquatic > Marine > Oceanic...
AACACTTTGAAGCACTTGTTGGGTGGGCTCATGGTCGTGCAAATATCTGCTACGGTTATCTTCAAAAGGTCCATTCATAGATTGTTATCTTTAAATGGAACTAATCTATTGAGTTGAATATCATTCACGTCATATTTACCATCCAAATCATCCTTCATCCTATTCATTCCTGGTTCTATTGCCTTAAGCAAGTCTCTATCTTTTAGCTCGCTTTCGTCTTCTATTAGCGACTGATCACAATCAGAGCCTTCACTTTCCGAGGAGTCTTGACTTTCGATTGTGTTTATTCGTTTCTGTTCTTTCGCTTTCCGAATCTCCCTCCTCTTAATTTCATTTCTTTTAGCTTGTCGTTCAAGACAGGCTTTGACTCGCTCACAACGTCTTATTTGAGTCGCAAGATACAAAGGCGAGCTCTTGTGGTCGGCCATTCTCGTTATCTTTTGGTTGATGCTGTCGACTGTCTGCATCTCTCTCCCCGTGTGATCTCTTCCATCTGGTATTGCGTCTACCCAAGTTTCAAGTTTTTCAATAACTTTTATTGCAGGAGTCACTGAGTTATCTCCAATACCTGGAATTGCCTGACTCTCCATATCATGAGTATCATCCATAGCAAAGTCTCGAAGATCTCTCAAGTTGTCTGATAATCCCAGTTCAATTTCGACATCTGCATCCCGGTTTTGAATATCTTCCTGTACTCGTGCTTCGCCAAGAAGCTCATCTTCCGGGTTTTGCGCTTCAGCTCCCTTTCTTCCTTTACGACCTTTCTTCTTCTTCTTTCTCAAACGTCATTCTCTTCCACTCATTCTGTGCTTTCTTGTCAACTGAAGTTGGCTCTGGATAAATTGCATCTACTGGAATAGGTGTACTGACTAGTTCATTCACAGGCCTTGGAAACTGTGAAACGATACTTTCAAATGAAGGGCGATTACCGTTATCATCGAGCCAACGAGTGCTGTACGATATGATTGCATGACATAGTACAAGTAATGAACCCTTGTGTGCACACCAAATACAACCGACTGGACATGCACATGTAGCAGCAGGATGATTAAGAACTCGCAGGCACTTTCCTTGGTCGTTGAGTTCAAAACAGAGTCTGACATAATGAAATGCCTCTTGTACCGTTCAACGTGCTCTCTCTGCTTTCAACTTGTGGGTTATCCCATCAAACACACATACAGCTTTATATCCTTCAGATATATACATTTTTACAGAAGAGACAACTTTGTCTGTCACTTCGGGAAGGGGCTGTTTTGGATCCGAATGATACAGAGATACTGAGTTTGGTGACCCCAAAAGTGCCTTGACGATAAGGATTGACATATCAATTCCAATGATGTTCTTGGTCGCATCTTTCTCTAGAAGTTTCTTGATATTTGCATTCTTCGCAGTTGCCGAATCTCGAATTATTGGAGTGGAGAGTCCTTTGACGCCCATGTCTTACAGTAATCGCATTTGTGGTGCAAGACCCCTTCGAGGAGGACAGCAACACGATACTTCTACACCAAGCATTCGTGAATAAGGCAATCCCTTTGGTGACTCACGGCTGTGACTACTGATTATTGTGACCATGATGAGATACTCAATACTAGGAAGGAACAAGGGTTTAAGATGTGTGAATATTTTGGTTGATATAAGTTTAGTGGTACGAAATAGACACTCCAGGCGAGCATTGGTGATGTAGTGGTGTGATGTTGATTTCTATGTTTCTTGCGCGAAATCGCCAAAATTATAAAAAAATCTGAAAATACCATTGTACAGAAGGCTTATGACAAGCATCTTCCCGCCAAAATAATTAAGTCTAGTCTCGTCTCATCTCGTCTCGTTCGTCGAAAACACGTCAATGATGTAAATAACTTAACCTTCTGTACAAGAGCAAGTACCGTACCAGGTAACGAGGAACGCAACATCAAAGACTCCTAAATACTACAAGTACTTCAATTTCATTACAATACTGCAGCCATGGTAGCAACAAATTTCCTTGGCGTTGTCATTCTGTCATTATGGGCAGGAGCAGCCGCATTCTCGATTGACCCCTCCGTGAGATCAAATCGTCAACAGACCAAAGTAGAAATGACTACAAGTAGGAGTACACGTACCCGGCGTACTGATCAAATCAACATTTCCAGAAGACGCATATTCTCTTCTATCATCCCAGCAGTCACATTGGCATCGGCAGCACTAGTAGCTAAACCTCAATCATCCTTCGCAAAAGATGAATTGTTCAAATCTAATCCTCTGCTCAATCCGATCCTTGAGAAGATTAGAATCCTAGAGCAAGCCGAAGCAGACAATATTCAATATAGCGGAGAGCTCGCACCAGGTTCTCCCAAAGGCAGGGAATCTTATGCGAAATTACTGGTTCCAATCTTGACAATTCAGAGAGATTTGATACAGATTGACGATTTGGCTCATATGGAGGATGGGAAGGGATTAAATGATGCCGATAAGCTGTTGACGAAACCATATTTTGAGAAAATTGGATTCAAGAAAGTCTTTAATGCTTTCGGTAAGTTATGCTCTGCTGCTGTACACGTACAGTATGGGTACACGTGTTGTACTGAACCATTTCACATTAGCCAAAGAAATATTGTTACTTGAATTTGACACACCACATTTTTTAAATTTTGTTTCTGACATCATCACGTCACGTCACATGTTCATGAATTCAGCGGATAACATTTATTACAGCGACCCAGATCGCGCCAATGCATATCTTGGGGGAGGAGCAGTACCAAAGAACGAGCAGAGCATTGCGTACCTTCTCAGAAACGATGTATTGACAAACGTTGAGAATCTCCAGGCGGAAGTAGCATACATGATCAAAGAACAAAAGGCGGGTAATCCTCTGGAGACGGAAGATCTATATTTATACGCGAAAATATGCAAGGAAGGTATGGTGAAATATTTGGAATTGGTACCGCCTGGTGAAATGAAGCTGGCGGCAGAAATTTTGGCTTCCAGCTAGTGTAGTAGGAATAGTACACGTACTGTATTTGAATTTATAAACACATTTTCACAACTTCAAAGTGTTTTATTTCTGTAATAAAATAATAGCATCGGGTGATTTGTATCCTTTTTATTATAGTATTCCCCATAAAACCGTTTCATTTCTAGTGCAACTAAGAGAGAAGTCGACGAATATCTTGTTACTGTCCTACACGTACTTTTACCGTCGCATTATGAAATCTTTCTTGAAAGCATTCTCTCGGCAAACCTAACCTCTGCTTTCAAACTATGTCTTGACTCGTTTCGTTGCGCACTCTTTATTCATATCTTTTTCCCCATTCCATTTTACGAAACAATTCGAATCATTGTCGTCCGAATCAAATCCAAAATTTCATCAGTCGCAGCCTCCGGGAATCTGCTCAAACTAGGGATCAAGGCTTTGGCTTCATCCACTGATGTATCCGTCGCAACTAGGTTCATCAAGGCTGCTACTTCAAATCCGTGCAATTCCAATTCCTCCCCTGATTCCGTTTCTTTCCGAAAAGTGGTCAAGGCACTATCAATCGAATATAATATGCATGAGTAAACATGACATAATTAAACATTATACGTACGGATACCATACCAGCCAGCACAACAATCAGCACAACCCAAACCAAACCAAACTTACTCTTGTAAATTATCCAACTCCTTGACCAGCTCCTGATTATTCTTCTCCTGATTGGTCATTGTATTATACCGATCAACATACTTTTGCGTCTTTCTATAAACATCGTGAAGCTCTTCATCCCGATTGACGGCGGATCGGGCTGATACCTGGAGGATGACTGCGACTTGTGCATTGGAGAGGATGTCAATGTCCTCGAATTCTGGGCCGAATTTCAGTTCGGCGGCATCTTCGACGCCTGCTTTATTGAGTCCTTCCATTTTTTCAGGTATTTAATTTAGTTTGAGATAGCTTGGGTTTTGAATGAAACAGTGAAAGGTGATGCCTGTTGGTTGAGTGCTATGTACCGTATGTACTAATGCTATGTACTGTATTGTGTTGCTGGTGAAGCAATGCAGTCTTTCTTACGAGTTAGGACGACTGACAGACGTCTTTTTGAAGCTCTTTCAACTCCCAACCCAACTTAACTTCTCGAAGTTGGGTTGGGAGTTGAAACGCTCGCTTGCGCTTGTGAGCAACATCATAATATCAATCATACATCATACCTCATTACAATTAATCATGTCAAAGGAACGCCCCCTAATAGACCCATCACTCCTTGCCGGCCTAACAGCTGAACAAAAGGAAGAAGCCCTCGCAGCAGCGGCGGCGGCAGTCAGGGCTGAAGAACGCGCTGAACAAAGAGCTCTCGCCAAAGCAATGGAACAGAAACGACTCGAACGGCAGAGGGAACGAGAAGAAGAACAGGAAGATATCCAACGACGAAAGGAGAGAAGTCTGGTCAACCATGACCATTACCATGGAGGATTAAGCTCTAAAAGTGCGGATACTAACAAGGTTGTGTTTGTTTCGAAAAAGCGGAGGGCCGAGATGAAACAATCTCAAGAGAAGCCAACAGCATCTGACAATACACGTACTTCCTCGAAGTCGTCCTCGTCCTCCAATTTGAATCACCGCAGCAGTGCTACTGCTACCAATGGTACACATTCCAGTTCTTCACGACGCGATCCAGGTTCGGGTTCAGGTTCTGCAAAACATCAACAGCATCAACTCTCTAGGAATGAACTCAACGCTATTAAAAAAACATATCTCGGAGAAACAGCGCTGGACGATGAAGAAACTACACAACGGAAACAAGTCGCCGAACGAAAACGCGCAAGGCTAAAGAAAAAAATCACTTTCAAATTCGAATGGGATGCCAGTGAAGATACAAGTAATACCGCAGGGGATTATTTACCAACCATGTCAATGCCGAATAGGAATAGGAAGCAAGCGAGAACGGGAACGGGAACGGGGAGGTTTGACAGAGAGGCCGGCAGAGGAGACAAAGTTTCCAGCAATAATAATGTTTTGACGAAACCCTTGAAAGATATGACATCCAGAGATTGGAGGATTTTTCGAGAGAATTATGATATTACGGTTCGAGGGGGGAAAGCACCACCGCCTCTGCGCACGTTCCGTGAGTCTTCATCAGTGGGTGTTCCACCCATTCACCCAGCGCTATTGGACGCTATTGAAAATGTACTAAAGTACAAATCACCGAGTCCAATTCAACGGCAAGCTATCCCTATTGGGCTTCAGAGGAGAGATTTAATTGGTGTTGCAGAGACAGGAAGTGGTAAAACTGCAGCTTTTTCTATTCCACTCTGCCAGTTGATACTCAGTCTCCCTTCTTCAGTGCTGAGTACAGTCGCCGAGAATGGACCACTCGCGTTGGTGATGGCTCCAACCCGTGAACTTGCCATTCAGATTGATGTAGAAATGAAAAAGATTACATCGAGAAAGTCAAATATCTGTACTGCGTGCATTGTGGGTGGACAACCCATCCAAGCTCAGGCCATGGAGTTGAGAAACGGAGTGCATGTTGTTGTAGGAACACCGGGACGTATCAATGATTGTTTGGAAAACGCATACTTGGTCCTGAACCAGTGTTCCTATATTGTTTTGGACGAAGCAGACCGAATGATTGATCTGGGGTTTGCACCTCAAATTGAGTCCATTCTTGATGCAATGGGAGGGCTGCTCAAGAGTGAAAATGAGAAGGAAGCGTATGAGCAGGAACTTGAAGATTTGAGAGGCATCACTGACCACGTTCCTCTACATAGATTGACGGCGATGTTTAGTGCTACGATGCCAGCTGAAGTGCAGAGAATCGCAAGAAAATATTTGAGGCATCCTGCGGTTGTCAATATTGGAGGTAATGATGGAGGTGGTAAGAACAGAAGAATCCACCAATCTGTCGAGTTCCTTTCCAGTCCAAGCATGAAGGAGAAGGCAATGAGAAATGTGATTTTGAACAAAACAACAGTCTCGGATAAAGTTCTTGTGTTTGTTAATGAGAGAAAACACACTGAAGGAGTTGCTAGAATGATTGAGAGGATGGGCCGTCGAACTGTTGTTTTACATGGAGGAAAGACACAGGATCAGCGCGAAGAGAATTTAGACGCCTTCAGACGTGGAGGAGTTGTTCTTGTAGCCACTGACGTGGCTGGTCGTGGTCTTGATATTCCTAATATCAGGCATGTCATCAACTATGATGTGCCGTCTAGGAGTATTGATAGCTACTGTCATAGAATCGGTAGAACTGCTCGCGCGGGTGCAGAAGGTTTTGCAACGAGCTTTATCACTGATGAAGATGAAAGTATCATGGCTGCATTAAAGTCTTATCTTGAGAGTGTGGGTGCGCATGTTCCTGATAGATTGGCGAGGCATCCGGCTGCTAAATCAGGTGCAGGGAATAATATTATTCAGTAATGAAGATAACTAAAACTACACTGTAGCTACAGTACACCACGTTTGAACATAGAGACAATAGTTTTATGAAACTATTTTTTTAGATTATTAGGCCCTAGTAGCGTTCCTTTCTTTCGCGCACCCCCAAGTTCGAAAGTACGAGTAGAGTAGACGTAAAAAGGATTCATTCATAAAGCAAGTTATTTACAGGCTGCGAAGACGAAATGTGAAAGGTCATCTGTTGTTGTTATTTCTGGGTTCTAACACCCTGTTGACATTGATGTCTTTCTCATTTTCAGCACCAGCCAGGAAAGTGTCATAAAGGATTGAAATCTGATCTAACCCCAGCCTAGCAAGTAGTAATAGTTTCAACAGTAGTGATGGCCTCCTCGCCTGATGCACCGATGACAAAGTCTGTTCCATTAGAAAATGGAGAAGTGTTTGAAAACAAGAAGGAAGAAAATAAAAAGGACGATGCACCTCCTGCTCAGCCGGTTTCTCCAGGTTCTAGAACTTGCCCTGTCGATCCTTTCAGCAGCCACAAAGAAGGAGAGGAAATAAGAAAAGATGATCCTGACACCCCACGGAGCAATCTAATTCGGTACGCAAAGAAGTTCCCACAGAAATCTTCCAAATTGATGACGATTGTTTCAGCGAATCATCATCGTTCTCTTCGTCGTCGTCATCTTCATCATCCTGGACCATGACCTCCGAACACGGAGACGGCACCTCACCAACTCCTGCTCCAGATGTTTCTTCACAACAAAACCCCCCGCTACCAATTGATATCAAATTCACTTTTTCTGGATATTTTATCTTGATACTATACTGTTTCGGGCACGTTTCATTTAATGAACTTCTGGATGTAGTTCTGGAATATTTCGGTGGTGATATGCATCCAAGAAATTTACACCTTGCTATATTTATTATTGGATTCATCTTGATGAGACTATCCGGCGAAATCTGGTGGTGGAGGTCGAGTGTCGAATCTGATTCCTATTACGAAAGCTTCGAATCAACGAAAAGATTCAGATTAAAGTTGTGCAGAGAGTTTCATATGCAAAGCCGCCTTGTGAGAACAAAAGATGTTGGTCATGAACGTGAATTCTCACGTTCTGGTAATACTGGTAAGACCAATGATATCAATGTTACAAAATTAGAGAAACTAAAGATGGCGGCCCTTATCTATGACATACAAATCATAAGGTGGTTCAAAAGGCACACACGCTTGGCACTGGTGATATCACTCCTTGGTTTCGAATGTACATGCATCTCGTGTCATTACTTTTATGAAGAGACCTGCTTATGGATGACATCTATTTCCCGTCACGAGATCTTGAAAGGATTGCCGAGCTCGAAAATGGTGGGAGCTAGATTCAATCCGAGCCCAATCTTTCGTTCTATTGCATCAGGGACTGTAGGACCTCACCCCTTACTGAGCAAGGAAGAGATGAATGTTTGAGAGGATGGCATCGGGACGAACAAACAGAATACATCTGATATGGTTCTAAGACGTGAACCTTTCACGAGTACCTCCCAAACTTGCTCTCAGGCGAAGTGGACAATGGAGTCGCTTCTTTCTCTGGAGGACGAGCTGTACGAAGCAGATGAAGAATATCTCGGTAGCATCCTCTCTAAGTTTTCTGCCATTGTGAATTCCTGAATAAATCCTACCGTAGCTTATAAATATAAAACGCAAGCAACTTATATTTTGAATTGAAAACCGAGAAAAAATAGTACCAGCATGTACAGTACGTGTACCTGGTGTAATGACAGGTTGACTTTTGGGGTCGATTCTATACACCTTAATCGAATAATCATTGAGTTCTTTATTTATTTATTACACTCATTCAAGGATTTCCAGTACGTGTAGTCTTTTGAACAATGAATCAGAAATAAGATTTCAATTTATTCAAAACACATCGAAAGGCTTGCATGACATTCTTCTTACTGTTGAAAATAGGGACATCAATACAGTTTGTACATAGCGGCAATCTCCTTGAAAACACATCGAAATGGAAGAATACGAGGAAGCGAAATTGCGCGTAGGAAGATTCGTGAAGATTCGTCGACCTCCCTTCTTGCCTTCTTTCCTGAAAAAGCAGCATCAAAGCTAACGCACCCACCCACCCACCCACCCCGGCCCAAGGTGCACCGTTCACAAATCCCACATCGCGACAAACGACACACCAAAACTCGACTGTAGCATTTCATCAACATCTCAAGGGACACAACTCATACTCGCAATGGCTAACCATCCTGATTTCCTCAACTATGGTAGCGGATTTGAAGGTTCAGCATCCGAATACAGCTCGCATAGAGAATGGCAAGAATCAACATATATGGGGAGGCTCACCTTACTTGTCATCAAATTGGGCGACAATTCCTTCACGAACCAAATAATTAATTCGTTGAGGGACCAAGAGGGTGGAGATTCTCCAGAAGCCAGAATTTTAACCATATTCGCTAATTTGGGAGGAGTGATTGTCGGAATCTGTGTGGCATATGCTCTCGGTCGTATTCTCCAGATATTTATTGGTCAAGAAATTGTCATGAATCAAGAGATAATCATCGAGGAGGAAATAACATTGAGTGATTACAAGAAAGCAATGGCAGAGGAAGCTGCTAAAGAAAAGAAAAAGAGACGACAAAAGAAAGCAAAGAATTCGTAAAAGGTGCGGTCAGCGAAGAGCGAAAATGTAAACGATTTGTATTTGAAAGATGTGGGTGTGTTACACACCATAAAGTAACAATTAGGTTAGAGTAGAAGGCAGAAGCTCTTTAACGATATTTAGACTGCTCTTTATTCCAGCTAACAACTACACGTAACACCATAACTACTAGATATAACTTGTTTATATTTGTATTTGGTATTATACATTATGCAATATGATCGCCAGGCGATAATATAGAATTGTAAAAATTGGAACATGTACGTGTACGTGTAGATCATTTACTGTGTATGCGATGAAGAAAATCTCTTCAATGGCGAACTCGCCATTTTCGCATATGGAATCAAATGAGTAGGAATTGGTTCTCCCTTCTTCGGAGATGTCAGCCCGGGGTGGACACATTCATAAATACTTTTCAGACCTTCGTGGAAATCTTGATCTTGGCGCACACTAGTATCCTTATCTTGAATATCACTCAACTCAGACATGAATGACCTAATTTAGACGGGGTATGGGAGATTATTACTGAGTCGACTTGAGGAGTTTGTAATTTGAACGTTTGTAGAGCAAATGAATAATGCCATTTTCATTCGTACCTTATATTCCTTCGAGATTGGTAATTACTCGTTTCATTCCTATCAGCGTCGTGTTCGCCCGCCGACCTAGCTCCATTACTAGTACGTGCAGTTGTGGTAGAATCCATACTTTTGGATCGAAGAACTTGATTGATATCATTGATGAATTCAACGTCACTAAGACCAGCATTCCCGTTACCGTGATGATTGACATCACTAAGACCAGCATTCCCATTACTGTTATGATTGTCGTCGGTACTAAAAGGATTTTGAAACGGATCGCCTAGAAAGTCATCATTTTCATTTGAATTCAGCCCCCACTCGCTGTGCGTGAGACTTGGTACCCGCACACATCTCATATCAGGTTTGATAACACCAATCAGGTCAATTGGTTCTAGAACTGATAAAGTTTCGTGCGATTGTTGTCGCTCAGCTACTCCTGCAGGGTGGGATGATTTTGTAGTTGGAAGTCCGGAGGACCAGTCAAAATTTCCAAACTGTGAGGATGCCACTGATGAAGGCTCGTGATTCTGGTCCAAGGACAATTTTCCAGGTTCGCCCAAAGGTGGCATAGAGAGGAGGGTCGGAGTCATATTGTCGGCAGGAGGTGGGGTTGGGCATTCCGATGCTCTTTGGTCAGGAATTTCAATCTTCAATTTCTTTTCCGGGCTCGGGCGGAAAACAGGGATTAGCTGTTTGCCCCTATGCCCGTCAGCGAAACCTCGAATGATTGGGTGAATGACCTCTTCGTGCTTCTCATTCTCTTCCTTCAAATCAGTGGCAGCATATTCATACGGTCCAGTAGAAGTGTTGCGGGACCTCTTCTTCAAAGTTTTGCTTGATTTTCTAGTCTTTGTTCTATGCCCAATATCTGACTTGAGTGCCTTGGCTCTGATCACTGGAGCGCCCTCTCTTAGAGCCTGACTAGTTTTTGCGAGCGCTTTCTCGTGGTCGACCTCCACCCACAATCCCAGCGTCCCAACAGTTCCGAGGTCTGCCGTGTTATCTCTCTGTAGAAAGCGTCCTCCCAATTCGTTCACGCTGTCTAAGATGGTCTGGGCAATGGTAGACTTTTGCGCCTTGTTAGATGCAACGCTGTATCGTTCCTTCTTCTCTTTGATCATGTTCCGGAAGGCTATGTTTCCCGGATGGGCGTTGATACCCCCTCCTCTACCACAAAGTACATCCGTGTCACCAGGGTTACGAACACGAACTGATTCTTGAGCGCCGCCGCTCGAGTTGACGCCGTATGTCAGTTGCTGATGTTGAGGGTAGACAGGAAAAGGGGGGCCTTGGTTGGCCAAGTTTGAAGGAGTTTTCTTTGCTTGTTTGTAGCTCATATTTGTTTTGATTTGATGTTGGTTGATTGGGTTACACGTTTCACCTGATTTCGTTTCCATTGTTACAGAATTATGATTTGGTTCTGGTGGTGATGCTTACAAGTACTTTGAACTTCTTATGCACTTCTTTTCTGTTCCTTTTTTGAAAGTTCGAGGTGTCTTTGGTTCGCTTCGGTGTATTTTGAAGTCTGATCTTGACTCTTCCCAGGCTTGGACCAAAGCGAGAAGAGAAGATGATGGAATTCTTTCATCTGACGTCAACCATACTTAACCTGATGACACCAAAATTCTTATTGGCCACGTAGCGCCGTCATATCATCTCCTCCTTCCTCCCTCTCAAGAATAATGGCTGCTTTTCGCAAGGGGTGAAACCATTGACCCCCATCCATTGAAGTAATCATCCGGGTTCTAGTCGAAAATTCGTCTACTCCAAACAGTTTCTCCAAACTAAACGAACGAAATTCTGTCACGAGTAGTGAGCCGGGCGGAGGCTCACTCGTGTGTAACTTACAGCACTGTACCGGGTATGGTATCATACCACCGCGCTGGAGGGGAACGACTTACTTGCAAGAAGATGGAAAATGAAGGGCTCGATTTTTGCAAGATCGGTGTCAATAAAGGTGAGGAACCCTGCCTATCTATGCACCGTTTGACCATGCAATCTCGTAAATTTAACACATTTTTAATTGTAATAAACATGGATTTTCAATTTAGGAATGTAGACAATTCATCAACATTTGGCAGTTTTGTTATTGGAGCTGCTGATGACGTTCAACGTATGATAGTGGTCAACTAAAACATCAGTTCAACATCCCAATAATAGCAAGTTTCTCTGACTTTTTCCGCGCTCGAGTCACGAGCTATTATCATAATATTTGTTTCAAATTTTTTAATGTTTTGTCAAGGTTTTGTCACTTTTTTAATAAAAAAATGCACGATCGAGGCAATTGATCGAGGCGTTGGATTATTATTGGAAGAAATTGATCCAAGAACGCACATAAAGCCAACTCAGAATAAAAACAACCTTAACCTACCATGACCGACAGCAATCCCTACGATGGCGACTATAAGTGGCCTACCTCTCTCTTTGATGAGTTGTATGATCAAGGAAAGCTCGCAAAATTGGCTTATACTATGGGCTACATTTTCGATGCTTCTAGAGAGGCGAAGAAGCAAGGCGTTGAATTTTACGGGATTAATGTTGATTCCGACAGTGACGACAGGAAGCAGTTCACCCATGCAGTGGCAGATGCCGAGCTATTTCGCTCGTTTACCCCTGGTGAGATAAAGGAGGTCATGGAGAAAAATGCAGATTTCATGAATAAGTTCAAGCCAGGTAGTTTCTCTAGTGAACAACTTGAGGGTCATTACTCCTTCCTCGAGAAATTACAAGCGGAATCTGACGCTAGCGGCATTGAGAGGGCTCTGGCGCTCGAAGAATTCGATGACGCATTCCAGGACAAAGAGTGTGTTTACGGTGTGACTAGAGATAGTGTAAACAAACGGATTACTGTTGTCTTTCGCGGAACGCTTACCGGTTATTCTGAATATACCTTCAAAGTTTCTGTGAGTAACTGGTTTTCCAACTTAGCAATCAAGAAGAAAAAGGTTGAAGTCCCAGCTATCCTAAAAAAGAGTGAGGGAAGCGAAGTATTGGCTTTCCATACTGGTTTCTACGGTAAGTATGCCTCGTTTCTCCAGCTTTTGAAGTCTTCACATAACATTCTAACTCTTTCATTTATTAGATTACCTCTTCAACGAGACTGAAAAACAAGGCGATGCAGGAACGCGCAAATTCGATCAAATCAAGGATGATGTCAAGTCTCTTCTTGTAAAATACCCTGACCACAAAGTTTACGTGACGGGCCATTCTCTCGGAGGAGCACTTAGTACTATTGCCGCCTTTTATCTAGCCTGTGAAGAGGATATGCCCAAACCAATTTCTTGCGTCAATTTTGCTGCCCCACGTGTTGCCGGATCAGATTTTCATGAAGCAGTTCATCAATTGGAGAAGGATAAACTACTTCGTATCATCCGCTCTGTGAATGAAAATGACACAGTGACGACAATTCCGCCTGGTCGTTATAGCCATGTTGGTTTCCAATGCACTGCCTATGCCTCTCATTTCTGGAACAGGACACCCAACCCTGATATTAATCATTTGAACCCCAATGCCGGATTTTTTGGTAAATTGGGCCAGAAATGGACCAACGGTCTTCTATCCAACCTCAACGTTGCGTATGATCATAGCATGTCAGAGTATTTGAAGCGTATTGTCAACGCCAAGTCAGTACTGGAGAAAAAGAGCTTGAATCAGTTATACGTCGAAGAAAAGGTTTTTGAATCCTCACTCAAATCTGTAACAGAATCCCCCAAGATGTGCGGTATGTAAGACGTCAGACATTCGCATGCACGGAATACCATTTGCAAAAGTTCAAGAGCGTGGTACGTGTAGTATATGTTGTACAGTACTGTAGTAAAAGTAATTGTATAGCACTTAAAAAACTTAATCCACATCATCATAGTCACTAAAACCTTCATCGCTCTCCTTGGTTGCAAATGTAGCCATGCCACCTTGAAACTTACTCCTGCCGTATGAAACCCCCCTGCTGATGCCACTTTGCCCCTTCTCGCGACTCTTTTTCGTTTCGGGATCAACCTCAATACTCGATTCCAAAACGCCCATCTTTCCAAGTTTATATTCTAAATTATCCACATGTATTTCCCCAAAGTCCCCCAGACCCGCAAGCTGACACTGCAATTCCCCCCTCCTATAACAAAATATCGTGGGCAAATTCTCATCTGGCCAGTTCTCAATCGCTGATTTACTAGGTATGCTAACCCATTTGACTTCACTAAATTTCCCAGCTAGGGATGGAACGATATCTTGCTCAATTTTGAGACATTGATCTTTATGGTATGGATTCAAATTGGGAGCGGAGGAGGTGGATGTGAGAAGGATGACTACCCATTGTGAATAACTCGCGGTATTGACTTGTTCACTCCATTCAGTGCGTGATATTGGAATAACGTTTCCGTGTTGCAATTCTATCAATCGTTTCGATCGGTATTCTTCTATTGCTGCATCGTTATCGTTATCGTGGTGGTGCTCCTCGTGATTGTCCATAGTACTATTGCAGCATGTCGTATTATCCTGCGAGGCAGAGGCAGCTTGGTCCTGTTGAGATTTCAGAGCAGATAGTCGCCTCGCTTCTTCAGGCGTGGCGCCTTTGGCCATCATGGCCTGCTCGAACGAGATGATGTTACGAGCTAGTAGAGCATCGTCGAATTGAGATGTTTGAGTAGTGTAGGAATGTGATGGTTTGTCGATTGAGTAATTTGTGACACCGCGACCCTGCATAGTGTAGTGTTTTATTTAATGTCAATCAAGAACAAGATCTCAATTATTGTATGGTCTGTGTATGAAAGGGTTGCCTGGTGATTGGTTCGGTTGTTTGTTGGTGGAGTGTGGAGTGTACTGGGTACTGGTTTTTCGCGTTGTTGTTTGCGTTTGGGTTTGATTTTTCTTCTCACCTTTTTCTCATTGTTGGCTTGACTGCGCGACCCCCCGGGAAAAGTCTTTAATTTTCATTCGAAAATGACTGTTGGGTCTTATGACTGAAAAAATGTACTGTCTTGCCGTTTCATCTCAGTCACACGAACTCTCACACGAATGAGAAACGCCACCTCTGCCAACTATTTAGTTCGATACACGACAAATCCAAGACTGGGCCAGTTTTTTGAAAACGAGAACAGCGAGGAAGACAGGCACGCACAGGCATCATGGCAGGCATCTTACTTTCTTACTGTATGAATACCTTCCCGTTCTTCCCATAATTATTTTACTCTAGGTGTAAAACGTAAAACAACCGCGGAAACCAAAGAAAGTACACTGAAAATGAAACACCAAGTTTACGATCAAGTAAGCCATGGAGGATTTGAAGTGGAAGGAGATAAAGAACTCGGAGCATATCCCGAACAAGCCATAATTGCAACATCCGAAGGCGGTCGTGCAGCTCCCTCCACAATGTCCACACTTACACCAATCAAGAAAGCAGCAATTGCAATCACATTCGTAGCGGGATGCGCGGGTCTAATCGTAGGTCTGGCATCTATCAAAGTGGGCCAACCGGCATCAGGAACTTCGAATTCGTCGGATAAAGGAGGCGGAGGGGTTGATCAGCCTTCCATGTCTTCCATTGCTCGTTTGTCTAACTTTGATCAGTCCATTCTTGGCGGTTATGCAGGAAGTGACGGCTGTGATGAGCTTGAAGATGATATCTTGGAGGCAGTCGAACTGATGACTAACATCACCATTGATAGTTTGGCAACATCGCATTTTAATAATCCTTGGTCCCCTATTTGTAGAGGAGGAGGGGACGAGTGTTGGGTTGAGACAGGAATACAAATAAAAGTTGAAAATTTTAGAGATGATGTCGCTATCGCTGACTCTCCTGAAATGGAATTTACTATCGCTGACTCTCCTGCCGCTGGCGCTGATGGCGGGGAGGACAGCTTCGGCACAAACAACCAAGTGCAGGGAGTTGACGAAGCAGATTTTGTGAAATCCGATGGAACGAACGTCTTTGCAGCCTACCATGATAAACTTGTTGTATGGTCTGCACAAGAAGGAACTCTCCTGTCTGAAACCTCCATTCCCACCACTGACCAATACGGTGTAGACATTTGCGATAACATGAAATCTGACTCCAACACCACCTGCTACAAACAAGACTATGGGTACCATTTCTGGAGGCGCAAGAACCGGAAATTGAGCATGATTATGCCCTCACCACAAGAGCCTATCAAAATTTCAAGTCTCATGCTTCATGACGACAAACTCGTCGTCGTCGCATCCACATCTTACAATCTGCAGAATTCTGAGGCCAAACTCGAGAACGGAGGTCATACGCGTGTTTTCATTTACGATGTTTCTGCGGAAGGTATGCCTTCCGATGGATCGGAACTCACTCTCATTGCGAGAAAGGATTTGCAAGGAAAGTACCAGACTGCGAGGTCTATCGGGAATCATGCGCATATTGTTGCTGCCTCGTCCCTTTCCACTCGTAGTCACCTTGACGCTCACCTCTATCCATGGGTCAGAGCTTACGCAGGCATGAATGAAACAGAATACAGGAGTGCAGCACTTGAAGTTGCAAGAGAGAAAACAGCAATTTTTGCATCCGATCTTGCTTCAGAGCTGATTCAACTTTTCAACAGTGATTGCTCCAAGCTTGCCAAGGTGGCTATCATGCTTAGGGAACAGACAGCTGCCGATGGTAAAACTGTCCTACCGTCCTTTACAGATTCTTCTGTGCTCAAGAGTCTCACCCAAGTTCATAGCTTTGACATTCAGCAAGATGTGTTTTTGCAGACACGGATTATTGGTGCTTCGGCAATCATTGCAACAAAGTCTTCAGGGGTCTTTTTCCCTACTGCTTCATACACCACGAACGTTTATGCATCCGCTGAAAAATTGGTCGTTGCAGGAGAAGCCTATGCCCAAGATTCGTCCGGAGAATGGAATGAACGCACTGTGCTTCTTGTGTACGGCTTGGACGGTGATTCATCCATCCCTGAAGCTGTAGGAGATGTACCTGGATCATTGTTGAATCAATTCTCCATGGATCATTACTATGATGCTGACACAAGCGAAGATTACCTTCGGGTTGCGACTACTTCTTGGGGGAAGTGGGGCTTTGTAGATGGTTCCTGGAGTCAGACGAAAACGAGCGAGAGTCAGATTAGTGTATTGAAAATTCCTAGTACTACTAGCGAAGCTGCCGTGTTGGAAATAGTAGGAATTGCCACTGGAATTGGAATTGGTGAACGTATTTATGCAGCGAGATTCTTTGGAGAGAAAGCGTATGTCGTTACTTGTAAGTACGGGAAGTGTGTGTTTTTTTGTTGTCGAAGTTTTAGACATGGCAGATTATCGTCATCTCACAAACAATTATTGTTTTAAACATTTCCTTCCACACAGTCCGACAAATTGATCCGTTCTACACCGTGAACATGACAGATCCGACAAACCCTCACGTTGTTGGTGAACTAAAGATTCCTGGTTTTTCGGTAAGATACAGAATTATGACGTTGAAAGCACTTTTACCCTTGAAATTGGAAGAATGCATCCTACATCCTTTTCACATCACATAACTCACACTCGCCTTTGAATATAGAACTACCTTCATCCTGTAGATGACAGCTTGATTCTCGCAATTGGACAAAACGCAACAGAAATGGGAAGAACTGATGGATTGATGATTTCTCTCTTCGATGTATCTGATTTTGCAAATCCCACACGTGTTAATGAATACGTTGAGGACTCCAGTTATTCTTCTAGCAAAGCGCAATACGACCACAGGGCATTTCGCTACTTACCCGAGTCAAAACTTCTCATTTTGCCTCTCTACATAAACTCTTGGTATTCCTCAGAAAAAGAGTTTTTTGATGGTTTTGTGGTTTATGATGTGGACGAATCGAATCCTTTTTCCAAGAAATTCAACATTTCTCATGTCGGTGGGCTTGATGCAGAACTTGGCTGTTGGACCAGGAAGAAATTGTCAGCAAGGAGCCTTGTTTTCGATGGAGATGTGATGACTTTGAAAGGACATAAAGTACTAAGCCATTCTCTGGAAGATAAGTCTTATCAGTGGGAACTCGACTTGGACGCCAATGTTACTTTAGAGAGCACTGGTGGTTGGTGCTACACATGGTGGTAATTCCAGTGATATCAGATACGACAGGTATATGCTGTAAACCGCAAAGATCCTGTGAAATATTAGGTAGCGTTGAGATAATCGCTTGTTACCATAAACTTTCCCTTGTACGAGTAAACCCTGAGCATCATGGCCTGACTGAGTTGGCGCTGTACTCGTCAGGTTGTTGGGGGTAGCTAGGATTTCGTAGGGGGTTTTGCTAGGTTGGCTTGGCTTGGCTTAGCACAACACTAATTCGTAGTACTGTTACTACTCTACTTGCTATTCAATGTGCCGAAAACTTAGGACATTGAGTGTGTAGAGGGGTAGCAAATCCTACCCTATTTGGACTAGTTCTCGTACCAGAGCTAAGTTCGAACCTTAACAACTATGGCCGCTATCGTTGTTACCAACTTTGCAGTCATTTCTAGGCCGTCATTTTCCCTGTCCGATTGGGGTTGACGGGCAAACCTAACCTCTCCGCGAGGAGAGAAAACTATTTAGAAAAGTGTGATTGTATGGAGTGTTCTTGGCGACTTTTGTTGCGTGGAAAACCAACCCTCGACGACGCACCGATACCGAAAGCATTACTCCTATCACCACGAATGCATCAGCATACTAATGAACATGATCCCTGAGAAAGGCAGCGATATCAACCTTCCTCAAATGAATATACTGATTGTTGCAATAATATCAGCGTCGGTTCTTTTATTGAGAAAGACAGCGAAGAAAAAGGAACCATCAACGAAAGAAGAGGACATACATGTACCACCATTTTCTGTGCCTTTCTTTTACATACTTCCGTCATCAGCATCTCTGGATTCGGATGCGAGCTATCCGTTCAAGGATGTCTATCGAGTTCTTGAGAAACATAAGGACGATTGCGAAACAATCATTTCTTCCATAATTTTGTCTAATGAAATTGCCATAAAGTCTGAGTGGTCAATCTTCCCCGATAATGTTGATAAAATCCGTTTCTCGACCAGGCTCGAGGAACGAGTCAAAAGAACTGCCGAGGTGCTGGAATCTGATTATTTTGTGCTACAAAAGCTCCTGAAACCATTTCATTTGACACTCGCTTTACCTTCTCCATCGAGTTTCAACTGGACGTCATTTCAGAATGATTCCAAAGAAAAATCATCAGCTTACGATTCGGCCATGCAAATTATCACGCATATTGTAAGAGACTGGTCGGAGGATGGCAAACGGTCGAGAGACTCATTATATCATTGGTGTATTAAAGAGTTAATGAAATACGGATCGAGAGAGGGAGTAAAAGAGGCACCAGTGCTGATTCCTGGTGCAGGTTTGGGGCGGCTTGCTCGTGATATTTCTCTTGTAGGCTTTGACGTTCAAGCCAATGAACTGTCATTATGCATGTCTGCAGCAGCGCATCAATTCTTGAATGGGAATATGACAAAAGGATACGTTCATCCTTTTGCGTTGGACTTCTTGACTAATGAAGTCACAAGTACCGACCGGTATCAACAAATTGAATTTACAAATGCAAAGGATGAATTTTTAGGCAGGATGATAAATGATGGTGGACTTTCCAGAGGTTCATTATCATACAATATTGGAGACTTCGTAGAAATATATGCTCAGCGAGATCAAAGAGGTAGATTCGGTGCTGTAGTGACTTGTTTCTTCATTGATACTGCATCCAACATTTATGAATACCTTCTAGTCATTCGCAATTCTCTCAAGAGTGGTGGTGTTTGGATCAACGTTGGTCCCTTGCAGTGGCATCAGAACGCCAAGTTGCACCCATCAGCGGATGAATTGCGAGTAATTATTGAATCTGTTGGATTTAGAATAGAGAGTTGGTCGGTGGACAACGAAGCAATCAACTATAGGCACGATGACACGAATGAAGAAATAAGGCATACCAAAATGGAGGGGTACCGGCCGCTTAGATTTGTAGCAACTCTCCCCCGTCATATACGGCATTCACTTAGAGAAGAGGATGCAGCTCTAAAGATTATGAATATGAGGAACAATATTAGTCCTACGCAAACCAGAAGTGAGGCGCAGTTTCAGAGTTCGCCCAAAAATACAACATCAAATGTAACAATCACTGAACTATCATAAATATAGCTGTTATCTATCTGTTACATGGATGAATCAATCGTCGTCGATCATAATCACATCATCCGGTTGATGTGAAATAAGACCTTTCGCAATAGCATTTGCCCTTGCAGAAATGAAAAGCCTAGGAACTTGCAAGGTTTCATCTTGTTCCGACAAACTGTAAATTGAATTCTGAATCACATGAAATTCTTTCTTCATTTTGTCAATGAGATCAGACAACCCATCATCCGACAGTACTGTTTTTTGGCCGAGAGAGTCGTCGTGCCATCTTTCAATTTTGTTGCAAAGAATGTGTCGGAAGAACGGCTCGGGCAATTTGTCTCCGTAAAATTTATTTGCCTTGTTCTCGATCTCTAATAATTCTCTAATGATCCCATCGTCTCCATTCATTCGCACTATAGTGTGGAATAATATCTTTACCTTTTGCGACTGCAGTAGATGTGATTTTGGAAATTGAATAGACTTTGAACCCCCAAAACCTAACATCTCATCGTTGGTATACGCTATGTCTTGAGGTTTATCTGTACGTTCAACTAAAAGTATTTGTTCGGATTGTATCCTTGCTTCGTCCATTTTCTTAGCTTCGTCTCTTTCCTCTCTCTGTTGCACAATGTGCATCAAAGTCGTGTCTACTAAGGAATCACCCCCTATTGTTGGATTTTGTCTTTGAACATACCTCAAACTTGACATTATTTCCTGCACATCTGTGCATCCCATTTGCCGCAAAGAGTTCACAATATGGGATTCAAATGGTGTTTGTGGAGTGTCAGCTTGTGCCATTTGGTTTGGTTCTCTTTTTTCTTGTTTGATTTTCACCTGTTTGTAACGAAGTCTCGATGGATATCCTTCGTATTGCGATTTTTGTTGGTATGCGTAGAGAAGATTTGCGGGTAAACCATTGGGATATCGGACAATGTCTATACATTCCACTCCGTTGAAATATTCGATGGTTTGAGCTGGATAAGATGAAGGTTGTGTGACCGCGGGAACAGACAAGGACACACTTTGAGCTGTGTTCTGTTGAAAAGGTAATGATACAGATGCCGATTGTGCTGCTTGAACCATGGGAATGGAAAATGCATTTGTTGTTGCGAACTGCCCTAATGAGTTCATCCCAGAACTACAGTTGACCTGACTCGAGATCACATTTCCTTTCATACCACCATTATTAGCACTGTTATCCGAAACAGTTCGTAAAGAAACGTTCGTGGCTTGGATATTTTCAGTGCTCAAAAGGGAAAAATAAGACGGGTTGATCTGAAGAAAGTTGAATGTGTGTGTACAATAATTTTCCCAATCTTGCCTTTTCGCTGAACCAGAAGGCCTCTTCAGCTCCGAACGAGTTTCCAATATACGAATCAACTGAGTATGACGGGAAACGAAAAATCCTATTGCCTTCAATTCCGGGACTTTGTACGTGTAGTATTTCAAGGAAAGCAACGAGGTGAGTCAATAGGAAATCGTTAAGGAGGAGAAAGATCAAAGAGAGATAGTTCTCACCTTTGAGGACTGAAAACCCATACCGAACGAGACTAGTCCTCAATGCATCATCGTTAATCGTCCTTTTTTTTGTAACACCGTATCGTCTGGTATCAGTGTCATTTAGAAAGCCGACCACCCACTGTGCAGTTCCCTCGGATATTGGCATGTTTTCTTTCTTTCAAATGAATTTTGGTTTCGTTCAATCCTGTTGCGATGGGCTTTTATCTAGTACGTGCTCGACGCCAGGGATCATTGAATGAGCTACGTTATCCTGTTGTGTGTGCTGCGTTGGTGTGTCGGATCTTGTTTTAATTTCAAATTGTCCGGAGGGTTCGGTTGACGGTTGATGGAAGTCGTCGCATGTCGCATGCACTCACTGCGCGCCATCGTTTGCACAAAGATGAAGAAATTTCAAAAGAACAAAGGTACGTGTACGAATGCGTTTGATAATACTTTCCCCTTTACATTATACAATAATAAACCAGAGACTAGAAATCCTCTAAGCGAATATCTATCTTTCCCATCGATAGTGAAACGATCGACGAGGCCAGATCCTCAGCCTGTTGGTGAGACATTTCAGTCGTTAACTTGAACACCTCCTTATTCTCCCCGTCTGCCTTCAAGGCCATGTGATGCGGAACTTCATATAACATTTGTGCTACTTGTTTCGTTATCGGAACTGTGACATGCACACTGGTAGCAATAATCTCTTCCCCCATTGTATGGACCATGGCACAGTGCGCCTTCCCAAGTGCAACACAACAATTTGACGCAAGTTTAGAGTGGAAAAAGTTTGGATCGGCCATGTAAGTTTCCACTGGGATTGTTTCCCCCCCACTCTCCCGTTGGACATCTGCATAGTTTAGAAAGAATGCTCGTAGAATATACATGAGAGAATCGAGTATTCCTTCGTCCGACAGCATGCGGGAGTGGTTCTGAAAGAATAAAAGCATTAGAACGTGAAATCAAAGGAAATACGGTACGTGTACACGTTGAGAGTGCAACTGCTCCAAACTCACCTTATCCTTCGCGAGAAGTAATATTTCTTCCATTGCTTCATTTTTCTCTTCACGACTAGTCCAGTTACAAGACATTACATCCAACCACGCGCGTGGATGAAGAGCAGGATCGAGAGAATGAATCTGACCAACGGGAGTAATTCTTCCCATTCGCTGGCATGCTGGTGAAATCCTACGAATTTGCCTCAATCTAGATGCGTGGACTGCTTGATCTGCTGGGTTTAGATGATGCTGTTGTGGGTTTGGATTTAAATTGGAAACCTTCAAACTCCGTTCGCGCGTTGGGCTCTTGGTTACCTGCTCGTTCACGGCTGGTGATGAAGGCCTAAAAGGAGGGACATTAGATATTGGTAAACAATTCTCATTTATTTCTGTACCCTTTTGACCACTTCCACATAGTTTTTCGTTCGCTGAGAGGGCAGACTCGTGAAATTTATGCATGGCAGTAGAGGCTTTGCTCTTCACTTCGGTCTTTTCATCTTCAGGCATTTGCGAAAATTTGTATCCGGCTCCGGCTGACGCAGCACCCAGAATAATACCAAAGGGGCCAAACATGATAGCTCCGCACAATGCACCTGCGATACCTAAACCGACGGCTGTGGTATTTGGATCTTCTGAGGCAAAGGTGTTGAGACCTTCCTGCGCATCACTCACGGCCGCCTTTTTCTGTCGTTGAACAGTACTAAATACTCGATCGGTAACGCTCATCCCGTCGTCGTAACTGTGACCTGGAGTCCTTGGTGAAGACATACCGCCTAATCTTGGATCAATCCTCTGATCTATTTTTTCGGGTTCCGTCGGCTGTTGCATGGCCTTCCTTGCTCTCATCCGTCCTGTCCAACTTCCATTTGTCACGCTGTCAGTGAAAGAATCGGCATCGTCATCGCGATGTGGATCATTTTCAGAAATGCTGTGATGACCTGTGTCGAGATGTTGGCTGAGAGGCATTTTTTTCCGATAGGAGCTGTCTTCTGACTTTCTTGAACCGCCGGTAAAGAAATAAGAACCGCCATCACTTTCCTTTGTTGACGCCCCCGGAGAATGTAATAATGAGTTAGAGTTTGCTTGCCTATCTTTCGATTTCTTCCGATCGTGATGATCCTGCATACTGTTGCTAACAACGCTGTTAAACTGCGTTTCGTCATCACCATGATCATCAAAACTTAAGTTCGGAGTGCCATCAACAACAATTGGAGCAAAGTAGTGGCCTTGGTGAGATTGTTCCCCTCCTGGCTTGGATTGATCCCAATTTGGAGTGAAAAAAGTTTCTTCGGGTGGTGCATCATTATACATCTGCTCTGCACTGTCTATGTGGTGAAAACTTCTGTTACGTTTTTTTTCCTTACTGGATTGTTCCTTACTGGATTGACCATCAATTCGTTTGGGTGGGGGGTTCTCGTCCTGACTTGGTGGACTTGGACTTTTGTCGTAATCATTGTACATGGAACGATGTGAACGATCTCTCTTCCCAGGTAGGGAAGTCGGACTCACAACGTAGTCGGATTGCCTCGATTCGTGAGACTGAATAGTAGGAAGAACGCCAGAGTCGTCCAGTTTTGGAAACTTTGGTGATAGAGCGCCAGGCTCTGATAAATCCGTTGAATTCACAGAAGTCCTGGAGCTGTCCGATAAAGAAGAATTTGAATCTGCCCTGCTGCTACCCGCAAATGTTTCTTTGTCCCGCTGTATATTCTTCTTTATAGATGCTTCCGCCATCTTGAACTTTCGCAACCTACCGGGGGAGGTGGTCAGCTGTAAAACATCTTTACCGCGTTTCCTCTGAGCTTCGCGATCTAAGGGATCAATGGACTCGGTACTGGTGTTTGAGAGATGTGGAGTTTGGCCTAGTTCATTATAATTCACTGGTGAATTGGAAAGCCTGGCGTTTGCAGCGTGTTTCTTGGCTAATGCCATTTTTCTCCTTCGTTCCGATAGTGCACTAGATTCTGCAATGGCTTTATCTGCTGCTTTCTCGACATAATCTGGCATTGTTGATTCTACCATCTTCTTTCCTGTACTTGTTGTAGTTTTCGACTGGACGACTGCCGTTTCAGTTTCATGTTCAACGGTCTTTCCGATCATATCAAATGTGCGATCACGCTTTTCTCGCCCGCGCTCGTTCTTTTTCTCTTCCATTCTTTCAGTTTTATGCTCAACGGTCTTTCCGATCATATCAAATGTGCGATCACGCTTCTCTCGCCCGCGCTCATTCTTTTTCTTTTCCATCCTTTCAGTTTTATGTTCAGCGGTTTTTGCGATAATATCAAATGTGCGATCACGCTTCTCTCGCCCGCGCTCATTCTTTTTCTCTTCCATCCTTTCAGTTTTATGTTCAGCGGTCTTTCCGATAATATCAAATGTGCGATCACGCATCTCTCGCCCGCGCTCGTTCTTTTTCTCTTCCATCCGTGTCATGATATTGTCGACAGTACGTGTACCTGATGGTGTATTATTTGGTTCCAGATCTTCAGGCGAGGGGTTTGTTACAATGTGTTGAAATCCACTTAATTTCCTCTTCACCGCAACCGCAGTCAAATCAATCTCTGCAGCAGAATCACCATTGCGAGAGGCCGGACTTGACTCGCCCTGTATAGATTTTCCAGCACGAGAGCTGCTAAATTTGCCTCTATTCGCGAAATCTTTATTTGCACTTATACTTGCGCGGTAGGAAGGAGATTTACCGGCTGATTGTTCAAACATTTGGACTTTCGCCAACACCGAACCTCCTGGAGACATGGGTGTCAATTCTTTCTTATCATCTCTCGTAGGGCTTGGCAGACCCTGCAACCTCATCTTTCGGAAGCTGCTAGCCATAGTCGTCCCGCTATTTCCCGTACTTTCTTCCAATGATTCTTGTGCTTCATCGGATGGGACGCCTGAACTAATTTTTGTAATGATCGCTGATGATGCCATGATGGAAATTGATAATTCTTATGTATCTTTACAGTAGTGTGAGTACACGTAACGAATTGATCGGCTTTCAAGGTGCCTCACTTAAACAGGATCACCTTTCAAATAACTCAACGCTTGTTGGAAGTTGTGTTGGTATGAAATCACTCCTATCTTTAGTATCAACGATTTGAGATTTCGGGTTGGTGGGGTA
>Ga0209712_10000918_pt1 | contig 25311 bp, 23 predicted proteins | sample ArcOceMetagenome_FD_187443 | JGI IMG/M metagenome (GOLD analysis project Ga0209712, IMG submission 187443) | Marine eukaryotic phytoplankton communities from Arctic Ocean - Arctic Ocean - Greenland ARC118M Metagenome (SPAdes) (version 2) | ecosystem: Environmental > Aquatic > Marine > Oceanic...
AGTCTTCAAGAATGTGTTCAATTTCAGTGGCAACAGAATGCCAGTTCAGAGGCACAAAGTAGCTGCCTAAGTATCGACAGGCTTGAATGACTTCAAGGTATTTAACATCGTTACGCATTAATATAGCCACAGTATCACCTTGACCAATGCCTTGTTTTTGTAATATTGCGGCTAATTTTTTCAATCTGCTTTCAAAGTCAATTCTAAGAGTTAGGTTACCGTTTAAATACAAATCACCAAGCATTTTTCACTCCAAATATTGGGTTGATGTTGACTATCTAGTTACCATTAAACACTTATAAATTGAGAGCCTTATTGGTTATTGACACCTTTATACTAATGTTCAATATTAGCACTGAGACGTTTATTTATAATAAGTAACCCAAAAATAATAACCCTAACATATTCAATTTGGCAAATGCCAATTCACAATAGAGACTGGCTTACGTGACGTGAATGTTATTGTTGCACTCGCGACTTATATGATAAGTCATTTTTTTTTGGATTAGATAAGTTGAAAAAAGGATTAAAAATGGATGTGAAATTTCGACAATTGATCGAACTCAGTGCTGGTGAATTTGAACACGTAAATGGTCTACTCATTACTCACCTTGAAGGTACAAGGTGTCTTTTGAAGGCCTGGAACGCATCCGAAGTGTTGCAAGATGCTGGGTTATATCATGCTGCTTATGGCACATCTGCTTTTGCACAAAACGTATTTGAGTTATCAAAAAGAGAAGAGGTGGCAGAGGTAATTGGTAATGATGCAGAAAATATCGTTTACCATTACTGTGCTTGTGACAGAGATGCTTTTTTTGCTCAGTTTGGGCTGGTCGACACACCTGTATTTTATGACCACATAACATCTAAAAAATCAGCTATATCCTTTGAGATGTTGCAACAATTATGTGAACTTATCGCCGCCAACGAAACTGAGATTGCTATAAACAACTCAGACTTTGTTGCTCAACATGGCGCTGAGCTTGTGGATTTATTTCGTCGTATGCAAACGTTTTTAAGCTCCAACGCTCAGCGAAAAATTCACCATGTTTTTGCATCTCACTTTTAGAAATTTTTCTTTAGTGGCCTTGCCAACTGTATTTAGCCATATTTTTTGCTTATTAAAGCGGATGAGTATGAGACCGTTTGACTATAAAATTTATGGAGAGTGCTCAAACATTGAACCAATTGTTGAATTTTATCGAATCAGTGGTGAAGATGACTATCTGCTCAAAGTAGTAGTGGCGAACATGTAAGCCTTTGATGTATTTTGTAGCGTTAATTGATGATGTAGATTTATCTGATATGACATCACGATTTGCTTTTGAACAAATTAAGTACACGACTACTTTACCTGTATAGTGTTTCTGGTTTAGGCTTAAATCTGTTTAAGGCTTGTTTAAGGCCTATTTAAAACCTAATAAAAAACGTGTCATCAAAATAAGGTTTCTGTATGCATTGGTATTCTATTTTACCCCCTATTATTGCCATTATGATTGTGTTCTGGCGAAGAGAAGTCATTTTAGCTTTAGTTGCGGCGATATTATCTGCTGAGTGGCTATTGGCTTATCAAAATCAAACCGAAGTACTATTTACCGGCACAATTGGCTCGATTGAGCGCGTGATTCAAATTATTACTTCTGCTGGTAACAGCAGAATTTTACTCTTTAGTATACTGATTGGAACTTTGTTAGCTTACATGCGTTATTCAGGTGGGGTGACAGCTACGGTGGAACTGTTGATCAATAAAGGGGTGGCAAAAAGTAAAAAACAGGTGGGTTTACTCACTATGTTTACCGGCATTGTCGTGTTTATTGAGTCTAATCTGAGTGTACTGGCCTCTGGTATTTTAGCCCGAGGACTATTTGATAAATTTAAAATGAGCCGGGCGAGGTTGGCGTATGTTATCGACAGTACCAGCGCACCTATTTGTATTCTTATTCTACTCAATGGTTGGGGCGCATTTATTTTGGCTTTGTTGAGTAATTATGAATTTGAGCAAAGTGCTGTGTCAATTTTATGGGGAACGATCCCTCTTAATTTTTATGCGATTATTGCCTTGGCTTTAGTGCTATACACGATACTAGCTGACAAAGTACATGGTCCAATGAAAGACGCCGAACTGGACTTAGCCAAGTTAGAGGGTGAGCAAGTGGCTGTTCACGCCACTAAAGCGCGTTTTATGTTACTGCCATTGGCCAGTATGATCCTAGCTATGATTGGCTTTATGTTATGGACAGGAAACGGCGACTTAGCCAGTGGAAATGGTAGCAAATCTGTTTTATACGCAACCGTGTTTGCATGTTTTGTGGCGTATATTCTCTTACTAAGTTCAAAACAATTTTCTCATAAACAATTGGTCGATACGGGCTTTAAAGGTATGGGTGAAATATTACCATTGGTGACAATAGTTTTATTTTCGTTAACATTAGGTGCGAGTTTAAAAGAACTCGGCACGGGTGTTTTTGTGGCCGGGATGGTAGGAGATTATTTACCTATCAGTTTGATAGTGCCTGTGCTTTTTTTAGCAGCAGCCATGATGTCCTTTAGTACAGGTACTTCTTGGGGCACTTTCGCGATACTTATTCCAATAGGGGTGCCATTGATCCAAACACTAGGATTGCCACCCTCACTGGTAATTGCCGCTATTTTAGGAGGGGGAGTATTTGGTGATCATTGTTCACCTATCTCTGACACCACCGCTGTATCTTCTATTGCATCGGGTTGTGATTTATTAACCCATGTACGCACCCAAATGCCTTATGCGCTGTTCGGTGGCGCGTTGGCTTTGGTTGGATATTTTATCGCTAGTCTACTAATGATTTAAACATGAAGGAAACAATAATGCCTATCGAGACAACATCAAAAAAATTGATGAGCCACATTCTTCTTACGCTTATCAGTATATGTCTTTTTGCATGTTCTGAGCAGATTGATGAGGCACCCCTTACACCCCTTTCACCCATTCCCACATTCAAAAAAGCAGCAGTGGCAATGCCCGATAGCTTCAGCGCAGACGTAGCCAAAGATATTTTACAAAGAGGCGGTAACGCGGTAGATGCTGCTATTGCTGCGCAATTTGTCTTAGCTGTGACCTTACCTGAAGCAGGTAATCTTGGTGGAGGTGGTTTTATGCTGGTATATAAAGACAAAAAAAGTGATTTTATTGATTACCGCGAACAAGCGCCTTTATCAGCTCATAGGGATATGTATTTAGACAAAAATGGTGACGTTATCCCTTACCAGTCTCTCATAGGTGTTTTGTCATCTGGCGTGCCTGGCACTGTGGCAGGTATGTGGTTAGCCCATGAAAAATATGGCAGTTTGCCTTGGAAAGAATTAGTCCAACCAGCTTTTGATTTAGCAGAGAAAGGATTTAAGGTTCACCCCAAACTTGCACAATCTATTGAAAGACATATAGCCAAATTAGAAAAACGTGGTTTTGACGTAAACTTCAAAGATTATTTCGCCGCAGCAAAAGCAAATGAGGTATTTCAACAATTAGAATTGGCCAACACTCTAAAACGTATTCGTGATCAAGGACGAGACGGTTTTTATACAGGTCAAACAGCAAAAATAATCAGCGATTTTATGCGTCAGAAAAACGGCTTGGTGACTGAACAAGATTTATTATCTTATGAAGCAAAGTCACGCAAACCTATTAGTGCTAAATGGCGGGAATATCAATTACTCACATCACCGCCACCCAGTTCTGGAGGCATCGCTATTATACAATGGCTGAAAATGTATGATCTATTAACCCGAGATCAAGAAAAGCTTACCCACAACTCTGGCCCTTACCTGCACTTACTAGCAGAAATTGGCAAGCGAGTATTTGCTGATCGTGCCGAATACCTTGGTGACCCCGATTTTGTCGATGTACCCGTTGATAGTTTAATTGCCGATAAATATATCGCGATGCGCAGTCAAACGGTATTGAAAGATAATATTTCAGTGACTGAACTTGTCAAACCTGGGCTAAAAGAAAGCGAAGAAACCACACATTTTTCTGTTATGGATAAATGGGGTAATGCTGTATCTAACACCACCACTATTAACCTTGGATATGGCAGTAGTGTGGTAGTGCAAGGTGCAGGTTTTTTATTGAATGATGAAATGGATGATTTTAGTTCTAAACCTGGAGTGGCTAACGTATTTGGCGCGGTGGGCGGACAAGCCAACGAAATTCAACCAAAAAAACGGATGTTATCTTCTATGACGCCAAGCATGGTCTTAAAAAACGGTGAGGTTACCTTTGTAACTGGTTCGCCTGGTGGTACTACTATTATAAGTTCGGTATATCTGTCTATACTAAATGCCTTAGAATTTTCCATGACTGTAGAAGATGTAGTCAACACACCTAGGTTCCATCATCAACTCTTACCAAAAAATGTAATTAGTTACCATCAAGGGATTGATCAGGCCGTGATTTCTAAATTAGAAGAAATGGGCTACACCATGAGTAACCGTCACTTTGGTGATATGCATGTTATCTTGAATAAAGATGATAAGATTGATGCCGCTTCAGAGGCGACTGGTCGTGGAAAATCTATTGTATTTTAGTCGCTCAAATGAAGTATTAGTTTTGTAGGTATTGCTGAGACCATTACATTTTGTTGAATTAATCAATAATTATTGTTTTGCTCTGTTCTGATCAGAAAATATATTCTGTACACAAAATCATGAAAATATTGACTACTAACCTTTTGGCTCTAGCTTTTCTCTGTATAGAGATAATACAAAAAATGCGCTTGTATTCTATTCATGCAAAGTAGTAGGTTAAGCCTAATAAATAGGTGTTCTGATCACCTCAATTATTTTATTTTGTTGTAAGCGTATGCAATTTTCTTATTCAAAAAACACATCAACAAGTGTTAAGATATGAGGGTATTGGGGCGTAGTATCGCATCGTTGTGAAGACAAAGCGTTAGAAAGTGGATTTGTATTTAATGGAATACCAATACAAATAATTTATTGCCCAGATAATAATTCTGATCTTATTGGGTTTTTTCGAAAACTATACTGTATTTATTCATTTCCAGGTGAATCGAACTGGCAGAAACAGTGGTAACACTTATGGACATTAAATATGAAACCTATAAAAGACTTTCCATGAGCCTTATTTTAAAAGCCTCATTCTTTGGATTTTTTTTTGTTAGCTATTCACAATGTGTACTAGCTAGCAAAGTAGACGACTTTATTCAAAAAATTCACGTTGCTACCTATGATTGCCCCGATGATGAGTTCATACCAAAAATTGATCAATACTTAACGCTGCGGAATGTTTTGCCGGAACAGCTTATCAAGTTTAAAGTACATAAAGCGCATTGGTTGATCTGTGTTGGTAAGAACGATAAAGCGCAAAGTATGCTTGAAAACCTTCTTTTAGATCCTCTTATGGATAAAAATTCTGAGAGCTATGCCAAAGTACACTATCAATTAGGTTTTATTTTTGATGTGCAGGAAAAGCCAGGTAAATGTGACTTTTATCGTAAGTCTGAACAACTTGCTAAGAATAAATTCAATGATATTTATTTAAGTTCTCAGTTAGGCCTCATTACTGTTTGTGGGGAAAATGATGATAATATTGGTATAAAACTAGGGCGTTTATTTTCGTTACTTAAACTCAACTCATTAAAAGACGACCAGAAAGCGCTAGCGCATATTCATAATAATATTGGCCTATTATACAGTTCTATCGGTCAACGGTCACTTGCGGCAGATGAGTATCAAAAATCTTACCAAATTGGTCTGAAAGTATATGAAGAGAAGCATCAACTTAATACTTTAATCAGTATTATTACCGCTCATTCTGGTAGTGGTGATTATGAAAAAGCAAAATTGATGATTGATGAGTTAGGTAAGCGCAACTTAATAGTTAACACACCCTTAAGTAACAGCTTGTTTCACTTTGCCCAAAGTCGCCATGCGTATCGAACAAACGATTATGAAGCTTTGCGCGATAGTATGCGTACTTGGAAAGTATTTCTAAATCAAACTTCCAGTCAGACTATGCAGATGTTATATGAATGGTATGCTGGGGTACTCTGTTTGTATGATGAAGACAGAGTATGCGTTAACGATTTTTTACAAAAACAAAATGCCACGGGTTCAGCTATGTCTGTTCGCTTGTCAAAACATCTTTATTACAGTGCTTTTTTAGTTAAAGCTAACTTGTTTTTGGGAAATGTCGAAGCGGCGGATCTTAGTTTCGACGATTATTTTTCTATTTCCCTAGAGAAGCTTAACAAACAACAGGCATCAGCTCGTGTTTTGGGTGTGGCCAACTTACACAACGAGATTGTTGGCTTAGAAGCCAGTTTAGCCGAATCTGAAGAGCAACATTTTAAGATAATTTTACTCGCTTTCATCACCATTTTTGGTTTAATGGCTCTGGGATATTTATTTTGGGCCAGAGGTTACTTGCGTCAGTTAGCCACTGATCCTCTGACTGGGTTGTCTAACGAACATTCTGTATTAGCTAAAATTAAAAAAGTAAAAGCACCCATAGCTCACAAGGTTAACGCGCTGGCATTATTTGATGTTAGTAACTTTACTTCGGTTAATGCTGAGTATGGTTACAAAGCGGGCGAATTGGCACTGAAACAAGTTGCTGATTGTTTAAAACAAGTCACCAGAGAAAAGGATATCGTTGGGCGTGTGGGTGCAGATCAATTTATTGTTTGTTTAGTGAATATTGAAGATATGGTAGCCAAAGAGCTATTCTCAAGAGTTCAAAAAGCTTTAGCTGATGTAACGTTCAAAGTAGGCAGTAGAAAAAAAGTTGACATTCACTCTAATATGCACATGTATACCTCCGTTAACAGTTTCTCTGATGTAGATGATGTTTTAGCTGAAATTCGAAGTGTTTTGTGTAAGTCATGATAACCTTTTATTTCTACCATCTATGAGTTTACAACCCCATTTACAATGAAACTGTTACTCCCCCTTAAATATTATGATGAAGCAGGTAGAGTTAAGCCTGCTACAGCTTTGTACGTGTGTATCGCGTTTTTATCCAGAAGTCTGATGATATTAGTTGGTTCGGTTTCAGTTAGAGAAAATAGTGACCAATTATTAGCTTTATTTTATCCTGAAAAACAATACCTTTATATAAGCTTAGCCATTACTTTTCCGGCTTTTATGGCGATACTTCTGTTGGGGTTCAGAGAAAAAATTTGGAATGCGGATAAGTGCTGGATGTTTACATGCATCAAACCATTATTAATATTTTCTGTATTAGCTGATTTAGGCTTACATATTATGTTGGCTGATATAGTGCATTGGCAATTCTCATGGTTAATTGCTTTTACATTGCTACTTGACTCATTGGTCTTGTACTTCTTGGTGAAAGATAAGCACACAAAAATGATGATAGTGGACTGGAAAAAACCTATTCAGATAACGCTAGAATCTTAACCTTCGGCTTAAAATTTCAGAGCTTATTGCAGATTGTTGACCAGTGTTTGGTCGAAATAAATTTTGATACTGATTTGGCTACCATTTACTAAGCGTTGGTAACAAATACCAGTAAAGGCATAAGTGCAGCCTGAATAGTTAAACACCACATAAGGCGGGCTATGATCGGACTCATCATAAGTCTAGTTACCGCCCACTTTCTTATTTAAGCCCTGGCTTACTTAAGTACAGCATTCCTCAAAATCATCCAAGGTAAGAAGGGGCTCTTCTTTTGCGTTGGTTATTGTGTTTTTGGGAGCTGTTTATCATTAAAGCTGTTAGTTTTGCCGATTTCAGTACATATTATGTGTCTCTGTACCTTTAATATATTTATTATGTTGCTGACAGTGTGTTTTTTCGATTAGAAATGATTTTGGTGAAGTAAACCTCATTTTATTAATTGATCTGTCTGCTATTATTTTCGTAAAAGTCTCATTGCGTAGAGATAGGTGTTTATTTTTTGAAGTACTCATTCATTTTACCATTATCAGCATTGATTGCACTGTGCCTGCTGTCTTTCCTAGTCACTTATGAAGTGATACCTTCAGGTTTAGAGTTGTTACAAAACTTGCAGATACGCTTTAAAGATTATTTTTATTTACTTATTTTATTCATCATTTTGTTGGAATCCATAGTCTATGTTGGATTCTACTTCCCTGGACAGTTTTTCGCTGTGGTGTTGGTTGTTTTATCTAAACCCCAGCCCCAAGATATACTCTTTTTAACTTTAGCAATGGTTGTTGCTGCAACATTAGGTTCATGCATTAATTATTTTTTGGGTAGAAATTTTGGTGATGTAAATAAACATCAACCAAAGATATCAATAAAAAGTTTACTGGTGGCTATGATACACATCAATTCTTTGGCATTTTATATGTTCAGCCAAGGTACACATCATAAATCAGTCAAGGTAGTATTATGGGCTGGACTGCTTAACTTGCCTTATTACTTGTTGCTTATCTGGGGTACGTCAGTGTTAAGTGAACATGTTATGCAAGTGGCAGAAAATACTTGGTTTTTAGTCATAGCCGTCAGCATTTGGTTATGTTTTGCTTCGTTTGCTGATTATAAAAAGTTTAGAACGATAAGTTAGCGTCTTTAACTTTACTATTATTTTTACTGATTAATTTTTCTATTACCCTTGCACAAGCAACAAAACCAAAGGTAGCAGTCACTGCTACTGCTGCTCCCAGACCATTATTACAGTCCAGCTTGACGCTGCCATCGGTCAAGTTTTTCTTCGCACAAACACTACCGTCAGCTTGTGGGTAACGAAGTTGTTCGGTGGAGTAAACACAATCAACCGCAAAGCGTCGTTTGGGGTTAGTACTGAAATTATAAAATCTTCGTAGTTCAGAGCGTAATTTTGCCGCCAAAGGGTCTTGTATCGTTTTACTCAGATCAGCCACTGCAACTTGAGTGGGGTCAATCTGTCCACCAGCGCCACCAATAGTAATGATGGGGATCTTATTACGTTTGCAATGGGCTACCATGGCCGCTTTGGCTTTTATACTATCTGTAGCGTCCACAACATAATCATAGGTGGAATTGAGTAATTCTGAAACATTTTCTGGCGTGACAAAGTCCTCGATCTGATGGACCCGACAAGCTGGATTAATTTGTAAAATACGCTGAGTCATGGCCTCTATTTTTGCTTCACCCACTGTACCCTGAAGAGCATGGATTTGTCTGTTGGTATTGGTAACACAAATGTCATCCAAGTCAATCAGAGTAATTTGGCCAAGTGCCGTTCTGGCTAGCCCTTCTGCCACCCAAGAGCCTACGCCTCCTATGCCGACTACACACACATGAGATTTACGTAGAATATCGGTACCTAGTAATCCATACAGACGTTCGGTGCCACCAAAACGTTGCTCTGTTGTTTGCTGCTGCTCCATAAACTCACATCAATAAATTTTATACAAGTCTCATTATATCAGTGGCATGGCTTATAACCCAATGAAGATATTTATCTTTTTTAGTCCCATTTTTATTTAATTGTAATATTCAATAAAGAACTCTTTAGTGTTCTTTATTGAATAACTCGTGAAGTTTTATTATTATAAAGACCGTTGAATTAACAGCAATTTTGTTGCATTAATAAATTTAAAAAAACTAAAAGGAATATGTAATGAAACCTGTCGTTTTAGCTGGTGGAACTGGGAGTCGTTTATGGCCAAAATCGAGAGCTGCGTTACCTAAACAATTTTTAAGCTTGACCAGTGATTTGACTATGTTGCAAGATACCATTGAGAGGTTAAAAGGCTCTAGTGCAGAGCAACCCATCGTGATTTGTAATGATGCTCATCGTTTTTTAGTTGCTGAGCAACTTCGTCAACAAGATATTCAGCATGGAGGTATATTACTGGAGCCTATGGGCCGTAATACTGCACCTGCTATCGCCTTAGCTGCTTTGCATGCATCATTACATGGGGAGGATCCGGTTTTACTTATTTTAGCTGCTGACCATCTAATCAATGATGCGCCGGCGTTTCATAAAGCCATTAATCAAGCAGAAGTGTTGGCTAAGCAAGGAAAATTAGTAACTTTTGGTATTGTCCCAGACTCGGCTCATACAGGATACGGTTATATCAAGCGTGGTGACCAGGTCAAAGATGTAGAAGTGGGCTTTGACGTGGCTAACTTTGTTGAAAAGCCAAATCTAGTAACCGCACAACAATATGTCGACTCTGGTGAGTTTTATTGGAACAGTGGCATGTTTATGTTTAAAGCCAGTCGTTACCTGCAAGAGTTAGAAAAATACGCCCCCGAGATGCTAGCAATATGTAAAAAAGCGATTGCATCTGAATCCACAGATTTAGAATTTGTACGAGTGGATGCCGATGTATTTGTCACTTGCCCTGATGATTCCATCGATTATGCCGTTATGGAGAAGACTGACTCCGCTTGTGTAGTGCCACTTGATGCCGGTTGGAGTGATGTCGGCAGTTGGTCTTCATTATGGGAAACGGCCAAGCAAAAAGATGCACAAAATAACGTGGTTATTGGCGATGCTATTCTTGATGGTGTGACCAACAGCTATATCAATTCTGAACAACGCCTTATTTCTGTAGTGGGCTTGGACAATGTGGTTGTAGTTGAAACCAAAGATGCGGTGTTAGTGGCTCACAAAGATAAAGTGCAAGACATTAAAAATGTGGTAAATCAGCTCAAAGCAGAACATCGCCCAGAGTGGGAATTTCATCGCGAAGTCTTTAGACCTTGGGGCAGTTATGACTCTATTGATAACGGAGAACGTTTCCAAGTCAAACGAATCACGGTAAAACCTGGTGAAAAACTCTCGGTGCAAATGCATCATCACCGAGCTGAGCATTGGATTGTGGTTTCAGGTACGGCAAAAGTCACCAATGGTGATAAGACATTGTTGTTATCAGAGAATCAATCGACGTATATTCCAATAGGTGTGATACATGCGTTGGAAAATCCCGGAAAAATTTCTTTGGAGTTAATAGAAGTGCAATCAGGTGGCTATCTAGGTGAAGATGATATTGTGCGTTTTTCCGATCGTTACGGACGTGTTGAAGCGAAATAGACGTTGTTGATTTTGAATTTTAGATAAGAGAACTTATGAAAATTACATGTTTTAAAGCGTATGACATACGCGGTAAATTAATTGAACAGCTAGACGAAAAAATTGCCTATCGTATTGGCCGTGCCTTTGCAGAATATATGCAGGCTAAAACTGTCGTCGTAGGTGGAGACGTAAGACTCACCTCCGAGCCACTGAAATTAGCCTTATCATCAGGCTTGATCGATGGTGGCGCGATTGTGACTGATCTAGGTATGACAGGCACCGAAGAAATTTATTTTGCTACTAAGCACCTAAACGTTGATGGTGGTATTGAAGTCACTGCTAGTCATAATCCTATTGATTATAACGGTATGAAGTTAGTCAAAACTGACTCTAGACCTGTCAGTGGCGATACCGGCTTGTTTGCTATTCGTGATTTGGCTGAAACTTATGCTGATGAAGAAGTACAAGCAAGACTTGAGTTTTATTCAAATGGTTTAGTCACTGAGCAAGCGTTTATTCAAGGCCAAGCGTCGGTCGAGATGAATAAGCTTTTGGCTACTGGTCAGTATAATAAATTGGATAATATGCAACCTTATGTCGCCCATATGTTGTCCTATATTGATACTAATAACATTACACCCATAAAATTGGTTGTGAACGCGGGTAACGGTGCTGCAGGTGACGCCTTAGACGCTATTCAATGTGCGCTAGAAGCAGCCAATGTGCCTATTGAGTTTATTAAAGTGCATCATCAACCCGATGGTTCTTTCCCAAATGGTATTCCTAATCCTTTACTACTAGAGAGTAGGGCGGATACTGCAAATGCTGTGATTGAAAATTCAGCGAATATGGGTATAGCGTGGGATGGTGACTTCGATCGCTGTTTTTTGTTTGATGAAAAAGGGGATTTTGTAGAAGGTTATTATATTGTGGGTTTGTTAGCGAAAGCCTTTTTAGATAAAAAGCCTGGTTCAAAAATTATTTACGATCCAAGAGTCTATTGGAACACCGAAGATATTGTTCTAAAAGCGGGTGGTATGCCCATAAAAAGTAAAACCGGTCATGCTTTTATCAAAGAACGTATGCGCGCAGATGATGCTATATACGGCGGTGAAATGAGTGCTCACCATTATTTCCGTGATTTTGCCTATTGTGATTCAGGTATGATCCCATGGTTATTGGTGGCAGAGTTGTTATGTACTACACAAAAGCCTTTATCGCAGTTAGTCAAAGAACGCATTGCTGCTTTCCCCTCCTCTGGTGAAATAAACAGTACTCTTGACGATCCTGACGCGTCCATTAAATCTATACTGGACAAATATGAAGCAAGTGCAAAGGTCGTGGATTATACTGATGGAATTGGTCTTGAATTTGAAAATTGGCGTTTTAATTTACGTAAATCTAATACAGAGCCTGTTGTTAGATTAAACGTTGAATCCAGAGCCGATATTGCTTTAATGGAACAAAAAACAGCTGAGTTATTAGCTCTGTTAAAGTAAGCAGTTAAAATAAGAAACAAAAAAGCCCAGTTAAATAACTGGGCTTTTTTGTTTTAGTCAGTAGTAGGTTTTATCAAATTACCATTATTTAACCTCTTCACCAGCAGCCTGTTTATCAGCATGATAACTAGAACGTACCATAGGACCACTGGCGGCATGGCTAAAACCTAACTCTTTTGCTATGACACCTAGTTCATCAAATTCGTCAGGGTGTACATAACGTTTTAATGGGAAGTGATGTTTACTGGGCTGTAAATATTGACCCAAGGTCAGCATCTCCACATTGTGTGAGCGTAAATCTTTTAATACTTCGGTTATTTCGTGTTTGTCTTCACCCATACCCATCATTAGACCTGATTTGGTAGGAATATCAGGGTGCTGCTGTTTGAATTTTTTTAGTAAGTCTAACGACCATTGATAGTTGGCACCGGGGCGACATTCCCGGTACAAACGCGGAATCGTCTCAAGATTGTGGTTAAATACGTCAGGCGGGCTTTGCTTGAGTATTTCAAGCGCTTTGTCCATACGCCCTCTGAAATCTGGCACTAACACCTCTATTTTAGTCGCAGGGCTGTGTTCACGAATAGCCGCTATGCAATTAACGAAGTGTTGAGCACCACCATCGCGTAAGTCATCTCTGTCTACAGACGTGATCACTACATATTTTAACTTCATCTCAGCGATGGTTTTAGCTAACTTAATGGGCTCTTCTGCACTAGGAGGCAAAGGCTTACCGTGACCTACATCACAAAATGGACACCTGCGAGTACAGATATCACCCAAGATCATAAAAGTAGCGGTGCCGTGATTAAAACACTCAGCTAGATTAGGGCAACTGGCTTCTTCACATACCGAATGTAAATTATTTTTACGTAAGGTTTTTTTGATATGATCAATTTTGTCTGTATTGCGGGGTAACTTGATTTTTATCCACGCGGGTTTACGCAACATCTCAGCCTTTTCAGTAGGCATAATGGTGATAGGGATATGTTTAACTTTTTCATCATCCCGAAGTTTAACTCCGGCTTGCGGGCGTGCGTTAGTCATTAAAGCCTTCTCTATATTCTTTGTTTTTTATACCTAATAAGGCAGATAAATGATCAGTCAATTTTTTGCCTGCTTCAGCGAGCGTATTTGGACCATCAAGTTGTGCGCAATCTACCATTTCCAGTCCGGCATAACCACATGGATTTATACGTTGAAACGGGCTTAAGTCCATGTTGACGTTCAAAGCCAAACCATGAAATGAGCAACCTTTGCGTATTCTTAGGCCTATAGAGCAGACTTTTTTAGCATCTACATACACGCCAGGAGCATCGGGTTTAGGATAGGCATTAATTGCATATTCTTGTAGTGTGCTAACCACACACTGTTCCAATGCCGTCACTAAGGTTCTTACACCTAACTTATTACGTTTTAGATTAAGCAGCACATACATCATTTGTTGGCCCGGTCCATGGTACGTGACTTGTCCACCCCTATCGACTTTAACCACAGGGATATCTCCTGGCACAAGTATATGTTCTTCTTTACCTGCTTGGCCTTGCGTGAAAACAGCTTGATGTTCTACCAGCCATATTTCGTCAGCTGTTTCAGGGTCCCTGTTATTGGTAAAATCCTGCATGGCTTGCCAAATAGGCAAGTAGACTTGGAAACCTAACTGTCTGATGATTAATTTAGTAGGCATTATTTATAGAAGCACTCTTTACAAAACCACTTTCACTAATTCTAATTTAGCAAGTTCAACATAAAGAATTTCCATATGTTCTTTGCTGGTCACTGTTATGCTAAGTGAAATCGAGTGATAAGTCCCTTTTGAACTAGGTTTTACCTTGGGTGAATAGTCACCTGGTGCATGAACTTGCACGCAAGATATAACATCCTGAGTCAAGCGCTCATTGGCAACACCCATGATTTTAAAATTTTGCTGGCATGGGAACTCCAGCAGTTGATCAAAATTAGTGTTCATATTTATCTCGAATATGTAATAAAATAGCGCATGTTAACTTTCAAAACCAAGGCGCAATTTGATAAAATCAAACATGCGGTCGAGTAAGCTTCCTTCTTTGACCTCTTGTAACGTGACTAATGGATATTCAGCAATATCTTCGCCTTCAATTTGAAGATATAATTTTCCTACTACTTCTCCTTTCGCAATGGGCGCTTGTAAGTTTTTGTCTAGCTTAAAGTTAGCTTTTAAGTTTTTACTTTGACCGCGGGGAATATTAATGGGGGTATCTTGCAATATACCTAGGTCAACAGTTTCTTTATCACCCATAAAAATACGGTGAGATACAAAGCTGTCACCGGCTTTGTAAGGAGTAATAGTTTCAAAAAAGCGGAAACCGTATCTGAGTAATTTTTTGTTTTCAACTTTACGCGCTCGCTCACTGTCTGCACCCATTACAACTGAAATCAAACGCATATTCCCTTGGTGAGCCGAAGTAACCAAGCTATAACCCGAATCTGAAGTATGACCCGTTTTTATACCGTCAACATTCAAGCTTTTGTCCCATAACAAGCCATTTCGATTGTATTGTTTGATATCGTTGAAGGTAAATTCTTTTTCAGCATAGATAGCATATTCTTCTGGCACATCACGTATCAGCGCAGCTGATAAAATCGCCATATCTCTTGGGGTGGTGAAGTGTTGGGCATCATGTAAACCATGACTGTTTACAAAATAAGTGGATGTCATGCCTAGTTTTTCTGCATGCATATTCATCATGCTGGCAAACGCATCTTCACTACCGGCAATATGTTCTGCCATTGCCACACAAGCATCATTACCAGATTGCACGATAATGCCTCGATTCAGATCTGCTACGGATATCTGTTTTCCTACTTCGATAAACATTTTCGATGAATCTGGAAAGTTTTTAGCCCAAGCATTTTCAGAAATAGTCACTAAATCTGTATCTTTGATATTACCGTTTAGAAGTTCTATACCAATCACATAGCTTGTCATCATTTTAGTTAAGCTTGCGGGGGGGATCTGAATATCAGCATTCTGCTCTGCGATAACGTTACCTGTTTGGAAATCCATCAATATGAAGCCTTTAGCTGCAACACTAGGAGCTGGGGGGATAACTACAGCAGCGGTGGCTGAAAAGATACACAGAAACAGGACTAAGCTGTTTACAATAGAGTTGAAATATATTTTTGGTTTAAGCATTAAGCTACCGTTTTTTAAAAATGTTGTAAGAATAGAAGTCTTAGACACGTCTTGTTAGACATAACACAGTGACTGCAATTTGTGCTGTGCAATATAGCACTTTGAGGGGTAAATTACTGTTCAACTAACTACTTATCTAAAATAATATCAGAACTTTTTTTTACTCCAATCATGTGGGAGTCATATTATTAAAAAAAGTTTAATAATATTTATTAGTTTGACAGTAAGTCTAATCCAAAAATGCTCTTAATTAGAATACACTTTATAAGCACCAGAATAGCCATTACTTTTAAGTTCATTTAGCAAATTATCTGCCTCATGTTGGCTTTTTACCGGGCCAATATGTAATTTGTAAATGCCTTGCTCGGCTCTTAGTTTAAAGGGGCGTTGATACAATATTTTCAAACCGCTGGCTAATTTTTCTATTTGTGTTTTATTTTGTAACGCTGCCACTTGAATATAGATCTGTAGGCTAGACATGTTGGTCTCTTTATTAGGGGCAGTAGGTAAGCGACCTAATGTGACTTTACCCGCTTGATCTATGTGGATGACGTCCAACTTTACATCAGCAATTCCAGTTTTAAGTACGCCAAGTTTTAATGCTGCAGCATAGGATAGGTCTATCACCCGATTATTATGAAACGGGCCTCTGTCATTCACCCGAACGACTACCTGTTTGTCATTTTTCAAATTAGTCACGCGTACGAATGATGGTAATGGCAAAGTTTTGTGTGCGGCTGTCATTTCGTACATATCGTATACCTCACCATTGGCTGTTAAGTGACCGTGAAACTTTTGTCCATACCAACTTGCGTGGCCTTTATCGCTGAAACCTTTACCTGTTTTGAGGGGCTGGTATTTAATCCCTTTTATGGTGTAAGGACGCATATTTGCTGGCGCGTAGGCTTCATATTTAGCCACTGCATCTGTTGTTGTCACATTTTTTGGAATGATTTTGGGCGCCGAGTCGTGATGCTGGTAGTAGCGTCCTTTGGGCGTACAACTTACTATCAGGAAAACCAAAAAAGTTAGACCTAGGCAACAACAATAGTTTTTCATGGCAAGGCTAATGACCCACTGTGGTGACAGATGAAGCGTTGAAACCTTGTTTGAGTTGTTGGCTGAATTGAAATACTGCCATGGCATATAACGGACTGTGGTTATAGCGAGTGATAACATAAAAATTGGGTAAACCTACCCAATATTCTTTGTTATCTGCTTGCTCAAATTCAAATAGTTTGACGCTCATGTTTTTACTTAGTTTGGGCTCGGTAATAGTCACCCCTGCGGTTTGTAACTGTGACCACTGATGAGAATATTTAAGCGATTTTGATAATAATACTGGGTATTGAGTGCCACTCACTTGTGCCTTAAACGCAATACCGGCGTTGGCCTTCCAGTGATGTTTTTTAAAGTAGTTTGCGACACTACCTATAGCGTCTTCAGGATTGTTTAATAAGTCCCTCACACCGTCACCGTCAAAGTCCACTGCATAATGGCGGTAGCTGGAAGAGATAAACTGCCCCCAGCCCATTGCTCCAGCATAGGAACCCTTAAGTTTGGTGATATCAAAATTTTCTTCTTTGGCTAATAAAAATAACTGTGCTAATTCGCTTCGAAAAAATTTCGCTCTAGGGGGATAGTGAAAGCCTAAAGTGACCAGTGCATCGAGTACCGAATATTTACCTAGGTACGCACCATAAAACGTTTCAACACCGATGATGGCAACGATAATTTCAGCGGGCACACCGGTTTCTTGTTCTGCACGGGCTAGGGTGCTTTTATGGGTTTGCCAGAAAGCCAAACCTTTTATTAGGCGCTTTTCAGTGAGAAAAATGGGGTAATATTGATGCCAGGGTTTGGCTTCCCATGGCTTGGCAATCGATTGTAAGATAGCCTCATTTTTAGTGGCTTTCTGCAAAGTCGACTCAACCACTTTTCGGTCAAACTGATACTTATCTACCATCAAGTCGATAAACTTTTTTTGCAGTTCTAGGGGAGAGGCTTGGATACTTAAGCTTGTGATACACAGGCATAATACTAAAATATTTTTAAACAATGTCATGGTTTTCCCTTGAAAATTAAGTCATTTTACTTAATCAAACTCTTGCAACTAATAAGCATTATTATTCTCGAGACATAATTCTTTTTTGAGTACTAATCGCCATCAAAATACCAAAACCTGCTAGCAGAGTCACCATGGATGTACCGCCATAACTTACTAAGGGTAAAGGTACGCCAACTACAGGCAAAATACCCGAAACCATACCCATATTTACAAAAACATACACAAAAAAGGTCAGGGTAATGCTTCCAGCTAAAATTTTACTAAATGCATCTTGCGCCTTCACTGCTATCAACATGCCCCGAATAACAATAAAGGCGTAGATAGCTAAGAGTCCGACTACGCCCCAAAATCCAAACTCTTCACTGAACACCGCGAAGATAAAGTCGGTGTGACGCTCGGGTAAAAATTCTAACTGAGATTGGGTGCCTTGTAACCAACCTTTACCTTGCGCACCGCCTGAGCCAATCGCAATTTTTGACTGAATAATGTGATAACCTGATCCTAGTGGATCACTTTCAGGGTTGAGGAATGTGAGTACCCTTTGTTTTTGATAATTTTGCATTAAAAATATCCACATGACAGGTGTGAATGCAGAAGCCGCAATAGCAACAAAGGATATAAACCGCCAACTCATGCCAGCTAAAAATAACGCAAAAACACCAGAGCTAGCTATCAAAAGTGAGGTACCTAAATCTGGCTGGCGTGCAATTAATAAAGTAGGTATAGCCACTAAAATAAGACCAACCAGTACATGCCGAGTTTTAGGAGGTAAGTTAAATCGACTAACATACCAAGCCACCATCATGGGCACGGCTAATTTCATAATTTCAGAAGGTTGAAAGCGAAAGAAACCTAAATCTAACCAACGCTGAGCCCCCTTACTGGATACACCTACTACCCAAACAGCAATTAACATGGCAATGCCAATTATATAAAAATAGATGGACAATTTCTGATAAGCCATGGGGGGAATTTGCGCCACAACTAACATCACACCTAAAGCTAGTGCAAGACGTGTTAATTGTCTTTGGATCAGACCTATGTCTTGTCCACTGGCTGAATAAATGGTGACTAAACCTAAAACCATTAGCACAAGTAACCCCAATAATAGCAGAGCATCACAATGTATTCTGTTCCAAAAAGAACGACTATTAGGGTCTAGTTTGGTTCTAAGCATTAGGGTTGTGCTACTGCTGGTTTAAGTTCGGTTTGTGTCAGTGAACTCTTCTCTCGTTTTTGTCCTAAATACTCAATCACTTTGTGTTCAGGAAATGTTTGTTTTTTAAAATAATTATCCATTATTGTACGGGCAATAGGCGCTGCCTCAGCGCCGCCATGTCCTGCATTTTCTAACACAACAGTCAGCGCTATTTGTGGATTGTCGTAGGGTGCATAACCGACATACATGGCGTTGTCGTGGTTCTTTTTGGAGAGCTTTGTTGCATCATAATCTTCATTTTGAGCAATAGATACTAATTGCGCAGTGCCTGTTTTACCTGCTGATATGTAATGAGCTCCTTTAAATGCACTACGTGCAGAGCCTTTTCGATTCACAGTACCGTACATGGCATCCAATATTATATCCCAGTTGCGTTCCTCTTTTATAGCGATGGGACGTCTTTCTTTAATGGCCTGCATCACAACTGTGTTTTTTTGCATACTACCACGAATAATTTGTGGAATAATACGCCTACCTTTGTTAACTAAGGTGGTTATTGATTGGGTAAGTTGAATCGGTGTTGCTGTCCAATAACTTTGCCCTATACCTATGTTGATGGTATCACCGAGATACCAAGGGCGATTAAATAAGGCTTTTACAATGCCTCTACTTGGCATAATACCATCGGCTTCTTCGTGAAGGTCAATACCGGTATAATCACCAAATCCAAATTCGTACATGCTTTCACTGATCCGGTCTATACCTAATTTATAAGCCATATCATAAAAGAAAATATCACAAGATACTTCTATTGCTTTAGTCACATCCACCCATCCATGGCCCCATGGCGTATGATCTCGCCATATACGCTCAACATTTTTTAATTGGTATTTACCCTCATCATAAATTTGGCTTTGAGGTGTAATTACTTTCTCTTCGAGCCCTGCCAATGCCAGAAGAGGTTTTACTGTTGATGCTGGCGGATATTGCCCTTGTGTCGCGCGATTAAACAAAGGCCGCTCTGAGGTAAGTAATTTCTTATAGTTTTTACTGCTGATACCATGAACAAACAGGTTGGGGTCGTAACTTGGACTACTGTATAACGCAAGTACTCCTCCATCTCGAGGATCGATGGCGACTAATGAACCTTTTTTTCCAGCAAAAACTTTTTCTGCTTCCAGTTGTAAATTTACATCGATATTTAACACGATATCTTGACCGGGAACAGGTGGATTAAAGTCCAATATACGGATGATTCGACCCTGATTATTGACTTCAACTTCTTGAAATCCTACTTTCCCGTGAAGTATTTCTTCGTGGTATTTTTCAATACCTCTTTTACCAATATCATAGCTTGCTGCATAGTTTGCTTCAAACCCAGCCTCGTTGAGTTTTTGTGAATCCTTCTTGTTAATTTTAGCAACATAACCTATTACATGAGTGAGGGCACTACCATAAGGATAATATCGAGCGAGCCTAGCTTCGACAGATACGCCGGGATACTTATGTTGTTGTGCAGAAAAAAGTGCGACTTCTTTGGGTTTTAAACGATTGATCAGATTGACCGGTTTGAAACGCCTAGTACCTTTTAAGTCTCGATAAAAGTCACTGACATCTTCTTTGTCAATATCTAATAACATGCTGAGTGTATTGATAGTTAACTCTAGCTCTTCAATTTCCTCTGGTATCACTTGAAGACTAAATACGGGACGGTTTTCCGCCAGTAATGTACCATTGCGGTCATAAATCAATCCACGGTTGGGCGCTACTGGTAATAATTTTATTCGGTTGCCATCTGCACGTGTTTGGTAATTTTCGAATCGACTTATCTGTAAATAATATAAATTTGATAACACCATGCCTATCATCACAAATACCACCAGTAACCCAATAAAAGTTCGCTTAGCAAAAAGGTTAGTTTCCGCTGAATGGTCTTTAATAAGGATACGCGGTGAAGGCAAGTTTATTCTCTATGATAAGGATGGTTATTATTAATCGACCAAGCTCGGTATAAGCTCTCAGCTACAATTATACGCACTAAAGGATGAGGTAAAGTTAGACTCGACAATGACCATTTTTGTTCCGACATTTTTATACATTCAGGGGCTAAACCTTCTGGCCCACCAATCAATAAACTGACATCTCGGCCATCCATTTGCCAACTTTGCATAGTCTTAGACAATTTTTGAGTATCCCAAGGTGCACCTGTTACTTCTAAGGTGACGACTCTATTACCTTTGGGGACAGCCGCTAGGGTCAATTCACCTTCTTTTTGTAAGATGCGTTTGATATCAGCATTTTTGCCCCGTTTACCGGCAACTATTTCGGTGATATGCAAAGGCATATCGGCAGGGAAGCGTCTACAATATTCCGAAAAACCTTGTTCAACCCAAGCGGGCATTTTCATGCCCACTGCGATCATTTGGATCCGCACTGGTTAATTCAGCCCCAGAGTTTTTCTAACTGATAGAAATCTCGGGCGTCGTCTTGCATCACATGCAAGACGACGTCACCTAGGTCTACTAAAACCCAATCACCGGTTTCACGCCCTTCAATACTTAAAGGGGCTGTGCCAGCCTGCTTAGCTTCAACTACCACATTTTCGGCAATTGAAATAACATGACGTTTAGAATTACCTGAGCAAATTAACATGGTTTCGGTAACGGAAGATTTTTCTGCAACATCTAAATCAATAATGTCACGACCTTTTAAGTCTTCGACTTTTTCTATTATAAAGGCTTTTAACTGTTGGTGGTCCAAAGACGTTCCTTATGGATGAATTTTATACAATTGAATTTAACCTAGTTTAACAGAAATCTGCTCTTGTCTGATAGAGCTTATGCTGTCGAATATAATCTAATATTTTTGGTGGTAAAAAATTCCCAATCGGTTGGTTTTTTGTGAATTGATACCTTATACCTGTGGATGACACTGTTAATATTTGAGTGTTAGCCAAATAAATGTGCCCACCGAGACTATTATGCAAATCTGCCGGATCGAAAATTTGCCTCTGTTTTAACAAGGTTTGCAGTTGTGGTGCATACTGTTTTAAAGAATCATCAGCACTGCTCTTTAGTGTTTTCACTGACTCTTCTTTTCTTTCGCACACCACAAAATGACAGAGCTTAAAGAGAGTTTGCCATTGGTGCCATGTCATTAAATTCTGCAAGGAGTCGGTGCCGATGAAGAAACACAGGGGTGTATTGGGTTTTGCTGTGCGTATTTCTGTTAAAGAGTCGACACTAAAAGTAGGTTTTCCCCGATTGATATCTCTGGGGTCAGAATAAAATAAAGTATGGTCAGTACAAACTAGTTCTACCATTTTAAGTCTATCTTCACTTGATGCAGTAGCTGGATCTTTATGACTGGGTATGTAACACGGCATCAAGGCCACTTTTTTGATATTGGTTTTTTCTGCTGCTTCCATCACTGGGTAAATATGCCCATTATGAATAGGATCGAAGGTGCCACCGAAAATACCTAAAGGAGGAGAAAGTTTCATATAATCACAGCAGCCCTAGCCTAAAATACCATAGTCTAAAGGTACATTATTCAGTGAATAAGGAACAAATAGCAAACATAAATGGCATATCTCTACGTAAGGACGAACAACTTGCGACTGTTTGATGGCGTTATCAAACTCAGTCAGCTTTTGTTGCAGCGCCTGCATATGCTCTAACGATAAACGTTGCAGCGCTGATTGATATAAAGATTGACGACTTTTCCATATCCGGTGTTGATTCCAATTAATCGTTTTACCCCTTTGTTGGTCAAATAATAGCGCTTGCAAGGTTTGCCACTCTCGGGTTAAAGCCCAGACAATAATATTAGGTTCGACCCCTTCACTTTCTAACCTATAAAGCATTTTGATTGCTTTTTGAGCATCTCCACTGAGCAAAACATCGATTAAATGAAACACCGTGAATCTGGACTGATCAACTACCGCTTGTTCAACCTGCTCAAAACTCGGGGTACCTTGGGGGTAAAGCAGCATTAACTTTTGGATTTCTTGTTTGGCAGCCAGTAAATTACCTTCACAGTAGTCAACTAGCAATTGCGAAATTTGCTGAGATGGTTGCATACCTGCTAAACGCATCTGGTTGCTTAACCATTGATATAAGCTATTACCTTCAAGAGGGTAACAAGGCACATATACAGCGTGTTTATCCACTGCCTTAAACCATTTTGTATTTTGTACGTCCTTACCAATTTTGCTGCCATGAATAACAATTAGTACATCAGGATTAACTTGTTGTGCTAGGCGAATTAATACATTGCTACCTTCTGTTCCAGGTTTCCCTGTAGGTAATTCGAGTTCAATAATCTGTCTGGAAGAAAACAACGATAAGGTTTGTGTTGCTTCAATTAGTGTATCCCAGCTAAATTGATTGTCCACCACTAAGGATTGGCGCTCGTCAAATCCTTGATCTAAAGCTGCACTGCGAATTAACTCAATACATTCTAGTTTTTGTTGCGGCTCATCACCAAAAATTAGATAGAAAGGTTTTAGCTCTGAAGAGGCATTAAGTTTAAATCGGTTTGGATAAACCTGCATTAGCCACCTGTAGTCTGTTGCCAATTAGTATATGAACTGGCAATTTGGCGGATGATGCGATTAGCTGCTTCCTGACGCATCTCATTTTGGATCAAGTCTAACTCACGGGATTTTGCTAATACTGTATCAGGATCGTCTTGGTATTCTCTAGTAACATCGAATTCTATCTCTTGGGCGTCCTGTGCTGGAAATTGGATTTGATATTTAATAGTATAAACCAGTTCGTATTCTGCTACTTGTCCGGTTGAAAAAAGCGACAACAATCGTCTTTCAAGTTGGTCGGATGTTAAATAAACGATAACATCTACTTGATCAGCTATTTGACTTATATTGATCGTATTATCCAACACTTCTATATTAAATCCTTGTAGCTGTTTTCCCAATATTCTATGCAGTGGTGTGTTTTTCTGTACCGCTAATAACTGCAGTTGCTGAATACCTGTGGGAAGCCCGAAATCACTGCGTAACTTAAAGCCGCATCCCACTATTGCAAAAACAATAGTAAGGATACACACATTCAAGTGGATTCGCTTTAGCACCTTAACTTGCCACTATGTTGAGTAATTTACCTGGTACAAATATGACTTTTCGAATTGTCTTACCATTCGTATGTTGCTGTACATTCTGCTCTGCTAACCCCATGGACTCTACTTGTTCTTTTGTCGCATCTGCAGCAACGGTAATCTTTGCTCTGACCTTGCCATTGACTTGTAGCACTATAAGTTTTTCCTCTTCAACCATCGCGTCAGCTTCAGCAACGGGCCATGGCGCTGTTTCTACTTGCTTTTTATGACCTAGGTCCCTGTACATCACATGGCAAATATGAGGTGCTATGGGAGCAAGTAATAAGACTATCGCGTTGATACCTTCACGCAGCACGGCTAAGTCTTGCATAGATGTCTTAGGCGCTTTTTGTAAATGATTGAGCAACTCCATGGTGGCGGCAACCGCCGTATTGAATGTTTGGCGTCGACCAATATCATCACTGACTTTTTCAATTGTTTTATGTATCAATCGTCTAAGGTTTTTCTGTGTGTTAGACAAGTCAGTTTTATCTAGACTGGCTATCTCACCTGCTTCGACATGCTCTTGTACTAAGTTCCAAAGCCGTTTGACAAATCTGTGGGCACCTTCGACGCCAGAATCAATCCATTCCAACGTTTGTTCAGGTGGCGCAGCAAACATAGTAAAGACTCGAATAGTATCAGCACCATACACATCAATAACTTTTTGGGGATCGATGCCATTATTCTTCGACTTGGACATTTTGATCATGCCGTGGTGAATGACTTCCTTACCGTCAGACTCAAGTACTGATTTGATGATCCTGCCTTTATCGTCTTTTTCACTGCTGACATCAGCAGGTGAAAACCACTCTTTTTTACCTGCTGAATCTTCACGATAAAACGAATCTGCTAACACCATACCTTGACATAATAAACGTTTGTAAGGCTCGTCAGATTTCACCAAACCTTCGTCACGTAAAAGTTTGTGAAAGAAACGTGAGTAGAGTAGGTGTAAAATTGCGTGCTCTATTCCACCTACATATTGATCAACAGGTAACCAATAGTTGGCTTGTTCTGGATCCAACATGGCTTGGTCGTTTTGTGCACTACAATATCGGGCGTAATACCATGATGATTCCATAAAAGTATCAAAGGTATCGGTTTCTCTTAACGCAGGTTGACCGTTATATTGTGTTTTTGCCCACTCAGGGTCGGCTTTGATTGGAGAAATAACCCCATTCATATGCACATCTTCTGGTAATTCGACTGGTAATTGGTCACTGGGTACAGGTACGGATTCGCCATTTTCTAAATTTAACATAGGGATCGGTGTGCCCCAGTAACGCTGTCGTGATA
>Ga0209712_10000919_pt1 | contig 25302 bp, 11 predicted proteins | sample ArcOceMetagenome_FD_187443 | JGI IMG/M metagenome (GOLD analysis project Ga0209712, IMG submission 187443) | Marine eukaryotic phytoplankton communities from Arctic Ocean - Arctic Ocean - Greenland ARC118M Metagenome (SPAdes) (version 2) | ecosystem: Environmental > Aquatic > Marine > Oceanic...
GAGAGGTCTGTTCTCTGGTTCGATCGAATCTAACGATGGACTCCTGTTTTTGACGTGTAGGACCATTATTAGATAGTGCACCGCTTTAGTTTGTATGGAATGCGGAATGCAATGATGCCGTTTGAAGGTGAGCAAAAACAAAATGTGACTGAAATAGCTGGCCGTTAACCGTTCGTGCTTCTGATCACTTTTTTAACACGCCTCAAGTACGAGTAGACTATCAATTTTCCTGACAGCCCATCGAAAAGACTTTGATCTAGCTAGTAGCCTTATATTACTCTTACTGAATCACCGATGTACTATCCCAGTTCCATCGAAATTTCCACTGTGGTACCAATTGAGTCATAGACTAACGCCATCATCTTATAAAAAAATCTCATCTATGACTTCCATTTTGACAGAGAGCAATACAATGCACCAACCCTGAAAACAGAAGAGGCAATTTATTGCGATTCTAGTAGTAGAATATGGTACGTGTATGGTAAAAGTGACACCTACTCGAGGTATGGACTGGCATCGACGATTGGGTGGTAATACAATACACAGGTTCTAGGTTCGTTTCACTGGTTGTATTAATTGGAAGCAATGAAGGGGAAAAGAGTACACTACTATGTTGAAGATCAGTTACCTCGACCGTCGGGTTGAGCATTGGAGATCATCCTATTCTACTCGGATGATAAGTCTGAGCTTAAAATAAGTTCCCCACAATTCTAATCGCTACGGAACGAAGTATGTCGTAAGCAGGCATGTTTCACGATTGATCATGATGCAATGTCATGATTCAATGTAAAAAAGGTTCTGATAGAATAAGAAAGAGAAGCGTATGAACAGATGGTTTTATGTTCGAGTATTGTAGAATGGAAATATGTTCCTTCTGCTTTACTAATTCTTTATACTTTAAAAAATAAGAAGAACGAAATTATCCAAACAATCAAATAGATCTAAACTCTACGATAGAGAGATTTCATCACACTAGAATGAAAATCGTGACAACTTCGAATGGAAAAAGGTTACTCGTAGAGCTAGAGCGAAGTAGATATTGTTACCAGCAGGTGCGATAAAGGGCTATCCTTCTACAAACTGTACAGTCCCTCATTATGAAAATCGAAAAACAGAGATGCGAGACTTGAATCCCCTTCATCCACTATGCAAAGATGTGTTCAAAGCGGTTCCCCACCCTCATATTTGAAATTAGGAATTATAACGTTAGGTAATAACATTAGAATTTCAACATAGGAAACGAAAAGTTTGAAAACTCCAAGGTTACCCCATCGTCAGTAGTTGCGGCGTGATAATCCCATCCCAGTGTACGTAGTCATATTGTAGCAATCGTCAATCATTCGTACATGGAAGTAATGCGGAGATTCGTTCAATAATATCAACCTGAGCAAGTATCGTGAAGCGAGCAGATGGAGGTGGTATGGCTGTTGCAAAAGCCAAGAATTTTAATGGTATTTTTTATCCGTTTTATTTGTTATTCAAAATTGGAGTGAAGTGCCAGAAGTTCTGTCTGTGGTCTTCTTAGGTGGTTGGCTTGAAACAGTTATTTCAGCTGAAGAGGATAGCAAGAGTGGGGCAGATTGGTTTTCACCATTTGATCCAGGACGAGCTATAGTCTCGGCGACGGGAGCGCTAATTATGGTTGGGAGGACAGATCCGAACCAACTCACTTTTGTCTTGCCTTGTTCGATCAATTTGTAATCCTCAGAGTCAAATTGCAGTAGTGTTGCCATGACTGGAAGAAGGGCACCTCTTTCGCTAGAACCTGGAGGCTTCGATAGGAACTGCACTATTGTACTCTTGAGATAATCGAGGTTGATATCTTCTCGACGATGAATTCGACACAGTTCCTCAACTTGGCTTTCAATAAGTTTCTTCGCATACTCTGTAGATGCCAGTTCGCTATCGTTTTGTTGCAACTTGTCTGTCAGGTGCTCGACCATTTGGTTCCTGATATCAATTTCTGACGAAGCAACAGATTCACGATTACTCTGTTGTGCCGCCAGTTCGAAAATTCGTCTGTCGCTCAAGGATCCCTTATCAAGATCTTGCTGAAGAGACTTGATTCGTTTCTTCAGCTCCTGGCAGTCTGCTTCTCGTTGTTGTAATAATCTTTGAGCAGCAGAACTCTTCTTTGCCATTTGTTGTTGCAAAGTTTGGACCTCTCTTTGGAGCGATTCAGCCAACTTTGCCTTCTTCAGCATATCCTTATCGTCCAAACTTTGCGACTTTTGTTGCAAGGCTGCCCTCTTGGTAGCTTCGGTTTGAGCACGAGCATCTGCGAGATCCTTAGAAAGGCGTTCGACGTCTTCTCTGGTGGCGCTTAGGTCGTCATCTTTTTGACCTAAATCATACATGGCGGCTTCTAGTTTCGCTAAGGTATCTGAATTTTTCTCGTTGAGTTCTAATAGCTGTGTTTCAAGCATGCCAACAAGAGCTGTTCGTTGACCATGCGTCTTTTCAATAGCTTCCTGTTCCGCCTTCAGACGTGACAACAGCGCGCTGTTTTGGGATGACTCAAGTTTGAATCGGTTGAGTTCTTCCCTCGATTTTTCAAGTTCGGACTCTGTTGCATCAAGTTTGGCGACCTGTTTAGTTGCTGCTTCGAGCTTCGTCTCAATATTCTTCTTGTCGGTAGAAATAGTGCTTAAGCTGTCTTGAAATGCAGCCATTTTGCCCGTTAGTTCTTCTAATTTGTTGTTCTTGGTAGCAAGCTCTCGTTGCTGAGTGGATATCTTATCGTTCAGTTCTTTCTGTTCTAAACTCATTTTATCTTGTTCGGCAAGTAGAGAAGATGTAGTAGCTTCACTGTTTGATACAGAATTCTCTAGTTCTTGCTTTGCTGCATCGAGCTGATTGGTGAGACTCGCCGCAGATGTCATTTGAGAAGATAACTGACTCTGCATAGCATCTTTTTCTCCTTGTACCGACGCAATCATTTCGTTGCAGACGGAAAGCTTTTCCTCTAGACCGGCCTTTTCAGATTTCATCTTTGCTTTTGTGCCTTCTAATTCTTCCTTCATTTCATTCACCTTATCTTCAAAATGATTTTTCAACTCGTGTGTCTGTTGAGTCATCGTCTCCTTAAGAGATGCCTTAGTAGTTTCGTGTTCTTTGATGGCTGACTGGAGTTTTTCATTGAATTTCACCTTTATTTTCTCTAGAACTTCTCTCTTCTTTGTGTCGTGTTCTGTTGTCAACTTCTCGATCTTTTCTTCATAGGACGCCTTAATTTCCTCGGCAATACGGGAACGTTCACTCTCTATATCACCAGACACGTCCGCGACAGATTTCTCCATGTTCGCAATCTTTTGCAGTAATTGTGCTCTTTCTTCTTCCAGCCTTTCTTTCAATATTGTGATTTCAGAGTTCAGTTCTGATATTTTATTGTAATGTTTGGACTGAAGTTCAGCAATTTCAGCTTGGTGACTTTCCACCGACTGCACTTGAGACGCCGCGTTGTCAGCCAAGGTATTCTTCTCATCATTTAACTTCGCAACTGTTCCTTCGTGTTGTTGGATAAGATTTGCCTTCTCTTTTGCAGCATTATTGAGTTTAGTCTGAGCAGCATCCTTCACCTTTCTTGCAAGCTCCAGAGCCTTCGTCTTCTGACCCTCCAGTTTCTCAAGTTGAATGTCGTATGTAGACTTCAATTCGTTTATTTCCCTTTCTTTGTCACCCATCATAGACTTCATACTTTCTTCAGAAATCTTCGAGCTCTCCTCGCCTAACTTTGCAACAGCAGCTGCGTTTTCATCCTTGATTTTATTCAATTCGGATGAATGTTCGTTTTTCAAGAGTTCCATTGATTCACTTGCTGCGGAAAGTTCCTCTTGAAGTGTGTTGACGATAGAAGCTGATTCGTCCTTGATTAACTCCACTTCCTCTTGGAGTTTTGAACGCGCTTCAGTACTCGTGGACTCGTGAGAGCTTTGAATCTCACTTATCTCTTTCTGATGAGATTCCAAAAGTCCTTTTTTGTCCTGAGAGATTTTATCTAGGTGTTCGACTAAGGCGTCTTTCTCCCGTCGGATATCTTGCAAAGATGTTTCTGCGACAGCAACCAAGCTCTGAAGAGTATCAATCTCCTCACGAGCAGAACAGAGGTCAGCATTCAATGTTTCATTGCTGCCAGAATCGGAATTTCTCTCGGCTTGTAGGTCTCGGAGTGCAGTTCCTAGCTCGTCGATCTTTGCATTGGCAATTGAAAGCTGTTGTTCACTGTTTGTCGCCTCTTCTGCCAACCGTTCAAACTCCTGTTTGCCTAATAGCAACTCTTGCTCTAGCTCTGTGACTCTTTCCAACTCACTTCGAGCAGATGCCTTCACCTGCTCTAGCTCGATTGAAAATCTTTCTGTGGCGGACGCTAAGTCGACATTGGCCACGTTCAGCGCCTCTGACGCATTCTCACGAGCATTTTTCATTTCTTCGCATTCACGTTTCAAAGATTCAATCGCAGTTGTATGTTCATCATTAATTTGAGCAATGCTACTCTCTAGAGACTCAATTGCCTTTTCTTTCTCCTCAATAGTGCTTAGTTTTTGGGCATATTTCTCCGCAGCTTCACCTTGTGTCTTCGAGCCTTCTTCAATAGAAATTGACAGCTCGTTTATTCTTTGCTTTGCTGAATCGATTTCTTGCACCTTCTCCAATACTTCCGATTCCAACGCACATTTCTTCTCGTTTATAATTGCCACCTCTTCAATATGGCTGTCCTTGAGAGAATTCAGAGTTTCTTCAAATTCTAGCTTCTGCTGACTGACTATTTCTTCGATTTTTTTCTTGCTCTCGGACTCGCCTTCTTGTGCGGACGCAGAGAGCACCTCAATGTCCGACATTAACACCTTTATTTCGGCACGTTCTTTCTCAAGATCATTTTCTAAGTTGGAAACTGCAATTCTGGCTTCGTCCAAGGTAGCAGCCATGCTGGCATTGTTTGCAGTCGATTCTTTGTCTTTTTCATCCAAAGCCATATGAAAATTATCTCGTTCTTGGCGAATAAGATCGTTCGAAGCATTCGCTGCTTCTTCCATCCTTTTCTGGTGATCTATTTCCATCTCTTCCTTCAGTGCTGAGAGTTGTCCCTCGCTCGCTGAATTAAGTTCGGAATGGAGTTCTTCTAGAGCACTCGATTTCTCTTCTAGCATAGCAGCCTTTATCTGCGCCACATTTTCTCCAAATTGAGATTTCAATTCTTCAATCTGTGTCGAATGAACAATCTCAATTTCCTCAATTCGTTGCGAGAGCGACAGTGTCTCGACCCTTGCTTTATCGAGCTCTGCCTCCTGTAGCGACCGTACTTCTGCCAATTCAGACTCGTATAGCTCTTTCGCAGATGAAGTTTTTTCGCTCTCAGATGCACAGGCACTTTCCGAGCCCTTTTGAAAGGCCTCCTTTACTCTACCTTCCGCCTCTTCACGAAGACTGTCGATCTCCGATGTGAACCTCTCCCTCTCTTCCTGTTTTTGAATTTCCTTTTGTTCAGCGAAATTTTCTATGAGCTCCTCCAAATTCCTTTTGTGAGCCTCTTCCATCTCCTCCTTGACCTTAGTAAGCTCTTCCGCATAGTTCGTAACAGCCTCTTCGTTAGCTTCGGCAATATTTTGTTGGATATAATTGGTATGTGCTATCTCCAACGCTTCAAGTTCTGCGGCATGAGTTTGCTTCATCTCCGTTGTGGCTTCTTTATGCGTTGTTTCCAAATCTTCGACACCACTGGCAATCTTTGCCTCGTACGTTTCCTTCATTTGAGTCATTTTGTCCTTCACCTTTTCTTTGAATTCGCTCAACGATGCGGAACTATTCGACTCAGCTTCGGATTTGATCGTCTGCATTGATGTTTCATGTTGCATCTGAATGGTTTCCAACTGCTTGGCATGGTTTTCTTCAATCTCGGCACACTTTTCTGAAAAGGATTTGACTTCGTCGCCTAATCTGCTCACTTCTTCTTCTTGAGCAGATTGCACATTGGCAAGTTTTGTTTCGTACTCTTCTTTGAGGGTGACTACTTTTTCACTTTCGGATGCAGATGCCCTTTCCTCCCCTTCTTTCAGTGCCTCTTGTACCCTCTCTTCAGTTTCAGCGCGCAGGTTGTTAACCTCTTCAGCGGCCTTGGTGGTATACATTTCTTCCAGTTCATTCCTTAGGGTTTGTATTGCAGCTTCATGCGCAGCTTCTAGCTCGCCCATGGCCTTTTTCGATTCTTCTTCGTGAGCAGTGGCAGTATTTTCAGAGATTTCAGCAGAAACATTGTCTAGGGAGGCAGAATGCTCGGCTTGAAGTCTCTCAATCTCTTCGGCATGCAGCTGTCCAAGTTTTTCGATCACTTCTTGTTGCGACGATTGCGTCTCTGCTACCATAGACGCAATCTTTGCTTCGTAGCTCTCGATAATGTCGTTCTCCATTTTTTGTTTAATATCATCGACATCAACAGCGGCATCATTTCTGATAGTTTCAAGTGATTCTTGGTGTTGTTTTTGAATGGACTCAATTTCAGTTTTATGGCTCTCTTCAATCTCCTGTAGACGGCCATTTAGCGAAGTGGAATCAGCCATAACTCTATCGAGCTCCTCTTGGTGAGTTGAGCTCATGATTGTCATTTTGGCCTCGAGTTCTTCCGTGATATTTGCTAGTTGTTCACTCTCTGCAGCAGATGCAGCTGCTTCCGACTTTTGATATGCTTCCTGAACACGCTCATCGGCATCGACACGAATCTTTTCCAGAGCCGCAGAAGCTTCGGATGCAGCTTCTTTCATTTCCTCCTCCTTTTGTTGCTCTAATTCGTTTCTGATCCCTTCGAGAACCTGTTGTTGTTCCTCGTGTAACTCTTCTCGAAGTTTGGCTAGCTCGTCAGCATGCATTTTAGCAACCTGTTCATCGCTGTCTGCAGACAATTGCTCCAGCGCAGAGGCGTGCTCCTTTCTCAAAGCTTCAAGGTCATCGGAATGAGTATCTGCCATTTCTTCTAGCAACCTCTCACGATCGGCATCCCTCTCCTCACTGATACTCGCAATATTTGCATCATATGTGATTTTCATCTGAATCATCTTCTCCTTCACCTTTTTATTAAATTCATTCTTTTGCTCCTCTGCTTCAGATTGGGCATTTTGCAATGCTTCTGCATGCGCTGCTGCTAGAACATCGACTTGCCTCTTGTGGCCAGTTTCGAGTTCTTCCAATTGCTCTGCTGTAGAGGAAGCTTCTGAACGCAAGTTTGCAATCTCTTCATTATGCAAAGAATTGATCTTATCCAATTTCTGTTCGAATTCTGCCTGGACTGCAACGACGCTTTCATTGTCAGTTGCAGAAGCAGTCTCTTCGCATGTTGCAATCGCCTCTTTGATTTTCTGTTCAGCTTCAAGGCGCACTTGTTCGATATCTGCAGATGCTTTCTCATTGACTTGCTGCAATTCCATTTCTTTGATTTGAGTCAATTCCTGACGAAGTTCATCTAATGCTTTCGAATGAAGTTCATCCAGCTCTTCCTTAACGTTGGAAATCCCAGATTCATCTGACTCTTTTTCACTTATGGCAGCCACATGTTCTGCCTTCAAATTTTCAATCTCTTCAGCATGAGACTTTTCCAACTCTTTTAGAGCAGATTGATCTACCTTGCCAGCAGAACTTTCTTCAACAGCCTTGATTTTTCCTTCGTAAGTAGCCTTCATTGAAATCATTTTTTCTTTTACCATTTCTTTGAGTTTATTGATGGATGATGCCTTTTCCTTTGCAGCATCTTCTTGAATTTTCTTAATGTATTCTTCTTGGCTCCCTGCAATCAATTGCACTTGACTGGCATGATCAATTTCAGATTGTTCCATCTGCTTTGACATTGAGGATATTTCTGCTTTTGCCTGTTCCAACTCATCTTGATGAACAGAAGGCAGCGCTTCCGATGAACGCTTGGCACGTAATTCCTCCATCTCTTTCAAGTGCTTCAATTCGCAGCTTTCCACGGCAACTTTCACGGCCTGGTCAATCGCTTCTTTCACATCAACACCCTCTGCGCCTGCCACACTAGATGCCATCAATTCAGCTTTCACCTTTTCAACTTCCAACTGCTTTTCAGCTTCCGCGGCCTGCTTCACCTTTTCAACTTCAGCCTGACACTGCATGGAAATGACCTTGTACTCATTCTGAAGTAGTTGCAAAGCCATCTGATTCCTCTCATCCGCAGACCTCCATGCCAACTGGATAACTCCAATCTCGTCCATTTTATTATCATTTTGATCATCCTCACCATTAGCATCATTCTCGGCCTTCTTTGCCGCATTCTGAGCATTCAACGTGGCTGCTTTTTGAGCGGCTTCTTCTAAATCCACTTCAGTGAGCACTTCCTTCTTCATAATGGCGAGAAGACGAGATTTATCGCTCTCTGCCGATTTCACTCTATCCGTGAGCTGTCCTCTAAGTGTAGCTAATGCCTTGACGCGTTTATTCATCTTTTGAAGTATGTCCATGAGTTCTTCCTTTGATACTGAGTTAGGGTCCCTAGAAGCAAGAGATGCATTTGCATTCGCATTTGCATTCGCATCACTAGGTCCATTCTCTGATATTGCTGGAACAGCATCTCCATTTGCCGCCGCCTCTTCTTTTTGGTTGGAAGCAGTTTCAGTTCCATTTGTAGTTGCAGTCGTGTTGTCCTCCTGCTCTTTTTTGCCACTCTCCTGAAATTGATTCATGCCTTGAAAATCTTCTACTTTCTTGGCTGCTTCTTTTGCCTTGGCATTCAATTCTTCTGCCTGTTGTCGTATCGACTGACCTAGATTTTTAAAGCCACCGAATGCACCAAAGCCTCCGAATGCCTATGATTTTTTTCATGGTGGATGCAAATGTAATGTTAGCAAAGACGATGGACGATATCATACACTGGAGAACACGTGTAAGAAAAAACACGAAAGAAACCTACCTTGTTGTTCTCACCCTCCGATGACATTGCGGAATATTTTTTCTGATACTCGCTTCAGATTCTCACAAGGGATCACAGTTCCAGCAAGGATAATGTTTTGAATAGAGCAGACTGAGTCTTTATGCTTCCACTCGCAAGTACCTGGATGTGGTGTATATTGTATATCTTTCAAAGAAGAAGCAATTAGTGTTGGAGTTTGGAGTTTGGCCTCCAAAATGACCAAATCGGAGATTTTTTCTACCGTTTTTTTCCAAACTGTTCCACTTCAAATGGGGGGTATTACTTGTTGTATGAGAAATCATTCCACCCCGCATTGTTTTCCGGAATTGGCGAACTGCATTCAAGAGCCTATATAGCCTAAATAACGAGTATATAATACTTCAGTAATGAGGATGTATATATGCGCCGGAGGCTGGATCCCAACGCCGCCGAAAAAAGCCAAACTACCAACTCTCGAACAGCAGATCAGCAGAGCCATCTTCATCATCGTTGCCACATTCACTTCTTGTGAAAGCTACAACACCAGATCTAATCATGGCAGCCCACCAAGACGCAAGATTCATTCCTGTTAGGAAAAAGTTTGATCAGCTCAGTGTTATTAAGGACTACGCTGTTCATCCACGTCTTGACTACCGGTACGTTAGTCTAGTTCAATGACAACATGGAGGACGAAAAAGATTTTGCACCAAAGTTCGGGAAGCCAGCCCTCCGATCCTTTCAGGTCTTGATGAAGAACAATGCGATGCGCAATGCGAATAAATGTATATGAATGAATCAATACTTCTTGGATGGATCAAGAGATAAATGCATGCTGTATACCCATCTTTATATAGATGGATTGTTGCAGATCGCATTCTTTTTACAGCAAGATGAAACCACACGTAAATCTGTCCACGAAACGAAAACGTATTTCTCACTTTTAATAATTTCTCTTTCCCACAGTACCATCTCTGGAGTAAACGGACCCCTTGTCATCCTTGACAATGTAAAGCTTCCTAAATACGCTGAAATTGTAAATCTTAAGCTTGGAGATGGATCCACTCGTTCAGGACAGGTACTTGAGGTAGCTGGATCTCGTGCTGTTGTACAGGTGTTCGAGGGAACTTCTGGAATTGATAACCGTAAGACTCAGTGCGAATTCACTGGTGATGTACTCAAAATGGGAGTTTCCGAGGAAATGCTTGGTCGTTCCTTCAATGGATCCGGAAAGGTCATTGACAATGCACCTAAGGTACTTGCTGAGGCATACCTTGATATCAATGGTCAGCCTATCAACCCTTCTTCTCGTGATTACCCTAAGGCTATGATCCAGACTGGTATTTCTGCTATTGATGTTATGAACTCTGTTGCTCGTGGGCAAAAGATTCCTATTTTCTCTGCTGCTGGTCTTCCCCATAATGAGGTAGCTGCCCAGATTGCCCGTCAGGCTTCCCTTGTTACGCAGAAGGATACCATTGATGGACACGAGGAGAACTTCGCTATTGTATTCGGTGCCATGGGAGTTAACATGGAAACCGCTCGTTTCTTCCGTCATGATTTCGAGGAGAGTGGAGCTATGCAGCGTACTGCTCTTTTCCTTAACTTGGCAAATGATCCTACCATTGAGCGTATCATTACCCCTCGTCTAGCTCTTACCACCGCAGAGTACCTCGCTTACGAGCGCGATCTTCACGTACTCGTTATTCTTACCGATATGTCTTCCTACGCAGATGCTCTCCGTGAGGTTTCTGCTGCGCGTGAGGAAGTTCCTGGACGTCGTGGATACCCCGGTTATATGTACACAGATCTTTCCACCATTTACGAGCGTGCTGGACGTGTTGTTGGACGTAACGGATCTATTACCCAGCTTCCTATTCTTACGATGCCTAACGATGATATCACACATCCTATCCCTGATCTTACTGGATACATTACTGAGGGACAGATTTACCTCGACCGTCAGCTCCACACCAAGGGTATTTTCCCACCAATTAACGTACTTCCTTCACTTTCTCGTCTAATGAAGTCTGCTATTGGAGAGGGTATGACTCGTTCCGATCACGGATCTGTTTCCAACCAGCTTTATGCTTCTTATGCTATGGGTAAGGATGTTATGGCAATGAAGGCTGTTGTCGGAGAGGAAGCTCTTTCCATGGAGGATCACCTCTACCTTTCCTTCCTCGAGCGTTTCGAGGGCAAGTTCATTGCTCAGGGACCTTACGAGGCTCGTACTATCTTCGAGTCTTTAGATATTGCATGGAGTATCCTTCGCGCATTCCCCAAGGAGTTGTTGAAGAAGATCCCCAAGAAGACTCTCGACGAATTCTACGCAAGAAGGTCTGCTGCAAGAGAAGATATGAACAAGGCCGATGGATCCGCTTAAGCTTGATTCACTGGTGCGTTGATTGTAATATGAGAAACACTCGGAGGCTGGTCTTAATGTAACTTTTCAATTTTTGAGATTACTGCCCTGTTTTGCTTACACGGTTGTGGTAATTGGGTTACGATAGACATAAGAGACGTACTGCTATTTGTATGATAGTTGGTCGCAAGGAATCACCGACTTGTTGCAATGCTCAACAATTCAACACTATTAATTACAAAATTTTATGCTTTACTGACATGACTAATAATGACATTGGAATTTCCGAAATTGAACTTTTACGTTTTTTTCAGGACAGCTATGTGTATGTTTAATGGCAGCATGGTGGGTGACCTTGTAGTGCTGGAATGGGTCAGAGCAAATGGCTGTCCTTGGAATGAATTGGCATGCTTACGTGCTGCCTTGAGGGGTCACCTCGCAGTGTTGAAGTGGCTCAGAGCGAATGGCTGTCCTTGGAATAAATGGACATGCTCACGTGCTGCCTTGAATGGCCACCTTGTAGTGTTGAAGTGGCTCAGGGCGAATGACTGCCCTTGGGACGGAGAAACATACAGACTTGCGCTACAGAATGGGGATCCAAAAATGATTCGTTATTTGGACGATCAAGGTTGCCCCAAGCGATAGCTTGGTTGCCCTCTCCCCTTGTTTGATGATTGTGATTATTAGTAAACTATCTGATAACGTGTTTTTGATTGTATAATCTATAAACGTTATTGCTTTGGACTTGTTGTTTGTTTCTCCTCTCGTATCAGCTCCTGTTTCTGATTTGAGAGCAGTGTTATCATTTCGACTTTCTTTTTGGTCGTGGACCGGACTCGAATGGAGTTGCATATTAGTTCATTCGGTTGGTTTACAATGGTGACGATCGAATGAAACGATATATACTATTTCAAGGTTCGCCTTACTGAACTATAATATAGTTCTCATTCGCTAACAACAATTCCTTTTGATCGATTTTGGATCTCTAGTTGCGAGCCGCAATAAGAAAACGGGAGGAGGTGCCAACATAGAATCATCAAGGCAAGAAGATCAATCAAATTGCCCTTTACCTCTAGAGTGGTGTGTCTAGGAGAGATCTCAGTGCTCTGCGTACCCTACTGCATTGCGGTTCCTCGTGCTACAAAGTTTGATGCCTTCTCGCTTGGTCAAGGCGCCTACTCTAGATAATTATTGACGTGACCTCATAACAACTATTTGAATGCAATATGTGTAATGATACATGCAACACATCAATTGAAGCGGAAATCTGGCAGTTTATTCAAAAAGACAGCACTATAATGCCGTGTATGTCAGAAGGCCTATTGCCTTTGTACAATCATTCAGCAATATGAAATTTAATTTCATGCCTCGGGAGTAAAAAAGACAAGGGAAAACCTTTCTCCTCGATAGTGATTTGTCCAATGTCGTAACCCCCACCCATCAAACTCTAGCGGTTGGTATCTTATTTCGTGCGGCACACCTTCAACACAAATTTCTCCTTCAGTATAGTCTCCAAGTCCTACAATCATTGACAGGCTTTGTCCAAGCCCTCTACCTGAATCAACGTGTGGTGTAAATTGTGCGTTAAAATTGACTGCGCAATGCGAGGACGAGATTCTACCACTTTTCTCCACACTAACGCTCCCGTCTGTGTTTGCCCGTTTTATGAGCTGATTTGTAAGCATTTGTTCAAGGTCAAAGACTGCCTCAACTAAATTGGGAAAGTGGTGATTTGCAAGTGGCAAATCGAAGCTTTCATTCTGCATCTTTGGGTTGACAACAGTAAATGATCCGAACTTTTCTTTGTTCTCTTCTTCATTGCCTTTGGTTTGACCACGGATGATTTTGGATCGTGCAGTTGACGTATCAGGCCACGTTCTTGATTGGACAATTTTTCTGAGCAATTTGAGAACTTGTGAATAATGTACTGGTGGAGCCGGAAGGATTAATGCGTTGTTCAAATCAGTGTCAACTGTAGGAGAATGCCCAGTTGCTTTGCTCACCTGAAGCAGGATTTGAGGTGCACTTTGTGTTTCGACTTCATGTAACCATGCCATCTCTTTCATTTTTTCATCTCTAGTGCCCTTGTTCAACAGCAACTGATTACTCAACCATCTGCAAGCTGAATTTGTGATCATGCCAGGTTTACTGTCGTGCTGTAAAATATCAATCCCACCTTCATCAAAGTGAAATCTGATGCCATTTAAGTAGAGCCTCCCAGATGGAGCTAGGACCGTATTCATGACAGATTCAGCACTTGTAGCTGAATCAAAGATGTCGTCCGGAAGCCAGCCATGATTGACAGCCAGAGCTGTCCCAACAATACGACGTACTTGCTGTGGAACGAAGTCGTCACCTCTAAACTCCAAGACTACAACTATCTCATTGTCATGTGGAACCTTCAAAAAGTTACAAATCCGAGCCCTATCCAATACTCTCCAGACGGGTTCATGATTTGGACTTGCTTGTCCCTTTAATTCTGGGTCTGCAAAATTGTGCCATGCGCGGCGCTCCCTGTTTGTCACGGTCCCCAACTTTCTACTAGCAACTTTCGAAATGTCTCTCTTGGAGTTTTGCCACTGTCCATTGTTGGTTGACAGCTCAGGTAATTGTGACTGATTTTGCAACAACGACCTTCTACGAACGCGGCGATTGGGCACAGACAAACTTTCTGCTTTCTTCAGAGCGCTGCGCAATATTTTCAATGAATCTGTTGGTGGCTCGCCCTTGAACGCTGCACCAGTCGTTCTGTTCTGAATCATTTGGTCGTTTTCAATTACTGGGTAATCCTGGTTCTCCGCCAACCACCATTGCTCCAGCTCCTTCCCATCTTTTAACCAGGCCAGGGGCATGAGATAGTGATAAATCCGTTGCGTTGCGCTCTTCTCTGCATGGAAATGTCTTTCTCCTCCTCCCAAGTATTCAACATCCAATAATTCAATTTCTAACACCCCATTCAGTTCTTCAAGGTGATGTTTTGTTCTCTCCGAAAGATGCGACATAATATCATAATCCTGCTGACCACCACCCGCACCATTCTGGAACCAAGAGTATGGCCCCACGAAACTAATGGTGACAATGTCACCTGCTGCAGCGCACCCCTTCTCTTGCGAGAGGGAACTATGCCGCTGCATCGCCACACTCGATTGGCTCATCCTCACACTATTCAAGACGGAATCTTTGAAATTATCATTGCTTGAACCCACATCCTGTTCTCGAGAGTTTATCGTACTAGTATTAGTACTAGTAATACTTTCAATGTACTCTGATAAAGCTTTCTTGACGGCATCTTGCAGTTGCACGCCTGCAATTTCTGCCTCGGGCTTATTCAGTAGATCTTCTTCTTGCACCCTTGAATAATATCCAATCTTGAACACGATTGCATGCCGTATAGTGTTGCTATTTCTTCTCGCCGTCGATCCCATACTATTACCATGAATGGATTCCTCCTCGCCGGACGAGGAGGAGCAGATGGAAATGTGTCGAAAAAGAGCATTCCGAGAAGAAAATTTCTGTGAACAAAATGTACATTCATGCGGTAGATCCTGTGTTATTTCATCATTTTTATTGGAACTATCATTGGTGTTGATGTGAACATTGGCAGTAGCAGTAGTTGCACATTCTTGATTGTTGCCAGAAGAATGAGTATTTTTGGCACTCAATAATGAGTGCTGGGCCCTAGTATGTGTACGTGTAGTAGAAGACCATTTGTGAAGATATGAAGCGATGGAAGGTTGAAAAGCTGCTGCTGATGCTGCTGCCTGAAATACAAATAAGAAAGAGATTGTTTTCATTCTGCACTAGAGTATTTTTTAAATTTGTTATTGCATCGTCGATAATATGATGTTTGTTGTCCTACCGTACAACACTCTGCTGCATGATGTTTGTGTGGTTTGCAAAAAAGTGGCCTGCAAGCGATGTCCATCATTGGGTTAGGATATTAATATTTTTAATACACGCACTTTCCCGCACCCCCAAGGTTTCCCCTTCTTGAAAAAGAATTTCCACTTCAACAAAAATTCTGTTCCATTTTGAACTGTCATTGCAAAGACATCAAGAGCGCCAAGATTCTTCTGCCAAAAAAACAAAACGCACTCCTAATTAATACAGTACCAGTAAGCACTCACTAAGCCCTGACTCGCCTACCCTTCTCATAGCACAGATTGAAGATATCCTTACCACAACATCACACCATCTTCACACCATTCCAAAGCCTTGCCATGCCTGAAAATTGCGTCATTTGCCTCGAGGAATTGTGCTCATCGTCTGCCTCCATAGGAACAATCGTTCCATGCGGCCATGTCGTCCATCGCACGTGCTTCCGAGACTTCACCATTGCTCACACCAACAATATCACTTGCAGTTCCAATACGAGGCTGCCACGTTGTCCCATATGCAAGCAAAAATCAAAGAAATTCATTCCCCTATTTCTTAGCTTTGACCAACCTCCACTTTGCCAAACTACCACTGAAACTGCCACCGCGACTGCAACTGCAACGGAGAATATGCAATCTCTCTCCTTGCAGAATTCCAGTCTACGCTCCAAAATAAACCAACTTACTTCTCTTTCCAAGGACCAATCTGACATTCTTCTGGACTTACTTCCAAAAGTCGATCTACTAGAGGATGAGCTCCAAGCGACGCACGTCGAAAAGGAACAATTGAACAAACAGGTTCATAGTCTAGAGGCTGAGAATGTAGAACTCATTACTGATTGGAACGAGGTGGAGATCAAACTGGAGGTACTCAAGAATGAAAATTGTATCCTGAAGAGACAGTTGAAAGATAGTAAGCAAAAAATAATGTCCTTTACTGACAAGGAGGTTGCAGCGGAACAACGATTTCAGAAGCAAAAGAAGAAAAGGAAGAGGGTCGAGATGGAAAAGGCTGAAACAGAACAAGTACTGGAAATACAAAGGTTTGAGGCTCGGAAGTTGAAGAAGGAGAAGCATATTTTGGAAGCGGATCTCATGGATACCATGGGAGAATTGGAGAGTTTGAAAAAGAGAGTGAAGAAAATGAAAAAGCGGTACATTGCCAATGGAAGTTTGAGATCTGGAAAGGAGAATAGGAATGCCAGAGAGCTCAAAGTTCACCGAGGCGGGATTTTGCTCAAGGAGAAAGTGAAGAATCGTAGAATCAGTCATCATAGAGTACTTTGAATCTGTTCAAACAAAGAGCTTCAAGGGAGGGAAACCAATTTTTCAAATGAGATGTTCCTTACGTCCGCGAATTTTCTTTCAGAAACTGTCAATAAAATGGAAAATAGAAATGATTACACGTACTGTAGAACAAATTCAAAATCTATTTTTGAATATATAGAGAGAGCAAATTACGCATCCGCCTCGTTCTTAATTGTATCATTGTCAATGTTGATCATGTGTCCCCGTTCAATAAATGAATCACTGCTAGTATTACTGCCATCAGAACAGTATTGAGAAAGGCGTTTTATCCTCAATGATTCTATGTTCTATGCCCTCTTTCGACTGTTACAGTTCACACTGAATAATTCAGCATTCACGCGAGGGATAATTTGTCGACCGATCCGTTGAAGGGTATGTACCCACAATAGTATGATAGTATGTACCATCATAATCACTGACAGTATTATTTTTACTCGTAGCTCACTTTTTCAAGGCGGTTTAGAGACGTTATTTGAACCACCCAAAACCCAAAGCCAAACGCCAACATTCCTCGCCACCAGCAGTGCGACGTGCAACCTTTCTGAGCTCGACGCTCGACACACTAAAAGTACAAGTACAATCGCGCCTTCACCTCCACACAACACTGAATCATGTTTCGAGTCTACCAACAAGTTTTGACATCGTCTGTATCCAGATCTGTTAGGGCATCATTTTCTACAAGAGTTCGTCGGAGAAGGCAAGTCTCATCACGTTTTTCTCAATCATATCAAGATGAAGAAAGCGCTAAGCGCACCGTGAGCCAAGTAAACGACATGATTGATCAAAGACCGATGCCTGGCCCTGGGTCAGGAATCTTTGTTGCAAAAGATAAACATGGGAATGAATTGCCAATGGATGAATACCTCAAATTTGCCTCCTTAAGTCCATGGGTACCTGCACCAGATCCCGTTGCCCTACGAGCTCTTGACGTTGCCAAAGCATCTTCGGAGGATGTACACTACGAACTAGGCTCCGGCGACGGAAGAATGAATTTTCACGCTATCGATTCAACTTATAATGTGAAGAAAAGTGTAGGAATTGACATTGATGCGTCGCTCATTGAACAGTCCAATCTACGGAAAGCAAGGATTCACCCTTCGCCGGAACATTTGGAATTTATTTGCGCTGACTTACTGGAAGTCCGTAACCCTCAAACGGCCGAGTTATGGAATAAGATCCAAAAAGAGTGTACAGTGTTAACAATGTATTTTGTCGAAGATGCGCTGCTCAAGATCAAACCATTGTTGGAACAGAGACTTGTTGGTTCCAAATGTAAGGTTGTTACGATTGGATACGAAATGAAGGGATGGGAGCCAATTTGGGCCGAAGTCATTTTGGGTTTGACTGTCCATTTATATGATATGAATAACCTTGATCAGCTGTACAATCGTACCGAAAAATTCGATGCAATATCAATGGAAGCAGACGAGGAGCTCAACTTAATGTCCAAATTAAAGCTCAAAGAGATGGAAGACTTCGATAATGGAGATAATAATCCATTCAAAGAGAATTTTCCAAAGCCCTCTTCCCTTGATGAGGATGATGCTGACTTTGACTTGGATTTTGATGAGACTATTGAGTACGACGACGAAGGAAACATGATCGAAAAGTGATTCGATAATAGAATTATTATTTATATAAGGAGGGATGCCGGTAATCGTACTATGCTCTAATCATACTTGTTGTAGCAATACATTACAGGAGGACCGCCAGGTGAAAATATAAAAGGCGTCAGTTTGTTTAGTAGAGCTATCTGTACCGGTACCATCGTCAGACGTTTTCCCAGCGTTTTCCCTTAGTTAAATATGTGACAGAATAGAAGAGCCGTTAACTGGACGGTAGATTTACATGACATTTCTCTAGTTTTTTCTGTTGAACGGCATTTTTCCAAATTTTTCATCTCATCGTCGATCGTCGATCTTAACAGCGCGCACGGAGAACTCCTTTATGAACTAAGAAATAGAAAAAGAACGGCACATCCTATTTCAAATCTGCAAGAAACGCATTCAATATAAAGCAGCATGTCCGGAGCTCTAGCATCGATTAAGAGCAAGGCCTCGTCGGGTATGAACAGAGCTGCAACTGCAGTTGGAATCCAGAGAACTAACACGGAAGACTCAAACCCAATGGATGAACTAGCGGAGTTTTGCCCACAGCTTACCTATCAGCAGAGAATGATCGGCTTCTGCACTTGTTTCGTCCTTGGATATTTTATAACCTTCGCGTCATTCAGATTCTTTGTAGATCTCATTGAAGGAAACCCGGTGCCGTTTGTAGTCCTCTACTGTAAGTTGAAGGTGTTTGACATTGAATCGTGGGACGTGCATAAAACTTATCCAGATTATTGTTTTCATGGAGCCCAGCAATTCACTCACTAAATGCAATCATTTCGATTTCCTTTTACACGACAGCGCTTGGAAATCTAATTTCTCTATTCTGTAAGTGCTCAAATTGATTTCGTTTTAAAATTCCCCTAGTAGGATTTAGACTAACCTATCCCAACTATTATTTATTCGATAGCGTCAATGTTCCTTTGTGGTCCAAAGAAGCAATTCAAGAATATGTTTGATAAGAAACGAAAGGTGGTCACAATTGTGTATCTTTCTACACTGTTCACATCAATCGTGATCTGTTTCATCACGTTCAACCAAGACATCAAACTAGCCGTTCTTGTGTTGCTCCTTATGGTTCAAGTTTGTGCAAGTATTTGGTACTCACTTTCGTACATTCCCTTCGCGCGAAGAGCCGTGAAGAAATGCTTTAAGAACTCTATTGGAGATGACGCTGCTTAAAAATCTGCTTAAAAATCTAAAAGAATTTTAATGTAGAATGTCACTTCCGTTAAAATATTTAAAAATGTATGTTCTTGTCAACTCTTTTCTTCATTACGATACAGGTAGTAGTTCATTTCTTGCAATATATTTCATAAACAATCATCTCAAAGTTGGATCTCTGTAACTCTCCATTTCGACATGACTGCAGCAATTGCTCGGGCTTCAACGCTGTTTTTGCTTAGGTTGCATAGGGCACGTCTGACTTCCTGAGCCCGAATGTCGAAATTGAATGCTGCAGCAGGAATTTTGTTAGAGGCGGGATCCGTTCTATTGTTGCGGAGGAGAATAATATTGCGGCGAGGAGTATCCAGAACCAACGATACAGATGGGAGTTCTCCAAACTGGCAGGGCGGTACAGAGAACATTTCATGACGATCTTCTCCGTTCATGATATGAATGATTGGTTTTTTGTCTTCCGTGGCATCTGGATCAGACACACAGGATTGGAGTGTACTGTATACACCTTTGCAGGTGTTTTCAGATGTAGGCGCATTGACCCCCACAATTGCACCTGTCAAAGGAATCGCCAAGTTTCCATCGTCCTGAGCATACGCTTCAGATAGAATTTTCCTTGCAATTGGATGAGACGGGCATCGCATACCAATAAAGTTCTTTTTATCACCTCCATCAGGAATGTGCAATTCCCTTTCAGAGCAAAGGAATGAATCGGGCACAACTGGGACCGATGGAGAAGCCAATTGCACGATATCAGGAGAAGAATCTTCATTCTCCTCAGAGGATAGGGACGTAATGGAGGATAGACTTTCCATTGAATCATGACCATTGATGCGTGTGATGGTCCTTCCTTGTTCGTCTCTATTCTTTAGCCTTCTAGTTCTTACTGGAGCAAAGATGGTAACAGTTCCAGGCCAAAAGGCTGATGAAAGACGATTTAGAACTTCGTGGCTTTCACTGAAAGTGATTTTTATATGGGTTGTTTCGGTACTAGAAGTAGATTTCGCAGACTTCTCAGAATCGCTACTAGATGATCTTTGTCTGTAAACGAAAGACTTGCGACAGCTAAAAGCTACAAAATTGTATGCTCCGATAGGATGGTACAAATACACGGATGGGGGTGCGCCAGTTGGTTCCATCGACCTAATTGAGCTCACTACGAAGAAATAATGAAAATGAAATTGCAAAATAATTAGTCAAAAAGAAATAGTCCAACACGGCGAACATGAACTGATCAATTTGTACTTACTTGTGTCCCAGGCTTGTCGACAAGTATCTTGTCCAGTCCTAGTAGATGATGATGTTGGCTTTTGGAATGGAACGAAGCGAAGAAGGGAGTAATGTGTTTCAGTGGGAATTGATACAATTCCAGAAATAGCAGAGGATGAAGAGCGAACCCGCATGATTCTGGCTGCCTCACTGATTCCTTTGTGTGTTGGACTGATGATTCGGATGTCAAATGTACTGTTGTTGATGGCGCCGGAATCGTTGTCGTAGCAAGGGATAGAACTAATATCATGATTAGCAACATTTGTTCTTTTCACCGTAGGACAAATCAAACTTGACTCATATGTATCAAAGGAATTTTTGCGCTTCCTGTCAGTGGCTCTGTTGTCCAATCCTGGACCACTATGTGGTATTGTTGAGCACATATTTCCTTCCGATGTTGTAGTACTTGTCTTGTTGTTGCTGCTATCTGCCGTTTTAGAGATCTTTTTGTTTGTAAGATGCGAAGTGTAAAATCATAGAAGAGAACAGGTGTGAGTGTAAGGTTTCCTATTGGCTTAGAGGGCAGCAACATGACTTTTTTTCAGCATCTGTTTTCCAAACTTGATGATGACGAACACCACTGCAAACAGAAGGCAGAGGAACAGCTTCCATTAGATGCAAATCTCCTCACCATTTTCATCATTGCATTACAAAACTAACAGTGATCTTTCATTCACATCTATGCAAACACATTTCGATCTTTCGGGGATCAGCACTTTAGCTTGTGGTAGACAGACGAACACAATAAAAGCCTTGCCCGCAATAAGTATTCATTGGCGCGAAAAGCTAGAAATATAGCAGTCCGTCAAACCAAGTCATTGGTCGGTCAAAAAATGCCAATTTATCCAATTCCACCAACGACGAAGAAGCATCAAGCATCACGAAATCAAACGAAATCAACGAAGGGACCAAGACGGGTGTTGGAGGAGTACTTACGTTAAAGAATATTGGAGAATGAGTTCTTTGAACTAAACTTGTCCTTCTTGATAACTTTGACGATGAAAATTTGTTTTTCCCAATGGTTCCTTGGGCATCTAGTAGGACGAGAGGAAGCTTTCTATTGCTTGTGTTCTTGTGCTCGAAGCGTTTCTGCTTCATTTTGGACTTCGAACGTTTTCGTCCAGGAAACAATGGTATATTCGACATCTTAGTTCCCAAATCTAATGAATTGTCGTGTGATATTTTGCTGTCGCTTTTCCTCTTGTAAGTTTTGCAGCTGGAAAACATCGTGGATGCTTCATTGGAGGTCTTAATGTGTCTTGAAATCCCAGTTTCATTTGCTGACTTTAACTCTGGCGTTGAGAAACTTGGCGTTGGTGGTCTCGATATCATTATATTGTTTCACTGTATAGAGAAGATTGTAGTTTGATCAGTCCTATTCTTCCTTAGTAGGTGGAATGGAAGGAGTGCGTCGACTAAACTCCTTGTTGTAACTGTATGTTGGTTGCGTTGTGTTATTAATAAATATTATTTCCTCTCCTCCTCATTTTTCTCGCCAATGTCATTCGTGTAGGAATTAAAAAGGCTTTTATTATTGGAACACGTCGAAATGCGGCCAGCCCTCTCATTTTTGAGAACCCTCATGACTCAGACCCTGATGTTTGATGTTTTCTCGCGCTGACACATTATTACGGCATTTCATACGCAAACCATAATAATATGATGATAGCTAGAACAATACTGAAATCCCCAGTGAGCACAAAGATACTAGCAACCGCATCTGTATCTACCATGAGCTTCTATTCCCTGGCAGGATCACAAGGAAATGGCGATGACATTTCGATGGGTGATTTCAAAGGCAAAGTAATCTATGCAACCAACGTCGCATCTCGCTGAGGAGCGACCCGCCGCGAGTACGCTCAATTTGAGAAACTCGGTAGCCGGTGGGGTGACGACTTGGTAATTATGGCCTTTCCTACACGAGAGTTTGGTCAGCAGGAGTTCGAGTCTGATGAACAAATTCGTGAATTTGCAAATGGTAAGGGATTTCCGGGTGTGCTAATGAAGCTTGGCAAGGTAAAGGGACCCACAGCATCTGGAATTTGGAAATTTATGAAGGAAGAGACGGGAGCTCCTGATCCTACTTGGAACTTCAATGGCAAGTTCTTGGTATCCAAGTCTGGAACAGTATCTATTCCAAAAAATGTGGAAGCAGATATCGAAGCCTTGATGGCGGAGGGAGAAGAAGAATAAGTTTGCAGTAGAAAAGTTAATTTTGGGGAGCTCTAATTGAAATGAGTTCAATCGTAAAATGGCCATGACAACGAGATAATGACGAAACACTGAAGAAGCATCCAATACAATGCCAAACTTCGATGTTTCTGAGAATCGCTCGAATCATGGATGTTTACTAATCAAAAAAATAACATAAACGCAGTACAGGTATAATTCTTTTTACATTCAATATGTAGACTCCGCATTCCAATATACATCTCTGCACACCGCTGCTTCTGATTTTGATCAAATGCCAAGCCAGTTTTTATTCTTCTTTTCGAGCCGCTCTTTCAGTTTCCGAGTCATGTCGCTGTAGTTCTGAGCGTCGTTATTTAAAGCTGAAGACTTCGCTGATAGGGCTTCTAGCCTTTCTCCTCTTTCTTTGAAGCTCAACATGATTTTGCCGAAATTGATACTAGGTCGAGCCACCGTCGTTCCAGCTATATTTCCATCATCACTGTTTACATTGGCAGTCGAGGGATTTCTATTCCCCAGTAACTGTTCCCTCGCGTTCTCGTGCGACTTTTGTTTCTCTTCCTTTTTTCTTGCTGGGGCAGATAAGGTCGCCCCAAAGCTTTTCAAAAGATCAATTATCACATCATTTTTCATTCGGGTTGCACTCAAAAGTGGCGAGGTGTGGTCGTTGGCGAACGTATCCGTAATCGCTCCAGAATATAGCAGCTCGCTGGTATAATCAATCTTGTTTGCGATGACAGCGAGGTGGAGAGGAGTATAGCCATGTGCATTATCTTGCTCATTTATTGTGTGTTTCCGATTTGATATACATTGTTGTAGATGATCCACATTATGGAATATAATGGCAGAGAAAAAGTTAGGCTCGTAGTTCAAACCGTAGTTCTTTGGAATGCAAATCTTGAGAGCGTTGAGCCAAGACTCTTGTCTCGCTGCCGAGTGACAAAATATTTCGTAACAGTAGTGCTTGTGATCCTCTTGATGCTCCTCGAGCGCCTCTAGGCAAAAAGAAGGCAAAAATTGGTCATCCGAATGTGCAATATCAGCATCAAATGCTTGCACAGAAACAATAGAAGATAGGCTATGACAGCTGTCGTACTTCTTTTCCTTGTGGAGTATGGCTGTCAATCCTTTGGAAATATTGGTCTTGAGCTCTTGAAATTTTATCTTTTCTGGATTGGTGTATGAATTATCTGGCACAATAAAGAAACTTTTATTCAATAGGATCAGGTGACCTAACATCTTGCCATTAGTCTCACCTTCTTTTTTGCAGTAAATGATTGGTTCACGTTTCATAAGGCATGTATGTATTTTATTAATCTTTGGCGTTTCACCATCATCGAAAGATTTGAGGTGGGCATAAAGGGCATCCTTCTTTGCCCTTCGACCGGAAGGCGGTAGATATGTTTCAGCAAGTTCTTCAATTTCTCGCAGTTCTCTTGGAACAGGTATAAAATCATCTTCAAAGCATTTATGATTCGCAAGACGGCGATCCCACTTCCGAATATCGTCACTATCGGTTTTGCTGATCATGTCAGTGAGGCTCTCCATTAACGAAACAATAGCCGAAGAAGGATTTCCCACGTCCTCGGGAGAGATATTATCTTTTTTGTGGGCAGCGAATTCAGGTTCCTTTTGATCCGATGCGATTGCCTGAGCTGAACCTTCATTGGAAGAGGAGCTATTTGGCCCAGAGGGTTCTTTCTGAATAGTATCAGCATCAACAAAGGAATCATCAAGGGTCATGGAACAGGCCAAGTTGTCAAGCTCGACATCCAACTTTGATGGTTTATCATCCGACGCATCAACAAAGGAATCATCAAGGGTCATGGAACAGGCCAAGTTGTCAAGCTCGAAATCCAACTTTGATTGTTTATCATCAGACGACATGGGATTTTTTTTCAATTGCGTGTAGCGCTCTGACTGATGAAACAATATCGAATAACAAGATTACCTACCCAGATGTCGATGTATCTCAGTGGGTATTCGGTATTCGGTATTCTCAATTCGGAGTTCGGAGGTTCACGTATCACATAATTATATCACATATCTCGGTATTCGTGTTTCGTGTATCGATACGATCGTTGAAAATCAAAGATCAACGCTGTTCTTTTTTCTTTTGTGCTTTTCTTCCTTTCTCTTTTCAAAGCAAATAACGTTTCTAAACCGTAGATAAACCTTCTACATTTTTGTAGTTACGAAGACCAAATTCTGACGATGATATCTTCCGTTATGAATCTTTATGTACTGTAGTAATGGAATAGAGATATGTAGTGATATAAGCCTATTCTATCTGTTCAGGTAATAAATGTTGCACAACACTGATAACTCATAAATAATAAATAATAACCGACCTTCTTTGTACCTGATATCTTATTGTTTGTAGAGGATAAAGTATTGAACAAAATGATTGTTGAAAAATTATGATTTGTTTATTCAATAGAATATGAATTATTATCTATATTTCTAGAGCTACTTTGCGCATCGGCGATGAAGGGCTATGGTGATAATAATTACCAAGATCAATAACGCAAGAGTTGATCGTTGGATCTTGTGTATTCAATTACTTTAGACAGTGATAGAATTAGAACTGAGATTCTCAATCTCATGAGATTCTCAATTTCA
>Ga0209712_10000925_pt1 | contig 25228 bp, 12 predicted proteins | sample ArcOceMetagenome_FD_187443 | JGI IMG/M metagenome (GOLD analysis project Ga0209712, IMG submission 187443) | Marine eukaryotic phytoplankton communities from Arctic Ocean - Arctic Ocean - Greenland ARC118M Metagenome (SPAdes) (version 2) | ecosystem: Environmental > Aquatic > Marine > Oceanic...
AAGCAAGACTCTGGTTTCATCCTGATATGATGATTGGGCAATGCATTGATACAATTGGTGACTCGAATGTTCACAAGCCTGGAAAGAGGGATTGGAACGGCAAAGGCCCTCGCGTCGAAGGCTATGGTTTAACGTCTACCAATTATAGTATGATGCCCAACACTACCATGTTCCCACTTTGGAAACCTCAAGATTTTCGAAACACTGAAGGCGGCAGATTTGTTCCGGGTGATCAGAAATACAGCGGCTTTCATTTGCACAATTTTTTCACGTCCGTCAAAGTCATGAGAAACAAATATGTAACATATAGCCATCCGGACCCGAAAGCAGGGCAGAAGCCTCTTGGGAAGATACACCCGGATATTAATCTTGCCGTCAATTGTATTACTCAGAGGCCTAATGCCCCTGATGCCCTCTATAAGCGAATTGAAGGAGGTTTTGAGGCAATTGATGGACCAACACCAGTTCTTTTTCAACAGTTGGTAGAGTATAGGATGGCTCGACATCAGGAATTGAAAGGGATAATACTGAAGGATGAGAAACAGTTCGGGATTTATAATAGTACTTCCAGATAGGATGTTTCACTACGTGTAGTGCTGTGGTGAACTTCAATGAAGAACTTGTACAAGTGATCCAAAAACATGAATCGAGTCTAATGCTTCATTCACTAAACTACACGTAGTACTACGACGGTAGAACCTTTTGGATACAAATGCCATAATTTCAAGAATGAGGTTTTGATCTGTCGGCCATGTACAATTCCCGCACTGGGTTCTAATAATGTTGATTTCTATTTTTACTCACTAATTTCAATTAGTGATTTCATAACTACACGTACCGTAGTATACTGTATGACATGATTTATTTCCAATGCCGTGATGGGAAACGAGCTCAAAACCCTGTAATACACTGTACGTGTAGTACGTGTAGGATATTTCTTGAAAAACTGGCATTGGAGGGTGGAAGATTTTACTTTCACAGAATGTAATCCACGTCACGATGCTCTAAATTCCTAAGTCTGTTTTCAAATTCATTGTTCACGGAACAGTACAGAGAGCCCTTCTAGTACGTGTACGCGTAGCCCTACGTGCGCTTCTCTCCTTGTACAGTTTCATTGACTTTTTCACCCTCGAACTAGGAAAGGAACTGAAACTACTAGAACCGGAACTACTAGGACTCGAGTCCGAAACAACCCTACACATTCTCTTGAGTTTCTTGACCTTTTTCCTCAACTTATCCGTCTCCAACTGCGACTCTTTCAACAAACACGATAATCTCTCTTTCTCCACCTGACTCTTGACAATCTCATCCTTTACCACCTCCAACTCCCTCGCTTGAACCTGGTGATCCTCAAACCCATCCCTCAGCGCCTCCTCGATCCTCTTTCGTTTACGTTTGGCCTTGACGAGTTTCTCATCTACCTCCGTTCGTCTCATGGATAGATCCGTGTTCTCCTTTCTGAGCTCATTCTTCTCTGTTTGCAACAATTGCATTTTCATCTCTACCTCATTCCAGTCGGATATAAGATCGGCGTTCTCTGCCTCAACGTCCAAGAGCTGTTTTTCAATCAAGTGCTTTTCGCGGGAGATTTGGCGGAGTTTGGATTCGAGAGTGTCAAATTTGGGCAAGACCTCGAGGAGGATGTCAGATTGGTCCTTGGAGAGGGATTTTAGTTCCAAGATGTTTTTTTGGAGTTGGAAGTTGTGGGTTGAGAGTGAGCGGACTGCTTCTGTTGCGTCGTTGTAGTTTGGATCTGACAGAGCTGCTACTGATGTGATAGTACTAGTATCAGAGATATTGTTGGTGGCATTGGCATTGGCATCGACATCGGCATTGGCATTGTTGGTGGTTCGGACAGGATCTTCCTTTTCAAAAGTAAGATACAAGGGAACGAATTTTTTGGATTTATGTTTGCAGACAGGACATCGAGGGAGCTTTGAGGAGGAGCCCTGATTTGAGGGGTCATTGTGAAGTGCATTGGTGAGGCTTTGGAGACAGGATCGATGGAAGCAATGCCCGCAGGGGGTGATTGTGCAGATTGAGGAGAGAAGTTCTTCAAGGCATATGGGACATTTGTCTGGCATGATGGATCAGGTTGTTGGCTTTTGAAATAAATCAATGAATGTAATGTATTGTAGTGAATGTTAGAGTATGGGGTAATTGCATTCGTTCTTGCGTTGCTTTGTTACTCGTAGTTTGTAGTTAGTGCGTCGGCGTCGGTTCTGCTGTTCTTCAAAGTAAAGAGAATTGGCGTCAAGAATCTTTCTGAAGAATTTCAATTTGTTTCCCTCCCACGTAGAATCCTACGTCAGTTCTGAAGTCCAGTAAGTTTGGCGCGCTAATGGGTTCTTCTGTCATGCATCATGTCATTGGGGTTCGCATAACCCGAACCCCATAAATTGAAATGCGTCATTTTCAAATCTCTCAAAGAACATAAGTCCGAAGTCAAAGCTAGTCACAACAATGTTTGAATATAAAGAGTTGAGGGGGGTGACAAATGGGCTACTTGCGTTCAGGAGCGGATGACTGCGTCTACGGAATTCCTTGTGATGCTCGCGCATGTGGTCAAGTTCAATCCTGTCGATAAATCATTGACAGAGATTGGACCAGACCAGACCTTGGAGATAGTACATGTAAGTTGGCGTGTGGTGTTATAGCTGTCTGGCAATGGATGCATTTACTGCATCCCTTATAACCCCGATGGTAGTTTTCTCAAGATTAATACACTCCTTGATGTGTGATTGCCAGAAAGGACCAATTATTGGATGTGGGCTTCAGGTATAGGTGCACTTGCTTTAGATGGCTGCATATAGTTTATGCCCTATCATGCCCACCGCATCTTAATGTTGGACCCCGAAAACGATACAGTAGGGGGGGGGGGGCATGCTGGCCGCCCTGAGTTCAATATTTCGGATCGATTGCTGCTGGCATCCCTGGCGACTCCAGACGTATTGTATTGTATTGTATTGTTAGGTTCAACCCAATGAATCTGAGCACATCCTTTGTGGGGGGGGAGAAGCTGGTGTAGATTTCCAGTGTGAGTGGTGCTGGTGCGGTCGGTCAGATGGGCATATTTACGCATTTAGTAATTCTGTGGACTGTGTTCCTTCCAACATGGCATACAAAGGTACTTGTAGGTACCAATCTTGAATCGTTCATCATGGCAATATCGTGTGAGAACAGTGCGTTGGCCGTGATCTACTTCTTGTCGAGGAAGAATCTGGATTCCTCACCTCTAGTCAATCAATCATAGCCTCGTCTTCTTCAATCTACAATACATGTACTCTAAATTATTTTGTTTATTTCTGTGTGCCATTTTCATGTGCGGTACGCGTAGTTCAGTATAGATTGATGCATCACATTCGTTTCATCAATAATTCTCCAAGTCACCGTGAATTTTAAAAAGCTACGTGTAGATGGTATTCTGCAAAAGAAAAAACCTTGTTCTCCTAAAACCATCGATACAAATAATAAGTGTAAACAATCAATTTTAATGTTCATCAGATCATTAGCTACACCTTGGCTACACGTACCACATTAATTGCCGAAAGCAAATGAAACGCAATGTTATCTATTAAGCCATGTCGGTACAGTCTATTGCACCCAACCTAAAACACCACGCAGCAATTTCCAAACATAAATTACAGAATGTTGAATCAATCCATCATAAATCAACCTCACATCAATTAATTCATCTACGCAGATCCATCTGCCTTGTTCATATCCTCCCTGGCAGCCGATCGACGAGCATAGAATTCGTCCAAAGTCTTCTTGGGAATCTTCTTCAACAACTCCTTGGGGAAAGCACGAAGAATACTCCAAGCAATATCCAAAGATTCGAAAACGGAACGAGCCTCATAAGGTCCCTGAGCAATGAATTTACTCTCGAAACGTTCAAGGAAGCTGAGGTAAAGGTGGTCCTCCATGGAAAGAGCTTCCTCTCCAACAACAGCCTTCATGGCCATAACATCCTTACCCATAGCATAAGAAGCATAAAGCTGGTTCGAAACAGATCCATGATCGGAACGAGTCATACCCTCTCCAATAGCGGACTTCATTAGACGAGAAAGCGAGGGAAGTACGTTAATCGGTGGGAAAATACCCTTGGTGTGAAGCTGACGGTCGAGGTAAATCTGTCCCTCAGTAATGTATCCCGTAAGATCGGGAATAGGGTGAGTAATATCATCGTTGGGCATAGTAAGAATAGGAAGCTGGGTGATAGATCCGTTACGTCCAACCACACGTCCAGCACGTTCATAAATGGTGGAAAGATCAGTGTACATATAACCGGGGTAACCACGACGTCCAGGAACCTCCTCACGAGCAGCAGATACCTCACGAAGAGCATCAGCATAAGAAGACATATCAGTCAAAATGACAAGAACGTGAAGATCACGCTCGTAAGCGAGGTACTCTGCAGTGGTAAGCGCAAGACGCGGGGTAATGATACGCTCAATGGTAGGATCATTGGCCAAGTTAAGGAAAAGAGCGGTACGCTGCATAGCTCCACTCTCCTCGAAATCATGACGGAAGAATCTTGCTGTCTCCATGTTAACTCCCATGGCACCGAATACAATCGCAAAGTTCTCCTCGTGTGAATCAAGGGTATCCTTCTGCTGAACAAGAGATGCCTGACGGGCAATCTGTGCAGCTACCTCATTATGGGGAAGACCAGCAGCAGAGAAAATGGGAATCTTTTGTCCACGCGCTACAGAGTTCATGACATCAATCGCAGAGATACCGGTCTGGATCATAGCCTTGGGGTAATCGCGCGAAGAGGGGTTAATCGGCTGACCGTTGATATCGAGGTAAGCCTCTGCGAGAACCTTGGGGGCGGAATCAATGACCTTTCCGGATCCATTGAAGGAACGACCAAGCATCTCCTCGGAAACACCCATCTTCAAAACATCTCCGGTGAATTCACAACGAGTCTTGCGGTTGTCGATTCCAGAGGTTCCCTCGAATACCTGGACGACTGCGCGGGATCCTGATACTTCGAGGACCTGGCCGGAGCGCGTGCTACCGTCTCCGAGTGTGAGGTTTACAATTTCTGCGTATTTGGGGAGTTTGACATTGTCGAGGATTACGAGGGGTCCGTTTACTCCTGCGATGGTGCTGTTGTGTCATGATGATTCATTGGAATTGGTTGAATTGGTGCAACGAATGAATGAACCGAGCCAATGCGATAGATATATGTGTGAGAGACAAGTTATGTGAAATTTTTGTAGTGTATAGTTGTGTTGTGCATTGAGAATGAAGTCGAGTGTAGAAATGCGTTTGTACAGAAATGGTGTGGTGTGGTGTGGAGGATGACATTGGTAACGTAACTTGGTAACTTGGACGCATCAAAAATCGGCCAATGCCTTGCTTCCACCGCAATAACGGAAGCAAAAAAGTCAAACACCATTTTGCACATGAGTTGCTCCACGAAACAAATCAACGTCATTGACGTACCGGTATTCAAGACGAGGAACAGTAGCATAGTCCTTGACAACACTGAGCTGATCAAGCTTTTGTCTGAGGGGGATGAATCGTTCGTCTCCGTGGCTCATGGTGGAACTTTATTATATACAAACAGTAAAGAGCAGAAGGTTCAGTTCAGATCAATGCGGAGGGGGCGGCAGGATCAGCTCATTCGTTGCGTTTGCCTGTTTGCTGCCCAACCCGCGTTTTCAGCGGCGTTGCACGAGTGAGCATTTTAGCTGTTTTGTGATATTTTCAATTATACAGTTATGTATATATATCGACGTTTCGTTGCGAGGCTTATGTATCTAATTTGGCGAGGAACAGGTTGGAAAAGGGGGTATCGGAGAAATTGTACCCCAGTCGCGATTTTGTGATCATCTATCATCTTGCTTCTTGGGAAGAAATACCGAAAGGGACACACGTGAAACACGGGGAGACGACATAAACATAACAAGGGCCTTTGATACAATCAATTACTGCAGGTTGCTTGCTTCCATACAAGATAGCATCCGGGAGAGATCAGAGATATTCATTCAATTGAGTAGATAACATTGAATTCCTTTGTCAATAAAATTGAGAACTTGAATCGAAATGTCCGAGGGTGACAATAACAAGGTAAGAACCCCACAAGTGTGTGTGTATACACATATCCATCACAATGACCGACTGTACTGATGAGCCGCACTGCATGACTGTAACTCACATTGAATAACACAAATTCACTATCCAACCAATGAAATCGCCAGGCCTTTGGTGGATTCGGTGGTTTTGGAGGATTGAGAAATATCGGACAGTCAATACGGCAACAAGCAGAAGATATGAATGCAAAAGTCAAGGAGGCTGCCAGCAAAGTGGAAGCCAAGAATAAATTGCCAGAGAGTACTTCTCAACAAAGAGGGGTTCAGCTACCGATACAGCTGCCAGATAATGAAGAGGGGGATGATGTCAATGGTACAGCTGAGAATGAGCCTACTCCTTCACCTGCTGCAACAAATAAGGACGCACCGGTAGATGCCAATACCAATGCCAATACTAATGCCACTAGCGAAACCGAAGCCAGCACCAAAGCAAACACCGACACTAACGCAAACGCAAACAACACATCAGCCGTACCCCTAGCATCCAGAAGCCCCAATGACGTATCCAAAGAGGATCTTCTCAAAATCCTCAAACAAATGAACAAAAAAGTCAAAACCCTCTCCTCCCTCCGCGCCCAGCTCATTGATCGGGTCAAAGCGGCCGAATCGGATAAATCCCGTCTTTTGGGCATTGTCAAGAATGAGATTTTGTCAGAGATGGATTTGAATGAGGCGGCGCAGAAGGCCGCGGTTATGAATGCGGAGAGTGCGAAAAAGGCTGCGGAGGATGATGCGAATGCAAATGGTTTTGGTGGTGGTGGTGGTGATGGCAATGCCAATGCGAATGGTAATACGAATGGTAATGCAAATGAAAATGGTGACAACAAGGAGAATGTTGCGAAAAAGATTGATGAAATTGCCATGATTCAACTAGCGTGGAGGGCGGCAGATGAAAGGAATCAATTGGCTCTGCAGCAGATTCAGAGTGAATACAAGGTTATTTCTATGCAGTGTCAGGCGGAAGTTGAGAAGGTGAAGCAAGCTGCTGAAGCTGAGAAAGCTATGGCGATTGGACAGATAAAGGCTGAGCTATCTGCTGATGGTGCTGGTGGTGGTGCTTCTATTGAAAATGGCGATGTGGAATCTTTGATCAAGGCTGCAGTAGAAGCTTGTGAGAAGAAATATGAGGAGGAAATCAATCAGTTGCGTCTGACACTGGAAAAAGCTAATGATGCTTCATCGGCATCGAGTGATCGTGCCAATGCCAGCACCGTATCCAGCTTGACCGTATCCCGAGAGGAATACGACAACAAAATCGTAGAATTGGAATCCAAGTATGAAGATGATATTGCAAAAGCAAAAGCAGAATTGTCATCCATGTCACAACAAATGGAGAAGGCTGAAGTCGATTATGCCGGTCAGGTGCAGACCATTGCTGCCAGCCAAGAAGAATACATTGAAAAAATCAAGAATGAGGCTGTTGACGATAAAGCTGCTGCTATTACAAAATTGAAGGATATGGTGAAAGAAAAGATGATTTCCATGAAGACCTCCTATGAAGCAAAGATTAAAGCTGCGAAAGAAGAAGGTGCGGGCGGCGAATCGGATCAATCGGTAGTTGAGGAGTTAAAGAACGCACATGCGGCAGAGCTTGAGCAGATGAAGGCAGAGCATGCAACTGCCTTTGAACAGGCTCTAAACGATGCATCTGATATTGAAGCTTTGCGGGAAGAATTACAGCAGTCGCATCAAGCAGCCTTGCAAGAGCTTCAAAACCAGCTCGCGCAGCAGAAGGACACAGAATTGCAACAAGCTGCCGATAATGCCGCTGCCGAGATTGAACGCATTCGCACTGAAGCTGATGAGAGAGTCAACGATGCCATCAAGAAGAGTGAGGAGAACGCATCTGCATCGGAGAGCGATAACCTAGCTGCAGCTCAGGAAGAATATCAAACCAAGCTGTCGAAGTTACAGACATCTCATCAAGAGGAGCTAGCGAAGTCCATGGCTGATACATCATCACTATCTACATCTTTAGAGAAGGTGAAACATTCTTTTAACACTAAGTTCCAAGAGGTGAATGCTGAGCACGAAGACATTATTGCAGAAATTAAAAGCAAACTTCTAGAAGAAAGAACTGAAGCTTTGGAATCTTTGCGCTCTGATCTCATGTCTTTGAGGGAAAAAGAACTTGCAAGTTTTGAGGGGGAAATTAGCAAAATGGAAAGTGATGCTATGGAAGAGAAGAACACACTTAGATCAGATTTGGAAGCTGCACACAAGAAGGAATTAGCTGGTGTTGAGACTGACTTTAATTCGAAGATCAACGAGTTACAAGAGACCACGCGTGACAACATATCTAAGGAACACGAGCAATTTCAGGCAGAGTACGAGAAGATGGAAACAGAGCTCAAGGCTTCAATTGGTAACATGAAGAATACAATAGACGAAGCGAATCAACGCGAAGTACAACTTGAAAAGGGTCTTGAGGCCGAACGGAGTGAAATGCAGAATTTGAAATTAAGTTTGGAGGCTGCTACATCTTCTGCGCAAGAAGGAGACATCGAGAATCAAAAGAAGATGGGAGAAATTATCAACAAACAGAAATTAATCTTTGAAGAACATTTAAAGTCTCACCAGGAGCGTCATGAAAAAGAGACCTCGTTGATCAAAGAGCGCGAGATTGCGTTGGAAAGAGAAGTAGCCGAAAGATGCCTAGTGGTTGAAGCTGCTGAAGAAAAAAATAGAGAATTGTCCTTGTCTATCGAAGCTCATGTTCAATCTTTACAGTCTGAAAAGGATGCCTACACCCAAATCTCCGAGAAACATGACCAGCTCATACGTACTGCTGAGGAGAACGATGCGCGCATCAAATCTCTCGAAGAGACTATTTCTATTATGGACGATGAATACGCAGCAAAATCGGATGCTATCAGGGAAGAGAACCAAGTATTGACCAAAGAAAAGGCTGATCTTAATGATGCATTAAATACTGCAAGAGATGAAATAAACACCACCAAAGAAGAAACTTCTACTGAGCTAGAAAAAGTCAGGAGCTCAGGTGAAGAAGGATCCTCGAGAATATCAGATCTAGAAGCATCTCTCGCTTCAAAATGCTCTGAAATTGAGAGATTGACAGATGCGGTGAAAGGCAAAGAGGAAGCTAGTTTGAATTTGACAAACACTCTGGAAGACCTTGAAAGTGAAAAAGGATCAGCAATTGAGGAAATTGAACGGTTGCGAGTTGAATTATCTTCTACCCAAGAAACACTTATGCAATTGCATCAATCCTCTGCCTTCAACGCCTCATCCCTTCAAGAAGCTTCACTAGAAAAAGATGTCTTAAATAAGAGACTCCAAAACTTGATTGATGAAAAGGCTGCATTAATTGAAACACATCAGAAGGTGATTGATGAAATCAAGTCATCGAAAGATTCCTTCGAAGCAGAAAGCGGATCTTTGGTAGCAGAAATTAACCGCCTGAAAGATGAGAACGATGGTGCGAAATCATTGCACACAGACGAAATAACCCATCTTCGAGACGAGGTTGCTGCATCTCGTGAGACAATTGAAAGACTTGCCTCCGAGCATAGTACAGAGCTTGTGAAGTTAAAGGAAGAGAATGATTCGGCGATTGCCAAGGCGTCCGAAGAAAAGAAAACCACCGTCGGTGCCGAAACAGACAAGAAGGTCGAAGACTTGAAATTAGATTACAACTCTAAGATAGAGAAGTTAGAGACACAGAAGGCAAAGGCTCTCGATCTTGCCAAAAAAGTTAAGGAAGCTGCTCAAACAAAATTAAGCAACGCCGCGGTGGAGAAGAAAGAATTGGTTCAGAAAAATGAAGAACTGAGATCAAAGCTGGAGGAAGAAAATAGGCATCTCACTGAGGAATTAACTTCTGATTCAAACAAACTTCAGTCTATTGTGGAGGATCACCATTCTGCTCTAGCTGCTCTTCAATCTACTCACGAAGAGAAGATAGCTGAATTGATGACCAAAATTGAGTCTGTCGAAGAGGCTGCCGATAGTGAAAGAATGCAGCTACTTGAGAAGATTTCATCAATGCAAGAATCTGTTGTTGAAGCTTCGGACGGTGTCGAGAATGAAAGAGCGCGTGTAGCAGAGGAAATCAAAATTTCTTACGAAGAAAAGATAGAGAATTTGAATGCAGAGCATGAAGCTAAAAAACGTGAAATTCTCGAAAAGTTGAAGATTAAATTCAATGAAAAACTCAAGGCAGCCATCGACGAGCACGAAGTAACCAAAGCGACCCTTCAGGAGAAGATGACGCAGCAAACAGATGAACTTAAATCTCATTTTGAAGCGAACGTGAGCAAGATGAAGGAAGAGCTCGAAAGCACGAAGTCATCGATGGAAGTAAAAACTGATGAACTTGGCCGGAAGCTGACCATTAATGAAGAGCGCATAGCTTCCATGCAAGAAGACAAGGATACACTTCTAGGTCAACTGAAGGCGCAAATGGCCTCAGCGGCAACTCTCACAAATCAACTTGATGCCGCAAAGCAAGACCTCAAGAATTCTATTGCCAATAGTGAAGCAACCAATACATCACTACTGGAGCAACAAGAAAAGATGGGCGCTGAGCAGATACAGCTACAGAGTCAAATCTCTTCGCTAAATAAAGAGTTGGCATCCAAGAATAACCAACTTGAAGAAATCAATGCCAAATTGTCAGCCTTCCAAGCAAGTCTCAACACCATTTCTAAAGAGAAGAAGGACATCGAGTCAAAGTTTGACGCAGCATCCAAACAGGTATCAAAACTTGATGCTACAGAAGCCGAACTTGGCAAGTCTAGGGAAGAGCTCAACCGTTTTAAGCTTGAATTATCTCAAAATAGTGCCTTACTGTCACGCCTGAAAGCTGAGCAGGAATCAGGCGAAAAGACACATGGACAGCGCACGGCTCTGGTCGGAATGCTGGAGACGCAACTCTCAGAACTGAACGAAACCAATGCTGAGACCCAAGCCAAGCTCGAGGCCGCTCTGTACGATCTAGGTCAGAAAGATGACGACTTGAATGTTTCCAAGGATGATGTTGAAAAACTCCGTAAAGATTTTTTTGAGGCTCAGAACCAAATCCAAAAGTCGAAGAGGGCAGCTATTGATCAGAAGTCTCAAAACGTGGCAGAACAAGACTTGATTAGAAAGGCCAAACTCTCAGAATCTCTTCAACGAGAAGTACAATCTTTGCAACAACAAATGGTAAAGAAGAGCGTAGCTGCACAAAAATTATTGCAAAAGAGGGAGGCCGATTGCCAGGAGCTGAAGAAACGCATCAAAAGTCTGCAGCAAGACCTTGACAAAGGATCTCTAAGTGACCGCCGAATCTTCGAACTTGCTGCCCAGCAAAGCAACCGGGAGTCTATTGCATCTTCAGAGATTTTGATAAGGAATCAAGTGGTAGAAAATCTAACCACAAAGTTGCAAGAGAATGATAGCGACCTCGCAACAGCTGAATACACGAAGAAGCAGGTTGAGAAACAAAATGAAGATTTGTGCCGCATCCATCGCCGTGAAGATATCAATTTAGACTACTTGAAGGGTACAATAGTCCAATACCTATCGAAACCTCCGGGATCGAGCGAGAGAGGTGCACTTCTTCCCGTTATTGCTACACTTTTGCAGTTTGATGGCGAAGATTACAAGTTGATTGAAGAAGGCAGGACAAAAGTGAGTTGGTTCGGATCAGTTCTTCCTACCATAATCAATGCTCCATTATCCGAAAGTGCCGCGGGAGTTCGAACAAATGGACACAATCAAGATGCACCTTTGTTGTCGGGATCAGCTGAAGTAACTGTATCAAGTCTACCACCTCAAAGAACCGGAGATAGAACATCGAGGACTTCGCTGCAATTTTAATGATTATTTAAAAAAGCACAATCAAATTAATTTTCTAAGTGGCGATATAGATGCCTGCTGATAGCTGTGGTTGCATGATGGACGCTACGTGTAGGCAATTTGGTTAAATGGCATTGTACATGTTACTGATCTTCACGAAACTTCACACATTCATACTGGAGAGACACCATCACGGTAACAATCGTATATGAAATAATCAATATAATGGATTATCCTTTGTGCCCGCTGGCCAGATCTCTAAAGGGTCTCACATTGAACAAATCAATTCTTTGTTTGCCCTCACCCCGCCTGCCCTCACAACAAACTTTGAAGAAACGACAACTTAAAATAAAATAATGGAGAAACTGATGCTACGTGTACACGTAATCTGCTTTCGTTAATTAAATTCACCGCATCAAGTGAGTAAATTGATGTTGCAACAATCAGGTACCTTCATCCCTTTACATGGATGCGAACCTACACGAAACTTGATCTCTTTCTTACTAGCAATAACTCCGTTCATTAATATTGGGTCAGGACTAATTCCATTTCTTGTCATTTGATCAAGATACCTGCATCTGAATACTTTTAGAGACCTGCAAATGCATTCGTCAACCCAAAAGCCATAAATACTACTGGTTGTATCTATTTCCTCCAAAGATAACGATTTGATTCTGAACGATACTGGAAATGACACCTTCAATGTTAGCTTCTTCAACATTGGCATGCATTCAATTGATTCAGTAATTTTTTCAAGGTCGCCATCAAGTGATCCTGACTGAGTTTCCTGATGACTTCCATCGATAGAAAGCGTCAAGTTTTCTAAAGTGCTGGAAAAACCTGAGAAGAATGGAATATGAATGTCTTTCTTGCGTATACTCAAGTCGAGCTTCTTCAGTGCTTGTGTTCGAGATGGCACGAGTTCCGCAAAATCTCTTTGAAATTCCGAGAAGGTGCTTAGAGAATCCATAACTTCAAGAGGAATTTCAGATTGAATAGCTTCCCCATGTAGCCAATTTCCCATGTAGAGACAATCCTGATCTAGAGCTATCCTCAAGGTATGCATATCCTTCACGTTGTAACATCTCAGAAAATACATGAAAAGGTTGCATTCAACCACTGATTTACACCTTGATAAGTCAACTGAACCCACTTTCACATAATGCTTACATGCCCATAAAATCTCGTGAATTCCGAACGGAAAGCCATGGTAAACAAAATCATGAGGAACTTCTTGAGCATAATGTAGCAGGCGTTTACTATGATCCTTCGAGACAAGAGAGATTGTGCGAAATATGAAGCCAAAGGTAAAATTTGCCCCTGCTTCATCAGCTAAAGATCGGTCCAAATGAAGGTAGTCGTAAATGTGAAACCAGATCTCATCAGCAAGATCGTGCCATCTTCCTTTCTGATAAATGTCCTTTTTTTGCTGGCCATCGACATCGAGTTTATCTTCTTGAGAAGATTCATAGCCTGAATTTTCATGGCACCCCCAAGAGAGATGTGGCATTCCCATCAGCATTATTGCTCCAGGTACGTGTAAATAGACTTTGACGAAGGAGTACCACCAGTCAGTACATACCACACAATCAGTAGAGCTTCGTTTTGGTTCGACTAGTAAAATACAAAACCTTTAACTGTGAACAGGTATGTATGTTGAATGTGGCGTTTGCAAAGCATTTTGAATTTTTTGGACAGAAAAGTCGCAAAACGTGGAATGCGATGGCACGGTTCAGCTATTGTAGCTTTCGTCGTCTGTCTGTGGCGCGCACTCTTTTTCTCCACCCAAAATTAGCTGGCTCACCTTCTTGGGCTCACTTGCAAACTTTTTAACTTGATAGAGAGAGCAGTCCATCACATCCATCACGTCCATCACGTCCACCACTGAAACATCAACCCCAATTTTCAGACACATAGGAACGAGTTGGTATGACGGTGAATGAAAGTAACCAGTTATCAAAGAAAGAAAAGGGGAAGTTAAAGAAGCTAAAAGGGAGAGCTTCATCGCCAGGTACAAACTCTCCAGGCATCACAAACATTGAAGATGCTTTGGAGTTGCGATCATTATTAAAGAAATCGAATTCTGACGATACATTTGGCCCATCTGTGCATCATGTACAATATGATCCCTCGAAATCTCAAGATCCTCATAACTGGAAGCAAACTGAAGGGAGCGATCATCGGCACTTGATTCAGTCTTTATTATTGGGTTTTTGGCAGTCAGGCAATAATGGTCAAGATAACAACAACAATAAGAACAAGAAGAGGAAGAGCACCAGAGACAATGACGTGTGTATCCCATCTTGGTGCAGACTTCATAATGGTGCTCTTGTGGAGAATATCTCAGTCATTGAGTTCTCAATATCTGCCTCAGGAGATGATGCTACACTACTCATGCCTTCCCATCGTTTGCGTTTCAATAAAACAAACGCAAGTGCAACTGACAAGTCCTCTGTTTATCAAGATGATGAAGAACAGTGTATACTGGCAAAGCTTGTCTCGGAAAAGGGGTTCAAGGGTAAAAGAGCATTACCTATGAGCTGCAAATTATTTCAAGGTGATAGACCAAGGCATATAACCGATCTTTTGATGTACCTTGAGCCAAAGCCGAAATCTAATAAAAAATCCAAGACCAAACTCAAAGCGGAGGAAGGTCCTGATGTCGACAACGAAGACCAATACATTGATATTTTTGAAATGCTGGAAAGTTTGACCATGACGACGCAACGGATGAGAAAAGAGGGTTATCCGATGAAATGCAATCCGGAATCTGACCACAAGTACGTATCAACGTACTTGAAGAGGGACCAGAAGGCACAAGATCCCAACCCTGCTTCAACTCCGATAATCTTTGCCATTGATTGCGAAATGGTTAGAACCTCTGAAGGCCCTGAAGGTATTGAACTTGCAAGAGTCACGCTACTACAATTCTGCCCCACCATCGCTGAACCAGAAAAATATGTAGTGGTGTTGGATGAACTTGTGAAGCCAACTAACCAGATAACTGATTACTTGACGAAATGGTCAGGAATAACAGCGTCCATGATGGAGGGGGCGACGACGAGATTAGAACATGTTCAAGCTAAATTGCTGTCTATCATTTGCGAGGATGATATACTGATAGGCCAATCCACCGAAAATGACCTGAAGGCTTGTCGACTAATTCACATGAAAGTCATCGACACTGCAATCTTATTTCAAAGTGAGGGGGGTAGGAAGCATTCTCTGAAACACTTATCAGCAGTCTTACTCAAGAAGAAAATTCAAAATGATCAATCAAATGGACATTGTTCCGAGGAAGATGCTGCAGCTGCACTATTGTTGGCTGTTCGGAGAGCTCGACTTGGGGATGGTTTCCAAATACATGGAAAAATTGGAAAGAAAAATATCTTTGGTGTCATTTCAAATATGCGAAGAAAGCCGAACGAGGTGCAACCCAGTTACCTGCGTTACAATAGAGGCCCAATAGTATGCCTCGGCCCCAACGATTGGATCCAAGAGCATGTAGGTAGTCAATGCCTTGTGAATGCCTTACAATGTGATAATATTTCCTCATCGGCAACTAAGGCAATTGCATCTTATCTTCGTCCTAGTGGACGAAGAGCATCGATACTATGGTCAAGACTATCTATTGACAGTTCAGACCCAGACGGGAAGACAGCAAATGATAAAATTGATCATGTGATTGTAAGTGAATGGTCTTGATGAAACATTTTGATACAAATGATAAAATCTTACAGGCTATTTTGAATTTGATCCTATCATACCTAGACAAGCATAATTTCGAATTCGCCCGCATCTACATTGGTCCTTCTCGTATTCCAACGAGGATATGGCGATGCCAAGCATCTATTTAAACAGAGAGGGATTAGAAAGGATACACGTTCGACTCTTGGTTGGGACCTCGATGACGAGACAAACTTCATGAAGCAAGTTGACTTGGCAAGAGACTGTGAGGTGGTTTGGATTGGTAATTCTGGCTCGTCGTCTGGTCTCTAGAGTGAGCATATTCGATAGTAAATCAATTAAAGGCGCCTTTAAATGTTACTTCACTTCTTCTTTTTCTTTCGTTTGTTCTGGCTCCGTTTGTTCTGGAACTTTGATTTGCAAAGTAGAGACAAACGGTTCCCGATAATTTCCACGGCCTCCCTCCGTTTTAGTTCAAGTATTTCCATCTCTTGAAGCCTTTCTCTCTCTCTCTGAATCCCATCTTGCTCTTCTTCGTAATGTTTCCACTTAACACGAAGTTGGAGCAAATCCTTTAAATTTCTTTCTCTCTTGTCGCTGGCGTCCTTAAATTGAGAGTCGAGTTGCTGTATTTCCCTAGAATTAGATTCCTTGTCCATTCGAAGTTCATCCTCCATTGCTGACACACTACCTTTCAAATATCTTACTATTTGCTCATTAGCATCGGCGTCTTTCAGGAGCTGGTCTTTGGCGTTCGCTAAGCATGATAATAAGACATACCTTTGAGTATATTTGTGCCAGAGAGACACCGTCATACACTACTAGACACTAGGTAAAATACTTACCTATTTCTTCCTTGATCTTATTCTTTTCATATGCAAATATTCTGTGCGTTGATTCCTTTCTAACCTGGATGTCTCGATACCGTCTCGTGAGTGTTGGATCAGTACCATTTTGAAATACTGCAAGCTCTGCCTTTGCGCCATCTATTCTCTGCTTCAACGCTTCAAGGCAATTTTCCCCACCCTTTATTCTCTCATCATCCTTGAGCATGACTGTAATGGCACGGGTCATTTTCGATTCAAGTGCCATCATTTTTTCCTTCTTTTGAATAGTGGTATCTACTAGTAAATCCGGATCATTCGTACAACTGAGTACAAGCTGAGCACCCTGCTCGACCCGCTGCTTTATCCAATGATGTATGACATCGAGCATTTTATCTAGATTCATATTGACATAATCGCTTTCCATCAACCGGCGATTGAGCTGTTTGGAAATTTCCTTCAACTTCTTCTCGACCACAATAAGTTTTTGCGTTGAGCAAGCAAATGCCTTCTTTTTTTCATCGTCCTTGACTTTTTGTATTAGAAGCAGGAGGGAATTTTGTTCGTTACTGAGTTGATGTTCAATTTCGAGTAAATTCTTTAGTTCTTGAGAAGTTCCTTCTGTGACTACTTGTTCTCTGTACTTTAAAAAGGCTTGAGGAGACGGCGACGATTGGTCTAATTTGGATTGCAAATGATGCAGTACATAAACACATCTTGAGACTAATGCCATTTCTTCATTTGATTTCGACTTGCAAGCTTGGGAGCAATCTTTTTGAGAGCCTCTGAGATTGAGTCTGGAATGTAAAAACAAATCCAGACTGACTCGTGTCCACTTTGAACTTACTGACGGATTTTGATTAGATACCAAGATTAAATATCTTGATACACTCGGTATAATTACGAAGCGCATATTTCAATTAGTACTCGTATCTGCCAAAATCAACCTTGCTCTCATGAACGTCCTCAGAATTGTTGAGAAAATCATTAGACTAGAAAAAGTCCATGATTGTGGCATTATTAGCGATTATAATATACAGTTACACTTTTTTCTTTCTTTGTTGTTGTTGCAGCTTAGTTTAAAACTATTCCGATATTTACTCTTTCATCTGGTCGTACATGAAGGTGGTTCCAGACTTTCCACAGTAGTAACGATCAGAGTGCTGAGCCATGAAGCATCCAACTCCAGCAACAGGGGAGTACTTTCTCAAACGTACAACCTTTCCATCAGCCTCAACCCTGTAATACTTAAGGGTTGCAAGAGGGATATTCTTGTGATGACGCTTAACCTTCTTGGGCTTAGAGAAAACCTTCTTCTTTCTCTTCTTTCCTCCTCCACGAAGACGGAGAACGAGGTGGAGAGTGGACTCCTTCTGGATATTGTAATCAGAAAGAGTGCGGCCATCCTCGAGCTGCTTTCCAGCAAAGATAAGACGCTGCTGATCAGGGGGGATTCCTTCCTTGTCCTGGATCTTGGTCTTTACATTGTCGATGGTGTCCGACGGCTCAACATCGAGTGTAATGGTCTTGCCTGTCATTGCACAGAACATTTACACGATGCATCCCAGACGTTTGACAACATGGCAAGTATAGGCAAGAGTTAGGACACGAGAGCAGATATCAATCCGGATCATAATAGTAGATGCCGTGATTGCAAAAGGTGGGAGAGGATTATAGGGAATACATAAAAGGAGGTACTAAATCAGGTGAGATTTGAAAGTGAAAAATGTATATTTCGACGCAATCACACGTCTGCTGCCCCAACAGTTGAGTAGTACAGCGATTCGATGTACACTGTTAAAACTTACCCGTAAGAGTCTTTACGAAAATCTGCATATTGTACCCTTCTTCTTGTCACGTTGATAAAACGAGTGAGATAATTAGTTTTTGGGGCAGGAGAGAAACGCAAAGAACGGAGAGTAGAAGCCAGAAAAATAGTAAAGCAGGTATTGAATAAAAGTCTCAAAAGGGGGTCTATCAAAAAAATATAAACACCCCTCATTTTTGGTTCACTCCGAAATTCGAAACATCTTTTCTCCCAATGGTTCAATGTGATAAGACGTAATACTTCAATGCTGCTAATACTTCAACTTGCACGTACTGCTACTGCGTCCGAAACATGATTGTTTGCAAATGGATTTGTATGTTTGAAGGATACGCGTCGATTATGCGTAACGAACTCCATAGTAGTATCGTACCTATTGCTTCTAAAAGGGAAACTGAATTCTGAATTCCATCACGCTCAGCCTCAAGCGTTCCGAAGTTTCATCATGGATTTTATTCATAAATATGAGTAAGGTATATAATAAATCATTCCTAATTTTACAACAGCTACGACTGGCTAGGTAGCTAGCTACACATGGTGCGTTATTGGTAGCTCAAAATTTGAGAATGTGGTAGCTCACGAAAGCGAACATATTTCATGCTTGCGAGCACTGCGACGAGAGTCTAGAGAGAATATCCAATGCCATTTGATGCCACGAGCAAAAGCTTACTTCTTGCCAGAGGAGGAAGAAGACGAGTGGCTCTCACCAGAGGGAGATGTGTATGTAGAACTTCCGCTACCATTGTTGTGGTAAGTAGACCCATTGTCATTGCTGTAATGGTAGCTTCCGTCACTATTCGAGTCTGAGGAGCAATCCAATGCAAAGAAAAGTTAGATTTCACTCGTCAAAATCAGATCTGTCATTCTTGAGCAGGAGCAATTATTGCTTGAGATTTCTGTTTCTCAACTTACAATGGTAAGAACTTCCGCCTGAGGAGTTGGTACCACCTGGGGTGTTGTAATGGTTTCCCTGACTGTTGTAACCGGATCCGTTAGGCATTTTGAATGTTGTTGTTGTTGAGTAGGGGAGTGAAATCGATGGATGTTGTTCAGAGAATGAAAATATTATGAGAACTGTTGATTGAAAGTTCTGAAGTTCGATTGACACCTTTGGATGGATCCTCATTTTTGGCGGGCGGAGTAGGTGTCAGCTTCTGTCGTGTCGTGTCCCATCTTCCGTCACAAGACCGAATTTTCACAACTTTTTCTCAAGTCTCAGACAATCAGCAGATGGGATATTGTACCAAATTGTACGAGAACGTGCTTAATTTCATTATGGCCACATTTCGTTACCCCTGTCACATCTCTACCTGCTACTGATACTTCCTATTCAAATGTTAATACCGTCTAATGTGGACGAGTTGCCCCCTACCAAATACCTGTCGGTTGATGGCGAAAAATTGGCATATCTCCATTCTCCAGGCCAATCTCCTGGTGTCGTATTTCTCCCTGGCTTCATGTCCAACATGAGAAGCACTAAACAACGAGCCATTTTCAATTTTTGTCAAGAACATTCATTGGAATTTACAACTCTGGATTATTATGGTCACGGTGAAAGCTCATGTTCAGTTGATGAAAGAAAAGGTTCCATTGGTCGATGGATGGATGATGCGATTGTTGTGCTGGACAGCATCTCTACGTCCCCCAAACAGATTATTGTTGGTTCATCTATGGGTGCTTGGATCATGATTCTTTTAGCTGAAACCAGGTTGGAAAGAATTGAGGGGCTCCTAGGCGTATCCTCTGCACCCGACTTTACATCTTTAATGGCTGACAGCATTTACAGTAACGATAGTTTGGCGAGACAGATGCAGACAGAAGGATATTGCGACTTGCCAACAGATTATGATGCTAAAGGATATTATACGATTCACCAAGATTTTTTGAATGAAGCCGAGACGCATACCATACTATCAAATGCTCGTAACAGAATTGATCTTGGTGATGTTCCTTTGAGACTCATTCATGGCAAGCAAGACAAAGATATTGATTACAAACAATCTGAGGCACTGTTTTCCCAAATACAAAGTCAAGACAAAGGACTTATACTTGTTGAGGGAGGAGATCATCGTCTTTCAAAACCTGAAGAAATTGAAGTAATATTGAAGGCTCTGAAAGATCTTCTTCGACGCTAATATTTGACGCTTACTCGTAGTTGGCTAAAATTGCATGCAAAGTCAGGGCACCATTTTCAAATTTGTTTGACCTGGAACATTTACTCTAGCTAGTGTACGAGAGTACGCGTAGTGTAGACCCCCGACAAGCTTGGTAGAGATGGTGTTTTCTTCTCTTTGTTGTCCCAGACTGACCCAGCAGTTTTGGAGACGAAAGCCTCTACTGCTGGTGCTCTTTGTCTTCAAGAAAGAAGTAGTACTTATAGTAGTGAAACGATTTCAAATTCTTGCTCAGTAGATGCTGCCTTGCCGTCTTCTGATACTTCAAAGCAAGAATACAGTCAAGAAGAACACACCCTGAAAGCACGAAGAGGAGCATTATAGGCTTCAGCTCCGCGTCTCCAGCCAATACGCGTGTTGTTCTCTGCACGTACACGTAGCCATCGTTTATTTTATTTTTTATTTTTTGAAAGGCACGATTACAAGAGAGAAGTACCATTTATAAAATCATTCTTTCAGCATGATCTATACCACAGTAAATCAAATACGTGTACCTTAAGAAAATTCTATTAATTTATTGAAACGCATCTGGTTCATCTGTTAACAAAGAACCGCTTGGAGATGATCTATCATCGTCATCAATATCTTCCTCGTCGTCGTCATCATCAAATTCCACATCTTGAACCATTTTCTTTATTTCGCCGATGCCTCCAGCACTTCCGACGCTCTCAGTATTAAGTCCACCAATGCCTCCAAACATCCCTTGTAACTGCTTCTTAGCATCCAATCTCTTCTTCTCCGCATCGATAAAATACGCCAGTAATGTACACCGATCCTCGTGACCATCAGCCTCTAAAATCTTTTGAATCGCCAGGGTGCTCTCCAATACGAGCGGTTGCAACTCCTCCGCTATTCTCTTTTGCAAATCCTGAACTTCCTGCTGCAACTGCGGACTCAAGTCCTCGAATCCAATTGCACTCGGTAATTCATTCTCATCCAATCCCCTTTCTTTTTTGAGAAATTCAAGGAGTTTCTCTTGGAATTCCATCTGCATCTCATTCTGCCTCGAGACGAGTCGCTGTTCAATGAATGATTGCCAAAGGCGGATGGTTTGCCAGAGGCCGTCGTCTCCTTTACCGTGACCGACCGCCAGGGTTTCGACAGAGGATCTGGTGAAGCGTACGTCTTCTTCAAGGTCGTGTTGGATATGCACCAGGTTTGAGAATGCAGCTTTGAGTTTTTTCTCGGCTGCTGAGTCGGTTGTGGAGTTGGGGTTATTTTTAGAGATTGCACCAACGATTTGTTTGTAAATATCGGTGCTTTGTATATTCTCATCCATGACTTCTTCTTGAACATTCTCATCTGTTGCTGCATTATCGATGGTGTCATCATCTTCTTTGAGAATAACACCCTCAACCTTGAGATAACTCTCCCTAGTATCATAGACCTCAGGATTGACAATTCTTTCAAGTTTAACTCTCTCGGTAACTTTATGGGTGCAAATATACTTGATCTGATCTCCTGTCTCCTCCGAGACCTCCTTAAGATCATCCAAGTAAAAGATGACACCCGTCTGCGCGAATACCCCAGGTTTATCGGGGTGTGACATGGCAACGACAAATCTTTTGGATCCATTCATAAGTATGTCGGTATACATTTGTCTATAGCGGGGTTCGAATATGTTGAGAACGTGTTCTGAGTTTGGGGTATAGACGATGCCACCGAGGGGGAAGAATGGTAGGATTTCAGCTTCATCCGAAGTAGAAGCAGAAGAAGCTGCAGGAGATTCAATGCTTGGCAGCCAATCGATGCTGTCAACTCCATCTTTAAGAGGATCATATTCTTCTTCTTCGTTGTCATCCTCGTCATCATAATCTTCGTCATCTACCATGTAGAGACGAGTTTTTGGATGTGTTGATTTGATGCTATTAATAAGATTCGCATTCGAAAGAGTTGATGACGTGTCCATATCCACGGTTGAAAGTTGTCCATGGGACCCATAAGCCTGACCGAGATGTTTTTGGTTTCGAGTCTGGATTGTGAATGCTTGGCATTGCCACCACAAGGTTGCAAATACCTGCATTGCAGCAATCGTTCTCTTTTCAAATCTCATGTTTTTCTTTTGCAAAAGTTGCGAATGAATGTGTCTTTTTTCAATAACTTTGGCACAATTAACTTGCTGCAGTTTTGAATCAATCACTTGGCGATAGAGTGAACAGTTAGGTTGTGCTGGTGATGGTTGACGATGACACACCAGAAGAGCAAGAAGATGACCAGATGAAATTGACGTGTTGTCTTCTCTCTTTGTTGGCTCGGTTCGTTAGTTGGTGCGTTTTTTTGGATCGTGAGGTAGAAGCCATTCATAGAAATAAAAAGAAGAAGGAAAGGGAGAGAAGGAAAGCAATTGGAGGAAGCACAAGGAAGCACTCTCGCAGAACACTCAGAACAGCACAAAGCACCACCCACCGTCACCCGTCCGTTCAATCACCAATCAAAGCACAAAGCAAGATACAATAAAAAGATATCATCTGTTCTTCTGTTCTCGTATTAATAGTACAGCACAAAGCACCACCCACCGTCACCCGTCCGTTCAATCACCAATCAAAGCACAAAGCAAGATACAATAAAAAGATATCATCTGTTCTTCTGTTCTCGTATTAATAGTACAGTCAAAGCGAAACTACCAATCAACCAAAGAAGGAAGAAAAAATCATACCGCATCATCAACCCCAAAGAACCTTTTATAAAAATTGCAGCAGAAAACACCTACTCACAAAATGACAAACACATCAGCAATTTCACTCTTTCGAAGCCTTCTGCGTGAAGCCCACAAAATGAATGACTACAATTTCAAATCCTACGCCGTTCGAAGAGTCAATGCCGGATTCCGCAAGAATCGTGGTCTTCAAGGGTAAGTGAAATATGAAAGAATCTGTAACTTTGTCTGCAGTGCGCGCGGATGATAGATTTCCTCGAATTCCTATGTAGCCAGAGGAGCCCATAACTTTCTTGTGTCAAGGATCGCAGCTCACCCCCGTCTTCTATATAACACAGGAAACAGGCAGCAGCTGCCTTCCAAGAAGGACAAGAACAACTGCAAGTTCTTCGGCGACAAGCTATTATTGGGAATTTGTATCCCTCCGATACCAGTGTTATGGAAACTCAGTCCGCTCTTTAGGCGGGGAAAAGATGAAATGGCGGGATTGAAGTTGTGAAGATCTTATGTCTTGAAAGAATATTTGTTGGATTTTTGTGCACGATGCAGTACGTGTACACGTATTGTGTTTGACGACGGAAATGTGGAATGGAATGAACGTACACGTAACTGCATTCCTTTCGGTGATGGGTATTATTTTAATACGGTGGATAAACGACGGATTCTTGAACGTAATGCGTTTTCGTCACAATAACAATTGCAATAAATAGTGGTCACCTATCTTACAAATATTAACATGCGTTTCGGATGGTTATGCGTAGAAATTGAAAATGATAAATCTCAACAAAAAATGAATGTGAAATGAGGGGAATTTGTAAAGAAGACGTAAAAACACGAATCCATGCCAGTAAACAAACGTAAATCTTTCTTCATCTTGAACATAACTCCGATTGCTCTGAGTTCTATTACCCGTCCTGGTACACACACCTCAACTTCGGTACTTTTGTACAATTCATCAAGAAGAAGGGTTCTCGGTTCAAGCGGTATGTTTGCGTGCGCCGCGCGATCTTTCAGGACTTCAACAACATTTTTGAAAAGATTTTTGAAATTTCACACTACGAGTAGAGCTCTACGTAGCCGCAGCAAGGAGCAAAAACAAACGTCTTCCCTGCGTCTTCTATCAAAATACCATTTTGATTTGATCAGCAATTGACTTCAGTATATCACCCACCACTATGAAGTATTCTAAATCTCTCCAGCTCGTAGGGCTTGCTTCTTGCCTTCCCCTCGCCAATTCATTCAACGCCTTTCCTGGGGTGCATACGTCCAAGAAAACTGTTTCCTCCTCCTCCCGGCATTGGCAAATTAGGGCGTCTCCAGGCGATAACCCAGAAAACCCCGATAGACCTGAGTTAGTTGCTCAAAGCACTTTCATTGCTGCCACCGACACACTGTATCGTGAAATGGCAAAATCCCAGGGCATTGAGTATGTGAACCAAGATGATCCAGATACATCATATGCTATCGGCAGACTTATGGTGAACCTCAGCATACCGCCAGAAATAGATTTGGTCGAAACACCAGAGTTAGTTCTTGTCAATGGTGTTAGCGAAAGTGCACAGGATCAAGGAATTCGACCTCTAGATACAATTGTTGGTGTATCTGCTGTGGATGACACATTTAAAAGTCAAACCATGGAATTGAACATTGAGGAAACGTCTGCAATCATAAAGGCAGCTATTGAACATGCTCGCAACAATGGAGAAGAAGAGATCAAACTTGAATTGAATCGTCTAATCAAGGGTTATTATAAAATGTGAATGTCGAGAGAAGATATTCGCCATTCTCTCCGGCGCTAATACGACATTGTTGAACTGTGAAGTATAATATAGTTTGCTATCGATCGTTAGAAACTCCAATAGATAGAGGATAAATTGAAGATAAAGGTGGCTTCGTGAGGGTTCAATATAAAATTTACGTGAATTCATGTTTAAAACAGTATTCACATATTACTATGTTCGTGTCTTGTCTTAATTGTCAAAACGCAGAATAAATACACTTGCATTACGTGCTCCCCCTCTTCGACCATCATTTTACTCGTATCTTTCATCTGTGCGAGTTGTTTTCTACCGTAATCGCTGCATACTTTGAATAGTCTTTGAATATAAGACTGGCAATCCAGAAACAAATCTGGCAGCTCTGTTTCTTTCTAAAGG
>Ga0209712_10000930_pt1 | contig 25184 bp, 21 predicted proteins | sample ArcOceMetagenome_FD_187443 | JGI IMG/M metagenome (GOLD analysis project Ga0209712, IMG submission 187443) | Marine eukaryotic phytoplankton communities from Arctic Ocean - Arctic Ocean - Greenland ARC118M Metagenome (SPAdes) (version 2) | ecosystem: Environmental > Aquatic > Marine > Oceanic...
TGCGTTGGCGAGTGGCTTGCAGGCCGGTGATGAAGTTATTGTGCCTAACTATACGATGATAGCGACAGCTAACGCCTTAAAGATGTTTGGTATTGAGCCAGTGTTTGTTGATGTTGAAGCGAGTACTTTGTGCTTGGATATTGAGCTTGTTGCTGCCGCGATTACAGATAAAACCAAAGCCATTATGTTTATGTCGGCTAATGGCCGTTATCCGTCGGTAGGTATTAGTGCTTTTGAGCGGCTAGCCGAAGAGCATGATTTGTTATTACTAGAAGATGCCGCGCAATCATTAGGGTCACATTATCCAGATGGTCGTCATATTGGTATGGCGGGTGTGGCGGGTAGTTTTTCTTTTTCAGCGCCTAAAATTATTTCAACGGGTCAGGGCGGATGTATTGTCACTAACGATGATGCTATTGCTGATAAAGTAAGAAAATTAAAAGATTTTGGCCGTGCCAGTGGTGGTAATGATTACCACGAGAGTTTAGGGCTGAATTTTAAGTTTACTGATATCCAGGCTTGTATTGGTATTGAGCAAATGAAAAAGCTGCCTTGGCGTGTAGAGCGTAAAAAGGTTATTTATCAGCGGTATCAAAATCAATTGGCAGATGTCGAGGAAGTGACTTTTTTCGGGCAAAATTTAACGCATACCACGCCATGGTTTATCGATGTGTTGGTGGAGTCTAGAGATCAGTTGATGGGCTTTCTTAAAACGCAGCATATAGGTACGCGGGTTATGTATCCGCCTATTAATAAACAGCCTGCCTACAATGTCGCTGGCGAACATCCTATATCGAATCTGATTGGTGATAATGGTCTTTGGTTGCCATCGGCTGCGCAACTAAGTGATGAGTCGATTGATTATATTTGTCATGCGATTAAAAAATTCTATGGCTAATGCTGGTCAAAAAAACAAGCTTTTAGAAAATAAGTTTTTTGACCATAAATAATTCATTAAAATGATGAATATAAGTGAATAATCTAATTCAAAAGTTTCAGTAAGGGTTAATCAGTTTTGAGTATATTGTGTTATTGCCTAAGTGGAAAAAAATTCAGTGACTGCTGTGGTGATCCATCGCCTAATCGTGCGGCCCCGGTAGGTGTGCATGTTTATTCTGGTCTTTTTTCTAAGACTGAATGTAAAAAAATGATTCGTTTAGCAGAGCAGCAGCAGCGAGTATGGCTGACTTTGAAAGACGAAGAGCGCTCTGCAGAGCAGGATGAAATTGTGCAAAAAAGAGACCCCAATCGAGTCACGCAAGCTGTTGATATGATGGAGCATAAAGATTTAGTGGTTGGCTGGATGAACCGAGTCATCACTCAATGTGTAGAGCCGGTGATTAATCAGGAAATAGAATTTTTTGAGCCGCCACAGCTATTACGCTATCAAGCGGGTGGTTTATATAAAAGTCATGCCGATAGCGAAGTGTTTGATGCTAATTCCAATCAATGGGTGAAATCGTTTGACCGTGACGTGAGTTTATTGATTTACCTTAACGATAAATATAAAGGGGGCGGCTTGCATTTTGATCACTTGAATTATACTTATCAACCATCGGCAGGAGATGTCGTTTTTTTTCCGTCTACCCATCGTTATGTGCATGAATCACTACCGATTGAGCGTGGCCTTAAATATGCGATTGTGAGCTGGTCTGCGGTTAAGGGAAGTGAGCGAGTAGGGTATCCTGATTGCATGAAATTTTCGCCTAATAGAAATTAATAGTTATATTTATAGATGAGGAAAAATTAGTGATAAATAGCGTTATGATAAAAAAAATAGTTAGAAATTTTCTTTCTTTCGTATCTGTTGTTGTTTTATGTGCTTGCGCCACAATGGATCAGCGGTTTGCAAATCAAGAAGATTTAGCGCACCCAGGCATGCAGGTTTTTTTGGATTATCAAAAAGCGATTAATACGGAGAGTGATTTTGATGATGATATAAAATCTTTTTTTTCAGACGCTGGCCGTAAAAAAATTAAGATGACGAAAGGTTGGAATCGTTTAGTTTATAGTGCTTCTTTTCGGGCATTAAAATTTGGTAGTTGTGATGAGTTGTCTATTCTAAATCAGGCGTTGAGTTCTATTTTAGTGAGTTGTAAGGGGCCTTATAGGTATCATTCTGCGTTTGGCTTTAGTCGTGAAGAAAGTATGCATTTAAGAGTGTATGTGCGGAAAAATAGTCAAGGTTGGTATGTTGATACTGCGGGTCTTACTCATACAATGGATGGCGGGAAGAGTGTGCCACGCTCGATTGGACTTAAGTTTCCTAAATAAGAATTTTGGGCTTTCACTTCAATTTTTTAATTCAAGGTCGTCGTGCCATCTTCGACGGTCTTGATTGAGAACATTAACGAAAAAAGAAAAATCCAAATGTTAAGATGACTCTTTAGACGCGAATCAAAATGCTTCTGGCGTTCAGGCTACCTCCGACAACCTTGAACTTAAAAACAAACGAAAACTCCAATCTTTCAGATAATTTAAGAAACTCCAGCTTTTCGCTCTTAAAGCTCAACATTCAAATAAACATTCTGAACATCATCCAAATCATTCAGCATATCCAAAAACTTATCCAAAGTTTCAGCATCTTCCCCAGTCACTTCCGTCAAATTTTGCGGCAAAAACTGAATCTCATCAACCTCAAAAGTCAACTCACCAAAAGCATCTGCCAGCGCATGTTTCGCTTTACCATATTCCGTATTAGGCGCAAATACAGTCACCAAATCATCTTCAGTTTCAATATCGGCAACATCAACATCAGCTATCATCAATGCTTCAAATATAGCTTCTTCATCTTGGCCTTTAAAGGCCAGAATCGTTGAGTGATCAAACATATGACTGACACTGCCTTGCGTGCCAATTTTGCAATTATTCTTAGTAAAGCATAAACGGACATCGTTAAAGGTCCGTGTCGCATTATCGGTAAGACAATCGACAATCACCATGCAGCCACCAGGACCAAAGCCCTCATAACGCGCAGTCTCAAAATCTTCACCGCCACCACCTTTGGCTTTCTCAATGGCTTTTTCAATAACATGGGTAGGCACTTGATCTTTTTTAGCACGATCAATAAGGCCGCGTAGAGATAGATTGCCATCAGGGTCAACGCCGCCAGCTTTGGCAACTACGTAAATTTCACGACCATATTTGCTATAGACTCGTGCTTTAGCATCGGAAGTCTTCGCCATTGAATCTTTACGGTTTTGGTACGCTCTACCCATTTTAGTGTTACTCCACGCTTAATAATACAAAATATAGTATTTACTCATGATATTGGTCTTTCATAAGCAGGTGGGCAGTTTACTAGAAATAAAACTGGACACAAGAAGTAGTGTGTTTAACTGGCTTGAACCGATAGATATGCACTACAATTTAACTTCTGTGTGCTATTGATTAAGGGATTCTTTTGAATAACGATAATAATAAGTCTAAACCATCAGCCTTTGACACATTTTTGCATGAATACGGTGATTCATTAAGTTTTGTCGGCGGCGCGGCATTTGTCTTTGCTGTTTTGCAACTTATCTATTTTCAGCTGTATGTCTATTCACCGGCTTTTTATGCCTATTTAACTGTTTGTGCCGATCTCTCTACTCAGTTGCTTAATTTAGTGGGTGAAGAGGTTGTCTTAAAAGGCCGGACAATGGTCAGTGCTGCAGGGCCTACTGTTACTGTTGTTGAGGGTTGCGATGCATTGCGAATTCATAGCGTTTTAGTGGCTGTTATTATTGCTTACCAATGCAGTGTTAAAGATAAAGTCATCGGTATTGTTCTTGGTGTGGCGCTAATGTACTTGTTTAATCTTCTACGTATTAGCTTCTTATTATGGATTGATGTTCATGCAACGGAATGGTTTGATGTTTTTCATCATACTATTTTACCGTTTGGATTATGGTTAACGGCCGTGATTTATTTTTATTGTTGGGGCCGTAAGGTTTAATATCCAATAAGCTATTTTTTACGACTCAGGCTGTTGATTAGCGGTAAAGCCATCGAAGGGTAGTCGCTAATAATACTGTCCACGCCTAACTGATAAAACGTTGTTATCTGTTCAGGGTTATTCACTGTCCAAATCGATAAATGCATATCCGTTTTTTGAACTTTTTCAATGAATTTTGGCTTGGCAATTTTTGTGTTAATGCAAAAATATTGGCAATCTAAATCATGAGCAATAGACAGAGCGTTAGTTTTATAACTAATAACGCCAATAGGAATATGAGGAAATTGCCGACGCAATTTGGCGAGAAATGGATAATCAAAAGAAGTGACGACAATTTTTTTTGTGCTGCTTTTGGTTGGGAATAAAGCACCGATCTTTTCAATCATTAAAGCATGTTCACTGCTTTTGTCTAATTTCACTTCTAATTGATAACACTGTATTTCTGGCGTATTTTTAAGATAGCGCTGAAGTGTTGGTATACCGCAAGCTGTTTTTTTCGACCAAGGCGTACCAAATTGTCTGGCATCTAGGCGGCTGAGTTCACTAGCCGTTAAACGAGTAATTTTCTGATTAACGCCGGTTGTTCTTTTAGCGTTATTGTCATGCACAATCACTATTTGTTGATCAGCCGATAAGCGCAAATCAATTTCAACTCGTCTTACGCCGCGCTCAATGGCATGGCGAACACCTGCAATGGTATTTTCGGGCGCTTCACCTGCTGCGCCGCGGTGGCCAAATAATTGCATTGAGTACCTCTTTTATTTTAACTTAACCGAAGCCATTCAATTTAGCCGTTAGCCATCGATATAAATGCTAGCTATTCATCATCGCTATCAATGGCATAAGGAAGTGCCGTAATGTTGATTGTCGTTTTGTCTTTAATGGATAATGATGCTTGTGCAGCAGCAACTTTAATAGCGACTATGCCATAGCTTTGTGTTGCTGATGTGTTTTTAAGATCGTTTGCAACACTTACTACGATTCCTACTAATTGTCCTTCATCATTTAAGCATTCATCGCCGATGGCAATCTGACTATTCGCGGAAGTTGTCACAAAAGGGTAGCAGCGGCGTTTAACCTTACCGCGGTATTTCATGCGGGCAATAATTTCTTGGCCGGTATAGCAGCCTTTGGTAAAGCTAATACCACCTAAGTAATCCAAGTTGAACATTTGAGGAATAAATTCACCAACGGTTTGCGGTTGTACAAAGCTGACACCGGCGGCAATCCATCGATACTCCCAAGCAGCAGAGCCACACCATTGTGCATCTACAGTCTTAAGGCTATGAATGAAGTTATCGATAACGGCTCTTTTAATCCATTGCACCGATTCATTGGTGCTGATGGTTAAAGAGGCGGATACATCAGTATTAACTGGGTCGGCATTAATATTAGCAAATCCGAAAGCAGCATACTGATCAGACATATCGGTTAATGTCGCCTTCGAAAATACCGCGTATTTATTTAGTGCGGCTAGCGCTGTACTGACAACGGCTATGGGCAGTTGTAATAAATAATGATCATTGGCTGCGCAGTACAAATAAAAGTTTGCATGCATGCGGCCTTTAGGGTCGCAGTGAGCGGCTAATGTGGATTCACCTATTGCTAAGGCTTCAACATCGGCTGTTAGTTGGCCTTGTAAAAAACGGCTGGCATCTGGGCCTTCAATGCTAATAAGGCCAAGCTGGTGTAATGGGTAAATGCTGGCTGTATTGATTAAGCCCGTAAAGCAAGGTTCGCTATCAAAATAGCTTTGCCCATTGTGGTGGCTGTGCGCAGGCAAAGCGCCGAGGCTATCTTGCCACCAAGTGTCCAGCGTGATTGATGAAGCTGACATGCATTGTTCCTGCTTAAAAATAAGACTTAGGGTGTACTTGTTTCTAGTGACTCATTGTCGTTTAGCTTGCCATCTTAAACAATATCAATTCGTGGATAAAGGTTCACTATGTCAAAACTAATATCACTTATTTTCCGCTTTGCTTCGTCGCTGAGAGGGCAGTAACGTAAAGGATAGGGTATGATAGCCTTATGAATGATTTCAAGACAGATTTAGAAAGAGCAGAGTTTAATCGGGTAATCTGGCATAGCCGTCGTGGAATGTTAGAGCTCGACTTGGTGTTAGAGCCTTTTGTGAGAAACAGCTATCGATTACTCGATGCTGATGGTCAGGCATTATATCGACGCTTGTTGAGCTGTGAAGACCAAGAGCTTTATAACTGGTTCTTGAAAAAGGAACCCGCAACAGATGCCGGTTTAATCAGTATGATTGAGACTATTCTGACTGCTAATCGTGAGCGCGCACAACAGTTATAGGTATCATTTCGCGAGTCGACTTTTAACGTCTTAAATGCAAATGCAAATTCAATAGCTAGGCCTTGGCTTAAAACAGGCATGTTCAACAATTAGAGTAAACTCTCGGACTATCGCATGGATGCGCTTCAAGTCACTTTTTCAAATACCCTTTTAGGTCGGCTTTATTTGCTGCTGCTTTATGCAATGGCTGCATGCGCTGTGATATATCGATTAGCGAATGTCGGTCTTGTATTACTACTCCTACTTTTGCTATTACTACTTTTTTACCATGAATGGTGTCGACTCTTCAGTCCTAGATCGAACCATAAAGGATCTCACGCTAGAGGGCTTCGCTATCAGCCGCAGTCGTCAGGGCAGGCCTGGAGTTTATTAGTCGGCAGTGATTGGCAGCCGGTGAGTGAGCTTAAAATGTATTATCGAGTGCCATGGTTAATCGCAGTAAGAACCGTCGACTATCCGTATTATCGGCCCCGTATTGTGATTATCTGGCGAGACAGTATTACAGCTCAAGAATGGCGTTTGTTGCGTATCTATTTATCGCTTTGATATCCGTTATTCCGCCGATGCGCAAAAGTTGGGTGGAAACAGCACGGTATCATGAGCGAAACGGTTTTCTGATTTAAAGTCTAAGGTGTAATGCAGTCCGCGACTTTCTTTTCGTCGTAATGCGGATTCAATAATTAACTCTGCCACTAAGGTGAGGTTGCGCAACTCTATTAAGTCGTTAGTGACTTTATAGTTGCCATAGTATTCGGTGATTTCTTTACGTAAAAGTTGTGCGCGATGCTGGGCTCTTTCGAGTCGTTTTGAGGTTCTAACGATACCGACGTAATCCCACATAAAACGTCGTAACTCATCCCAGTTATGAGAGATAACTACGTCTTCATCAGAATCAGTTACCTGTGTTTCATCCCATATTTCAGGGGCTTTTTGCCATTCTGTGGTATCAATAGTAGAGAGAATAGATTCGGCAGCGGCTTGCGCATAAACGATACACTCAAGTAATGAGTTACTGGCCATACGGTTTGCGCCATGTAAGCCGGTAAAGCTGGTTTCGCCTACTGCGAAGAGATTTTTTACATCGGTTGCACTGCGTTTATCGACCATGATGCCGCCACAGGTATAGTGAGCAGCAGGCACGACAGGAATGGGCTCTTTGCAGATATCGATACCTAAATCTAAGCATCGCTCATAGATATTCGGAAAGTGTGATTTGATGAATTCGGGCTCTCGATGGCTAATATCAAGATAAACACAGTCACTACCCAAGCGCTTCATTTCATGATCGATAGCGCGCGCGACAATATCGCGAGGGGCTAACTCGCCTCGCTCATCAAAGTGATGCATAAATTGCTCACCATTGGGAAGGCGAAGCTTGCCGCCTTCACCGCGAACGGCTTCAGTAATTAAAAACGATTTCGCTTGTGGGTGGTATAAGCAGGTAGGGTGAAATTGATTAAATTCCATGTTGGCTACACGGCAACCTGCGCGCCATGCCATGGCAATACCATCGCCACTAGCGCCATCAGGGTTACTGGTATACAAATACGCTTTACTTGCTCCGCCAGTGGCAATAACGACATAGCGAGCATGAAAGGTTTCTACTTTATTGTTTTTGCTATCGAGTATATAGACACCTCGACAGGTCGGCGAAGCGCTGTCGCGTTCAATGGTAATATCAATAGCAACATGGTGTTCGAACGTTTTAATTGAGGGGTGCTCGTAGAGTCGCTCAACTAAGGTTTCTGAAACGGCTTTACCAGTAGCATCGGCGGCATGAATAATGCGTCGGCTGCTATGGCCTCCCTCGCGAGCCAGGTGGTAATCGTTAGTGCTTTCATCATAGAGATCGCCTTTTTTTGCGTTTGGCTTTTTCTCGCGGGTAAAGGCTACCCCTTGTTCTATTAGCCACTCAATGGCTTGTTTGCTGCGTTCGACAGTAAATCTAACGGCATCTTCGTGGCAGAGGCCTGCGCCAGCAACTAAGGTGTCAGCACAATGTGCATCGATGCTATCGGTGGCATCTAACACTGCGGCAATGCCGCCTTGGGCGTAGTAAGTTGAGCCTTCACTGAGTTGTGATTTTGATATGACAGCAACATTGGCTTTTTCGGCCAAAGCAAGTGCAAGTGTTAGGCCGGCAGCGCCGCTACCGATAACAACAACGTCATACTGGTGGATAGTACTCATACGGTTTCTCTGAAAATAGTAATGAAGCTTGGCTCGAGTAAATTAAGGAGGCTGCTTGAAGATAAAAATAAAGCGTTTTTTATCACTTAGTCTGAACTTCCTTCTATGGTAGCGGTCTGAAAGACTTCACTCAACCGCTTATAAACAAACAGATTATCGTTTTTGGTTGATTTTTTGTCCTACTTTGGTGCAAAAAACAAAAAATAGTCTGTTCACTCTAGTGGTAACGGTTGGAGTCGTCAAAATTTAGGTCTAAAATAATAAAGAGAAGAGGTTAGTCTTAAAAATGGTTGTTTTTGGGTATTTTGTTATTAATGCAATGACGTTAACCAAGAATCGTAAGGCACGCATGTCTGCGCTACCCCATAATCTTCTATTGAATTTTATCGTATTCAGCGTTATTGCTGAATCCTCTTATTTGAGCTGTAGGGATGACATTAACTAAATGAGTGATGCGGATGCGCAGTTAGTTGCGCGGGTTCAACAAGGTGATAAGCGGGCTTTTGATCTGCTGGTACTTAAATATCAGCATAAGATTCATAGCTTAATATCTCGCTATGTGCGCGATCATGCCGAAGTGCAAGATGTCGCTCAAGAGGCGTTTATTAAAGCTTTTCGTGCCATTAATAATTTTCGTTCTGAGAGCGCTTTTTATACGTGGATGTACCGCATTGCCATCAATACAGCAAAAAATCATTTAGTGTCTCGTTCGCGCCGTCCACCCAGTACCGACGTTGATGTCGATGAGTCCGATGATTACTCGGGTTCTAATGTGCTACAAGACATGCAAACCCCTGAAAGTATTTTACATGGTGATGAAGTTGCAGGTGTTGTTAAGCAGGCTTTAGATAGCCTACCCGAAGATTTACGCACTGCGGTAACTTTGCGAGAATTTGATGGTCTCAGCTATGAGGATATTGCTGATGTCATGTCTTGCCCTGTAGGAACAGTACGTTCGCGTATATTTAGAGCAAGAGAAGCGATCGATAAGCAAGTGCGACCAACGCTTCATCGTCTTTAGATTAAATTGATAGTTTAAATTTTTAGCAAAAATCTTTTATTGATGAAAGATTTAAAGATTAAAAAGTTTAGAAAAAAACAGATATATATTCTTTTTATTTATAGCAATTCAACATAAAACAGTGGTTAAGGTCTATGAAAGATCAATTGTCAGAAACAATATCAGCCGTAATGGATAGTCAAGCCGATGACTTAGAGGTGCGACGTTTATTAAAAGCGTTGGATAACGCTTCTGAAGATGAGGCCGCCGCTATTCTGGCTCAATGGGAAAGTTTTCATACCATTGGTTCTGTGCTTCGTAATGAATCAGTCAGTAATAATGAAGTTCCAACCATGCGCGCTTCAGCCAGTTTTGCTGCTAGTGTTTCAGCAGCTATCGAAGATCAATCACCGATGGATAAAGTGGCTAAGCGTCCCTCCAAAAGTGGACCTATATGGCAGCGTTTTGCAATAGCTGCAACTTTTACGCTTGCCGTGCTGGTAGGCGTTCAAGAATATGAATCAATGCAAGCAGGTTCTCTATCGTCTAATGCCGCCGAATTAGCGGCTCAAAAAAATTACACCTACATGTATTATAACAATGGTTATCCAACCCGATTAGCTGGCACGCGAAGCCCGCAGGTAGACGCAAATACGACGGCGAGAAAGAATCCTGATGTGGTTTTTCAAACCGGTTATTTCAGCATGATGTTTGACACCGATGATTTACAAATAAAAGGTTGGGATACGTTTATAGGCTCCGATTATATGACGGCGCTGACAGCCGATGTTGAAACCTTTACGCCTGCAACCTTATCATTATTTGTAACCGTCGATAATACTCGCTATCAAGCGGTAAGCAGTGCGGTGCAAAGCAGTAATGGTGAACCTGCCGTTCGTGTCATTGAAAGTGGACAGTTTCGCAAGCGCATTGATCATATTAATGTGCGGTTACAACACCCCAGCAATGGTAGCCTGCTCGCCGAAGCGGCCACGCTTGAAATTACCGTATGGGCAGATCGCGTTATTTTCCATTTGGATGCTTCGACTATAAGCAATGCTGTAGCGACAGAAATCGTTTTTGTTGAGCCAGTTACCGATACTACCAATAACGTGAATAAAAAAAAGTCGCGTCGTCATAAGCAAAAGCATAAAGGCAATAAGGTTACCTTAGCTGTTTCACCGGTAGCTTCGCCATTAATCACTAAAGCCAATGCGCTCAGTTATATTACTGAGGCTAAATGGAAAAAGAATGGTGTAAAACTGAACACCCATTTTGACCAAGATACCAATGCCATTGTTATTGCTATTCCATCAATGCCTGCGCGCTATCCTGCCGATCAAGGTCGTCTTGACGAGTATGTGATTCGTCTGACGAATCCCGGTAAATCGGCCATTAATTTACCTTTGGTTTTTGATGAGCAAACAAGACCCGCAGGTATTACCGGAACAACAATGTTAATGGTCTCAGATGTTAATGGCAGTCCGCTGGGTCATAATATTCAAATTTCAAAAAATTGGCATAATGCTATTAAGGATAAGTTTGTCGGGCCATGGTTGCGAGGTTCTACCTTGGTCACTTTGGCTGCGGGTGAGAGTAAAACGTTTCGTTTGCGCGTAGTGCAAGGTTATTGGGCTAAGGTGCCGGCGGCGCATACTGCACAGTTATCGTTAATTGGTTGGCCCAGTGGTGGTTTTAATCGCGGCGCTTGGACTTGGAATCAATCGGCCTTAGGGGCATGGGGCGAATCTATTACCTTTGACCCTAGCTTACATTTGGCGAACAGCTTTATTGCGGACTACCGCCCAGCATTGACTACGCCAATAAGAAATAGCAAAGCGCATGGCTGGACAGAAAACGTAGGGGGTGCGGGCTTCTTGGTTTATCGTGATGCCGGTGATAAATTTAGGCATCTCAAAAAAATAAAAACAGCCTATAAACGCAATGGGCCAAATTTATCAGAGGTGCATTACAGCGGCATTACTGATGATAATAAAATACGTGTTACTTATATTACTCGTTTGGGCAGCACCTTTGATTACAGTCGTCACTTTCACTCTTTTCGCTATGAATTTCTTGACGATGTTAAACAGCCCAAGCGCTTAGCGTTTTATCAATTAGCGGCAGATTATTATAAAACCGCGCACTTTAATGATTTTTACTATGGTGACCATACGGGTCTTCAGGGTCGTGGTGAGAATGGTATTGCTTTAAAAGCGGATAATTCGATTCAGAAAGATAAGCTTGTTAATAAACGCAAAATTGACAGAGCGGCAAACGGCGGTAAAGGGTATAACGGGCGTCTGCCTTTTACCGATGGATGGTTGACGATTGCCGATACCCATGGCAACAGTGGTAAAACGTTAGCTAAAGCGAATAGGGGGCTTATTTTACGCAGTGCCTCACTGAATGGTGAAAAGGTGGATGTTTATCTGCATCAGTATCGAAGTGGTTGGGGTAGTGATCCTTTAGGGACGAACCAAACGATATTTGACTTAGGTTTAAGCCATATTAACCACTCTTATACTGCGGGCGATATTATTGAAGGGGAGGTTGAGCTTTTGCTTACGCCCAAGCATGTCGATAATTATTGGGGTGCGGATAATGAGTTTTTGGCGCGCTTAGCTACGTATGCTCAGCCATGGCAGGCCGTTTATGACGAGACCCGATACAACGCCTATACCGTTTCCGCTCAGGCAGGCACGGTGCTGGAGCATTACCCCGTAGAGATTTTAGCGGCTAACGCCAATGTGGTTGCCGACTTTACCTTTGATCAAGGCGGAGTGGGGCATATTCCGGTGATAATAAAAAATGTCCCAGTGGGTTACTCCTTAATGCTACAGCGCTTTCATAACAATCAATGGCTGGGCTTAGGCGGTGTTAATCTTGAACGGAGCCAAAATTACTACCAAGGGACTCTTAACGGCGCTCTTAATAGCGGACGTGCAATGGATTACGCATTTAGTGTTAAGCGGCCCAATAATAATTTAGCCGCTAGCTGGCGTGTGAGAGTGCTGCGAGAGCCTTTAAAGGCTCTAGAGAAGCTTTAGATCGAATAAAATAGCCTTTGCTATTTTAAGTGTCGCAAGCTCTTACTATTTCTTTACTGCATAAAAAAACAGCAGTTTTAGCCAAAAGCTCCTGATATTGGCTTGACATTGATGGGCCAAGAGCCTTTAATGAAACAGTGGTTTATATATAAACTAAAAACAATCTATAGAAAGCTAGACTCGAATAAAATCAAGGTATAAAAAAATAAAACAGCCGAGGTATAAAATGAGTACGAATTTAAAAAAAATCAACCGCTTAATCGATGTTAAGGCAATGGCTTTAAAGGCCTCCCAGCTTATTTTAGGCACAGCCATTGTTGTTGCATCTTCTTCTGCAACTGCCGATTTACGATTACGCGATAACGGTACCGTTTATTCGCCCTCACTTAACCTTACCTATTTGGTTATACCTGAGTCCGGTTTGAGTTGGGATGCTGCAGTTACGCATGTAGAAAATTTAGTTGTTGGCGATGCGACTGATTGGCGATTACCGAGCGCAGGTGACGGAGGTATAGGTGGTGAACCGTCAAACCACGGAAATCTCTGTGGCGCCGCTCCAGCCCCAAATACTTGTGACGATGGCGCTGGCAACTATACCAATCCTTTTATAGCGGATTCCTCTAAGGGTGAGCTTGCATGGTTATGGTATGCCGAACTGCAAAACTCTGATGCCACCGCAAATACAAGTTTTATTGACAGTGCTACCGGCGCCTTAGCTCCCATAAGAGCATTGCAGTCAGCTACCAACCCCACTTTTGGTATTGACCGAGTGTGGCAAGCTGAAGAAGATGCTAGCGATTCAGGAAAAGCATGGCATGCCTATATTGGTGGGAATGGTAATGGTTCAAGTGCTACTGCCTCTAAGGCTAGCGCGGGTGCTAACTTTGGTGTCATTGCTGTGCATGATGGCGATGTCGGCGGTAAAGTCGCATTAGAATTACGTGCGAATGGCTTAATCTATGATCCTGCGCAGGATATTACTTGGAATACTAATGCGATTGAGAATGTCACTTGGACATCTGCGACTGCTATTGCCGATACATTAGTGATTGGTGATGCGACTAATTGGCGTCTTCCGGCGACTAATGGTCTAGGTTTCTATATCCAATCGTTAGCAGGTTCGAAAGATCCCCTTCCAGGCGATGCAGAGTTATCAGAAGGTAGGCATCTATTTTATATTGGTCTGGGTAATACCGACTGTGCAGACGGAACAGATACATCGTTTCCGATAGGTAATGCTGAATTACCTTTTGGCTCTATGGCTATAGCGCATTTTATTTGGGAGCAGCCAGAAGACAGCGGTACTAAAGCATGGGCAACTCGTACCGGAGCACCGGGAGTGCCAGCAGCATGTGGCCAGCATATCTCTCGATCTAAAACAGCAACCACGGTACATGATGCCTATTTGGTTCATGACGGTGATGTAGGTCAGGCGGTTGGGCTTCAGTATCGCCCAGGCGGCATGGTTTATGATCCACTACAAGATATTACATGGTTACTAGAGCCAATGCCTATTGGTAACAATGGCGGTGTAGCATGGGCTGATGCAGTTTTATGGGCTGATGGTTTGACTAATGCTGGAGCGACTGAATGGCGTTTGCCAGAAAGTGACTTCCAATTTGGTGTGCCAACTAACATACCCTCTACAAATGAATTGTCTAATTTGTTCTACCTAGGTTTGAACAATGGCGTCGATGCTGATCCGACCAATACCGGGTTTGCTGCTGAGATCGATGGCACGCCAATTACTGTCAATTTCTTATCTTTGGGTGGTAATAGCCGCGTTTGGACCGGCTCTCCAGCCTCTGAATCACCTGTTTGTATGGGTGGATCAACGGCAGCTGGATGTACAGATGGCTGGGCATTCTATGTCATTATGGCGGGTCCTAGCAGTGTAGGTACAGGCTCATGGGCACCGTCAACTAATGACTCGAACGCATGGAAAGCTTATGCTGTTCATGATGGTGATGTCGCTGCAGCGTTAGAAGTCAGCATACCGTTTGTGCCTGTATTCGGCGCAGCGTTATTGGGCTTAACGATGACAGCAACAGGTGTGCTTGTGGTGCGAAGCCGTAAAAAGCATATTGGCTAATTATTGCAGCATTTATTGGCAGTAGCCCTTTTAATCAATCTTTTTGTCGTGCTAGTCGATATCAGCATAGAGGCAAAAAAAGTAGAAAGGGGTTACTGTTTTAATGATGGCGTAAATCAAAAAAAATAAAAAATGTTGCAGTAAAGAAAAAGTGCTGCACAAAAAATTTAACTCTAGAGAGGGCTGTAGCAACAATTTATTTCTTAAGTTGGGCTGCTACTTCTCTTTTTTTGTTTAAAAAATGTATAAATACTGCTGCTATGTCTACGGATATCTTATAAATGATAAAAAAAACTAACATTCCTCATTTGTTAATCGCATTATTATTGGCGCCTGCTTTATCGTCAGCGCAGTCTAACCAACAGCAATTAGCGAATGTCTTTCTCAATGATGGACCTACTCGAAGTGTTGAAGCTGGTTATAGCTTCGATAAAGTGTTTAGTGATTCAGGATCTTCTTGGCAGCTCGACTGGGACGAAACATATGTATTCGATAATTTAATTGAATATAACGATCCGACTGATGCTAGCCAATCTTATGAAATGCGTATGGGTAAAGGTGGTCAAATTTATTCGTTTAAAAGCGATGGGTTTGGTGAAGCCTTACCGCCGCAATGGCGTCCGAGTTTTTCTGAGCTAGGTAATTCTTTGGCTGATCAACCTCCCAGTGATCCAGTGTTACCTCATCATGGTAACTGGGCACCATGGAATGATGAAGTTTGGATGATGGTGGGCTCGGATCAAAATGATGGCCTAGATGGTATTGCTAGAAGCAAACCGCAAAATATTCACCAAGCCGGTTCGTATATGAATAATTATACGCATCGTGCCAGTGACCATACGGATACACCGAGTTATTCGCCAATGGTGCATACCTATTACGATGAGGCCGATCAGGCTTTTACTAGCATTACTTGGGGGCAGAGCGAAGACCCTAGCTATGTATATAACCCAACAGAATGTGATCCCTGTGTTGCCGATTCTTTTAAACCCTCGACACTATTTTATCAACGCTATAAAAATTTAGGTGATGGCGTTATTCAAGTTGATTTTCTAATTTATAATTATCATCGTACACGCGGTATAGATTATTGGAATGCACCATGGGCAGGCATTCGAAACTCCAGTTTGCCTTATGCGTTTAGGTCTAACAGTAATACTGATGCGACAAGTTATTTAAGCTTAAACGATAATGTGACTACGTTTTTACCGGATTGGGCAGAAGGGCAAACGGAAAGAATTACCAACACCAGTGGTTGGTTTGCATTTTCTAATACGCTCGATGGCAACGGCCCAAGTCTAGCGTTTGTGACAGCTAAAGAAACCACTAACCCTGTAAACGCCTATGGTGATTTAAGATGGGGCAAGGTATTAGGCCCTAATAATATTCGTGATTTGATAGTTTTTTCACGTCGTTCGATAGGTGGTCCATCAAGCCCTGAGACTGGACTTAAGACTTGGGGTATTGTTAATGGTGAAAGTATACGTGGTCGGTATTTTATTGTTGTTGATGCCAGTATTGATAATATTGTTGCTCAAATTCAAAGCCGAGAGTTAGTGGCTAAATCCAGTGTTGAAAAAGTTATACTTTCCGCAGCGGCATCGCCAGATGTTCATTATGCGTTGACCTATTTCAAATCAGGCAGTTTTATGGTGAACGATGCCTCGTCAGTCAATAGTGATTTAAGCTTAGAAGCCCATCCTTTTGAGGGGAGTTATCCTGCTTACTTTGTTGAGAGCGATAATGGTAGAACTCGCATAACTGCTGATCCTTACTATTTTTCAACAAGACCTTATGACGGCGCCACGACCTCAATAAGGTTGCTAGGCTTTAGTGCTACGGCATTGAATATTGATTCAGCCGTTTCTGTGCCATTGATACCTGTAATAGCCGTGCCAGCGTTGGCTTCCCTACTTGCTGCGACGGCTTTTTTCTCTATCAGGCTTAAAAAAACAAATGCTTAATCTTTTATATGCTAGTAGGCGTTGTGACTAAGAGATTAATATATAAGTGTGGTTTTTTTTTCGAACAAAGAAACATAGCGAAAAATGTTAATTTCGTAATTTTTTATTACAACAGAAAATTTTAATATTCCAGAAATAATCAATATCTATTTAAAAAAAGAGGGTTGTACCATGATTAAAAAAATTATTTTAACGGTTACTTTGACGCTGCTATCAACAGTGGCTTTTGCCCAGAAGAGCGATGCACAAGTGGATGCTAATGTTAATGGTTACATAACCATGATAGAAGGCAAGATTGAGCTTTCCGCAGATGAAAGAGAAAAGCTTTATGCGGTAAAATCTGTTCATACTCGGGGATATTGGGCAGCGGCCATGGAGTTTAGTGATGCGCCAGACAGTTTGGCAGACGCAAGATCTGCGAACAATAAAATGTTTAATCGTTCATTAAAGGAAGCGTTCGGTAATCAGCGCGCTAGAGAAATCGCGGTAGCGAGTCAGAGAAAGTAAATTAAAAACGATTCAGGAGTTGGGCTGCCATTGGCGGCCCATTTTTTAAGCTCCCATTTTTAGGCATGACTTTTATGAGCCATATCAATAACGGCAATGTTTTTTTTCGATTGCGTTCAATCTTTATTATAGGATTATTTGCCGACGGTTTTATCAATACGTTGTTGAAAAATGCCTCCAAAATGTTTTTTTGCGCGGCTATTTCCCCAAGTTTCTCTATACAGGCTGCCGACAAACCCAATATTGTATTTATTTATGCCGATGACTTAGGGTTTGCAGATTTAAGCCGTCATGGTAGCCGCACTATTCATACACCTAATTTAGATCGTCTGGCCGAACAGGGCAGCGAATTTTATCAGTTTACTGTGTCTAATCCGGTTTGCTCACCCAGTCGAGCTGCTGCGCTCACCGGGCATGTGCCCGCGAGACATAGCATACACAGACATTTTGCCAGCACCGAGCACCATCAACGCTTTGCTATGCCCGATTGGCTGTCACCTAGCGTTGTTACACTGCCAAAGTTATTACAAAGTGCCGGCTATACGACAGCACATTTTGGTAAGTGGCATCTAACCAATAGTCATATTCCCGATGCGCCCAGCTTAGATAATTACGGTTATGATGAGAGTGCAGTGTTTAATGGTCCCGGTAAACAAACTGATGGCTGGAAAGTGTATGACGACACCATTGACTTTATCGTACGTAACAAAGACAAACCGTTTTTTATTAATCTCTGGATTCATGAGCCTCATACGCCGCATTTTCCTATGCCAGACATGATGGAATACTATAAACATCTTGGAGAGCAAGATCAGGTTTATGCAGCAGTAGTGGGTGGTGCCGATCGCAGCATTGGTCGAGTATTACAGGCGCTTAAAGATAATGGCTTAGAAGAAAATACCGTTGTCGTTTTTTCGAGTGATAACGGTCCTGAAATAACGGGTCGAGAAAAGCAGCGTTATCAAAATGATGACCCCGATGCTCGGGTTAATAATATGACACGATTGGGTACGTATTTTAGTGTTGGCTCTGCCGGTAATTTACGCGGCCAAAAACGTGACACCTATGAAGGTGGCGTTCGTGTTCCCTTTATTGTTCGTTGGCCAAATAAAGTGCCAGCGGGTGTTATAAATAATCAATCCATTCTTTCAGCCGTCGATTTATTGCCCACTTTTGCATTCATTGCTGGTGTGAGTTTACCGAAAGGGTATGAGTCTGATGGTGAAAATGTGTTGCCACAAATTCAAGGGCGTTTAGTGAAACGCACTAAGCCTGTGTTTTGGGAGTGGTATATTTCGCCTATTAAGTCCGATGCTGATTACGATAAATCGATGTTGGTGGTGCGCGAGGGTGATTGGAAATTATTTTGGAATCGAAGGTTTAATAGTGTTGAGCTGTATAACATTATGCATGACCAAGCTGAAACTCAAAATGTAGAGGCTCAGTTTCCGGCAGTGGTTAAGCAGTTAAAAAAACAATTATTGCGTTGGAAAAAAACACTGCCTAGAGGTCCTGATGAGAGTGCTTTTTCAAGTATTAGATAATCATCTTATTAGAAAGCTATAGAGCCATTAATCATCCGCGGAATCGAAACGCAAAAAAAATTGGCGTTAACTTAGTTGAGTTTAAAGATATGAGGCAATTGGCGTTTTATATTAAGTGTCTCTTTGTAATAAATTTCTTTTTGTAACAACTTTCTCTTTATAAAAAGGTTCTCTTTGTAACAGTTTTCTTGCTGCACCAACAGTCTGTTAAATTTAAAGGAGTTTAGTAATGGTTGAACAATCGCAGAATTCTCCAAGCGAAAATCAAACACAGCAAAGCCATCTTGATCAAGAGATTGTTTCTGTGGAAAGCGCCAAGGCCTACTGGCACGCAAATTTACGTTTGCTAGGGAAGTTACTATTGGTATGGTTTGTGGTGTCCTTTGGCTTTGGTATATTGTTAGTTGATTGGCTTGATCAATATTCTTTTTTTGGTTTTAAATTAGGGTTTTGGTTTGCCCAGCAAGGCGCAATTTATGTTTTCGTGGGTTTAATTTTTATTTATGCATGGCGGATTCATAATATTGAACGTGAATTCGGTATTGATGATGACGACCCAATTAATCCCGGCGAAGAGAAATAATAATGACAACTCAAATGCTCACGTACTTATTTGTTGGTCTTTCTTTTGCACTCTATATTGGTATTGCCATTTGGTCTCGTGCAGGCTCCACTAAGGATTTTTATATTGCCGGTGGCGGCGTGCATCCTGTGGTTAATGGAATGGCTACAGCGGCCGATTGGATGAGTGCGGCTTCGTTTATATCCATGGCCGGCATTATTTCTTTTATCGGTCGTGATGGCTCTGTGTATCTACTCGGTTGGACGGGTGGTTATGTATTACTCGCACTTTTACTTGCGCCTTATTTACGCAAGTTTGGACGCTTTACTGTACCTGATTTTATTGGCGAACGTTATTACTCCAAAACCGCGCGTATTGTTGCTGTAGTCTGTTTAATCTTTGTTTCCTTCACTTATGTAGCAGGGCAGATGCGCGGTGTGGGTATAGTGTTTTCTCGTTTTCTTGAAGTCGATGTTAACACCGGCGTTGTTATTGGTATGGCTATCGTCTTTATGTATGCCGTGCTCGGTGGTATGAAAGGCGTAACCTATACACAGGTAGCTCAGTATTGTGTGTTGATTTTTGCTTATATGGTACCTGCTGTTTTCATCTCTATTATGATTACCGGTAATCCTATTCCGCAGTTAGGCTTTGGCTCTGAAGTCATTGATGGGTCAGGTTTGTCAGTGCTAGAAAAGCTCGATGGGGTATTAATGGATATGGGGTTTAGCGCCTATACAGAAGGCAGTAAATCGACCATTGATGTATTTGCCATTACCGCAGCTCTGATGTTTGGTACAGCTGGCTTACCGCATGTGTTAGTTCGTTTCTTTACTGTGCCTAAGGTTTCTGATGCACGGATTTCTGCCGGTTATGCGTTAGCCTTTATCGCTATTCTTTATACTACTGCACCGGCAGTAGCTTCGTTTGCTAGGCTGAATTTAGTCGACACCGTGCATAACACGGCTTATGAAGAAGCGCCCGAATGGTTTGGCAATTGGGAGAGTACAGGGCTTATTGCTTGGCAAGATAAAAACGACGATGGCATTATGCAATACGGTGCTGGTGCAGCTATGTCACCGACTAAGCCAATATTTACTGATCAAATAGGTAGTCATGGGCAGCGTGTTTTAGAAAATAAGCCAACCGATTCAGTTAATGAAGTGTATATAGATCGCGATATTATGGTGTTAGCTAATCCAGAAATTGCTAATTTACCCGGTTGGGTTATAGCATTAGTTGCAGCCGGTGGTGTTGCTGCTGCGCTATCGACGGCAGCAGGATTGTTACTCGTTATTTCTAGCTCAATATCGCATGATTTATTGAAGAAAACGCTGATGCCGAATATTAGTGATAAGCAAGAACTGCTGTATGCTCGCTTAGCTGCTGCAGTAGCGGTATGTGTTGCTGGACTGTTTGGTATTTACCCGCCTGCGTTTGTTGCGCAAGTAGTCGCATTTGCGTTTGGATTGGCGGCGGCTTCTTTATTTCCTGCAATACTATTAGGCATTTTTACTAAGCGGGTAAACAAAGAAGGTGCGATTGTCGGTATGCTCATAGGTTTGATATTCACCTTTAGCTATATCGTTTTCTTTAAGTTTTATGCGCCAGAGTTAAATAGTGCAGAATATTGGTTGTTGGGTATTTCACCTGAGGGTATTGGTTTTATTGGTATGTTACTGAATATTGCAGCTGCTTTTGCTGTGAGTAAGGTGACGGCGGCACCGCCAATAGAAGTACAAGCCTTAGTGGATGATATTCGTATTCCAAGTGGTGCGAGTATTGCGCAAGATCATGGTTAGTCACCCACTTTAAATAATAACGTTAATGTTGATATTTCAAAAAAGCCACCGGGTTACAGGTGGCTTTTTTTTAGCATTTTTTTAATCTATAACAATATAGAAAATATTCTTCGATAATTTATTCATTTTTTTTACGTCTAATTACGGCCAATGCTAATATTGCTGAACCAAATAGCCAAGCGGCTGCAGGTATTGGCACAACGGATGATTGGTTGTAAGTAAAGTTTGCAGTAGCATAAGGCGAGTTAGCCCATGATGCGCCATTGTCATTTGCATAAGATGAGTCGTTAAAATTAATGTCTACATTAATTCTACCATCAGATAAATAGTTGGCGGTTGATTGTGAGTTAATAAAAAAATCAACGCTCATTAAATAGCTATTATCTGTCCACGCGACTACGTTATAGACTTCTGTAGAGGTGTTATTAAAAGTGCCGTAATCGTTACCATCAATGATGATGTTGCTTGTATTTTCTAGCGCGCTAGAGTTTATGCTGCCTTGAAATGTGATGGTTAAAAAACTGGCTGATCCTGCTTGATAATTATTCGCATCTATATTGAGAGCAAAGTCTTGAAAATCATCGGTTTGATTTTCAATGATTGACACTGTGGTATGCGCTGCATGGGCAGCGTTTATTAATAGTAATAAAAAAGTAAAGGTTAAAATTATTTTTAGCATAATATCCAGGTCTACATGTTTGTGCGTTTTTTTATTGTTGTTATTTTTTTTATTTTTATTGTTATTTATTTATAGCTCTGATGAGGGAATTAACCAGCTTTTTATTTTTTATTTATCTTTAAAAGCAGCTTGAATAATTCGTTAGTTGGGCTAGAGGGGTTGGGGGTGATGGGGATGTGATGGGTGTTAGGTTCTGATTTGTAAGGGGTTTTGTGTTTGAGTTGTGGTTTTCGTTGGCCTGGTGTTTTTTTGATCTATTTGGTGTTTAAGGTCGAAAGCGGTGGGGCGACAGTCTGAGTTTGGTTTTTGAACCTATAACCGTAATCTTATATTCTGGGTTTTTACTTTTACTTTTTAAGTTTTAAGTTCAAGGTCGTCGGGGGTGGCCCCGACACGCCAGTCACTTTTCTTTGTTTGTGCAAAGAAAAGTAACCAAAAGAAAGCACACAATCTGACGAAGATTGACCCCGATATAACCTATGCGCCTTTGGATATTCTTATCCAGCACACCTTAGCAGCGCCTACGAAAACGTTTTTCACTCGATCTTAGTTGGTCGTCAATATCTAAGCCCGCATCCAGCCAATATCACTGTGTTGCCGCAGACTTTTCAAAACACAATGAGGCTACAACGAACGAGTTCAGTAGACTTCTTTTTATTTTAGAACAAGTAAAAAACGTGCCTAACGGCCGATTTTTACTATTGAGCTCCGCATGCCGCTCAAAAAAAAGTACCCCCTATACCGCTTGGCGATAACCCCTCTGAAACTGCTGGACAGAAAACTCTACGAGATGCACCCGTCGTGCTCAAGCTTCGCCGTTAAGGTTGCGGCATTTTTGGTTACTTTTTTTGCTGCAGAAAAAAGTTACTGGCATGTCGGGCCACCCCCGACGACCTTGAATTTAAAACTAAAAAAAATAAAATAGACTACTAGAATATAAAATTTCTATTAAATACGTAAATACGTAAATACGTAAATACGTAAATACGTAAATACATAAATACAAAAATGCGAACCAGCAGGCTTCTTGCCGTCGCATCTCCCCCGACGCTCTTGAATTTAAAACGCTATAAAATTCAAAACTCTCCATCTATGCACTTAAAAAAAGCACAAAAAAAGCGGATTACGAAAATCGCAACCCGCTCATATTCAAATACAACTAAAACCTAAGGAAGCAAATGCTGAACCGCATCACGCTCTTCAGTTAACTCTTTCTCAGTCGCATCCATTTTCTCTTGACTGAACGCATCAATCTCAAGCCCTTGCACAATAGTCCAATCACCATTGCTGCAAGTAACAGGGAAAGAATAAATCAAACCCTCAGCAATATCGTAACTGCCATCGCTGTAAATACCCATGCTCACCCAATCGTTAGCCGCGCTACCTAATGCCCAAGTGCGCATATGGTCAATAGCCGCATTCGCTGCCGACGCCGCACTTGATGCACCACGTGCCGCAATAATCGCTGCACCGCGTTGCTGAACTTCAGGAATAAACGTTTCTTTGTACCAAGCTTGATCAATTAAAGTAGTTGCTGCTTCACCATTCACTTTAGCGTGGAATAAATCAGGATACTGAGTCGCTGAGTGATTACCCCATATCGTCATATGCGTAACAGCTGTTACTGCATTGCCGGTTTTTTGTGCTAACTGTGTCATTGCACGGTTATGATCAAGACGTGTCATGGCAGTAAAGTTGCGTGGATCAATATCCGGTGCATTACGTTGTGCAATAAGCGCGTTAGTATTGGCTGGGTTACCTACTACTAAGACTTTAATGCCTCGGCTAGCAACCGCATTAATGGCTTTACCTTGCGCAGAGAATATTGCGGCATTGGCTTCTAGTAAGTCTTTACGTTCCATACCTGGGCCGCGTGGGCGTGCGCCAACAAGCAGGGCGTAATCGGTATCTTTAAAGGCGACATTGGCATCGTCAGTACAAACAATGTTCTCTAATAAAGGGAATGCACAGTCATCTAGTTCCATCGCTACGCCTTTAAGCGCATCCATAGCCGGTGTAATTTCTAGCAGCTGTAAAATGATGGGTTGATCTTCGCCCAACATAGCGCCAGAAGCTATACGAAAAAGAAGGCCATAACTGATTTGGCCGGCGGCGCCGGTAACGGTAACTCTGACTGCTGGTTTCATGTTCAATTTCCTGTAATTGGAATAATTAGATCGATTTGACGTGCTTGACTGCTTGCCTTGATGGATCCTTAGGACCCTTTTTTACGCCGCTTATGATAATGCATTGGTCATAATAATAAGCATGACAGACACGACATATTTGATGCAGCTTATAGCAGGCGGCATTTTATGCGGCGTTAATGGGAAAAGCTATATGATTTCGTGTCAAACGGAGTAAAAATTGAAATTGCTTATAAACCCGTTTTTGGGATTTGGGGTTAAATCCCTTACAATGCCGGTATTAAGGCTCCAATCCTAGTCATGCCTATTTAGTTACGCCTACTTAGTCATGCTTATCGATATTCACCTATGTTAGATGTTCACTTATGTTAGAGAAAACCGCACCTTTTATATCCTCGGCTCAATCATCCAATGTTTCTATGTTGGATCCCAATGCTGTAGCAGACATAAAGCCGAATACTGATACTGAGCAGTCTTCGCAAGACCGCATTGAGGGGTTAACCCCTCGATCACGCGTTGAGTTTAACAAGCTGCATAAGCGTTTACGCCGGAATGTAGGGCGTGCTATCGATGATTTCGCCATGATAGAAGATGGCGATAAGGTAATGGTTTGCCTTTCTGGCGGTAAAGATTCTTACGCGATGCTCGATATTTTATTGAATTTGCAGCGCAGTGCGCCCATTAAGTTTGAGTTGATTGCGGTTAATCTTGATCAAAAACAACCAGGCTACCCCGAAGAGGTTTTGCCTGCTTACCTCACTAAACTCGGCGTGCCTTTTCATATTTTAGAAAAAGATACTTATAGTATTGTTAAGTCGGTTATTCCTGAAGGGAAGACGACTTGTGGTTTATGCTCGCGATTACGTCGCGGTAACTTGTATGGTTTTGCTGAAGAAATTGGCGCTAACAAAATTGCGCTGGGGCATCATCGCGACGATATTATTGAAACGCTATTTTTGAATTTGTTTTATGGTGGATCGCTTAAAGCGATGCCGCCTAAGTTACTCAGTGACGATAAGCGCAACGTAGTGATTCGTCCGCTGGCTTACTGTAAAGAAGAAGATTTAATTAGCTACGCCGAGCACAAGGCGTTTCCGATTATTCCTTGTAACTTATGTGGCTCGCAAGAAAATTTACAGCGTCAGTCTATTAAAGGCATGCTTAATGGCTGGCAAAAACAATACCCAGGCCGTATTGAAAGTATTTTTGGGGCTATTAGTAATGTTTCACCTTCGCAATTAGCCGATGGCGAGTTATTTGATTTTAAAAATCTCACTATCGATCGGTCGCTAGGTAAGCTAGATAAACTAGGCGCGCGAGATGAGAACACCATTGATGTTCTCGATCTAGGTTAACGCGCTCATTAGAGTTCGTCGAGCTGCTGTTTCTGACTTTCT
>Ga0209712_10000931_pt1 | contig 25166 bp, 14 predicted proteins | sample ArcOceMetagenome_FD_187443 | JGI IMG/M metagenome (GOLD analysis project Ga0209712, IMG submission 187443) | Marine eukaryotic phytoplankton communities from Arctic Ocean - Arctic Ocean - Greenland ARC118M Metagenome (SPAdes) (version 2) | ecosystem: Environmental > Aquatic > Marine > Oceanic...
ACCGTGGGGAGAAATGGATTGCTATGCCTTGACCTGGTACCGATCCGCAGTGATTTTAGCTTTCGTTTCCGTGGTTACAACTTCGACCACCCACCTACGCAGCTATCAGATCTCCAGGCTATTCCTCTTGTTTTTACAGGATGGAATGCACCATTACTCCCACTTATGCAGAATATTCCATTGATAGATGAAAATATGCCATAGATGAAAATATGCCACTGTAGAGTATGGTACCCTTATGGAACATTGGCATCGGCAGGGTACTTTGGCTTCCATTCTTGCTGGAATGAATCAATGTGATAATATTTTAGAAAGTATTGATGGTTCTTTACTTTGCTCAATTACGAGAGAAAACCTATGAAAGAAAATCTATTGAACTGCAGTTTCGTATCGCACTGCAAGCATCAACCGAACTGATTCCCAACTATGCTGTTAAGAGCGCCATTGAAAAAATGCCTGAGCTTCTCCTAGCGTTGAAGTTTTTTCGGATGCGCAAGTTATCGTATAAAGTCAAGGCCATAAGTGCGAGTGCAATAAGTATTGTAAGCATTCCTCGTATGTTCTAAGCTTGGCAAGCCGTCTATATTGTACTGTATATTTTACATCCATCATCCACTGCACGTCCAATAATAATAAAATTCCGGTTATAATGCTTCAATCTCTTTTCTAATACATCAACTCCAACTATGGTGGCTGCTTCCCCACATTTGTCGTTTCCAACAGATCCGCGGCACAGGGGGTTATAAAGCTCAAAATAATAAAGTTAGTTTATCTTATGCATTCGAAAAGCCTTTCAAAGCTTCACGTAATTCGGACATAGCTTCAATGGCGCTCTTCAAAGCGTAGTTGGGAACTAGTTCGGTGGATATTTCTGAATTCGTTTTGGGACTGCGTGAGTTGTTGCGAAACCACATTTCAATTGATTCCCTTTCATAAGTGTGCCCGTCCTTTGCAACCACAGGATCCTCCATGATTTCTCTTGTGATTGGGCAAAGGAAAGAATCAATGCCTTCCATGATATGTTTGGTATTCTCCTTCAGAGAATTGACTTGATTTGCTTTCTTTGATAGCTGTTCTTTCAGGGAAAGATTAGATACCACCATTGTCTTGACATCGTTGTTTAGAGATAAATCAGCAGTTTTGAGGAGGTCGTCAACTGCGGCGAGGACTTCTTCTTTACGAATTGCGCTCATCTTTACATTCCCTTGAGCAATGGAATTGTCCAATAAATCACTTTCATCGCGGGTAGAAAGCAACAGTCCAGTTGCAACATTAATGCTAGGAGATAGAGGGGCGACTGAGGTGATATTTTCTTCAACCTTCGACCCCCTTTTCAAAGAGTACACCTGAGAAGACAGAAATGGTTTTTCAATACCATCGCCAATGCATACTCGTAATCGGGACATGGATGATGTATCCTGCGTTTCGCATATGGTTCCATAGACAAGGTGAGAGGAATCATTTGACGCACGAATGGCAACAATTTCATTATGCTTGAACATTTTCAAAGGCTTAATTTCAATCAATTCTAAGTCTGTTGCTGCCAGAGGATAACCAGGTTGGCCTCTGAAAACCTCGTCGTTGTTTTGATCAAAAAGGCCCATCATTCTCTGAATATCCGAAACTCTAGAAGCCTGTGAGCTGAGAAGAGCAGACAGACCAGCCATGTGTTCTCTGCTAATCTTGTACTTTTCACAAAGTGCACTTGCGACAGCAATCTCGCTAGATATGCCAATAGGAAGCCGCGTGAGAAGAATTCGTTTCTTGTCAATGAAACATAATGGCCCTTCAGTTGACGCGGCATTGGAAATATCTGTTTTTGGGTTACCGTTGTCATCGAGGAGAATGAAGCGGGTTTTGATAGACTCTACTCCAACAACATTGAGATTACGAAGAGAAGGGGATTGCATCAGCATCGCCTTGGGCGTCAAATTTTGAGCAATCTCAATGAAGACATCAGTCTTCAACATATTGCTGACCCCAGCATGACTGAGGGACATATCAAGATACGTGAGGTTGAAACTCTCGTCAAGAACCTCCATTACCCGGTCACTTATGCATCCAATACGCAGTTGGCTGCAAATTTCTTTCGTCAATTTAGGATGAGATAGATGGATGGTGTTCGTGTCAATGCGGCCACTTTGCATTAGCCATGGTTTGTCATTTTGCATCATGTTACTGACACAGACAAGTTTACCACTTTGATCCGGAGCATACATCACATCCGTATCATCCACTATTTGTTGATTCTCTGAAGCAGCAAGCTTAACAACTTCAATTACCGAATTCAATTCATTTGCATTCAACTTGGTAGCACCAATCTCACGATTCAGTTCCTTCAATGAAACTGCGTAGTCACCTGACTTCGGGGTATCTCTCACCCCGAGTTGCCTGAGAAGAACATCATATGCTCCAAACGCTATGGAAAGATAACATAAAGGCGTCAGTTCTCTTCGATGGCATCATACGCAATAATATATTTTAAACTTACCTCGAGGTACTTCATAAAAAAATGGAGCAAGATCCTTTGCAAGTCTGAAGAAAAGCTGTCTTGCTTTGACAAACGAACTGCCAACAGGTACCATAGGTCTGTCAGCAAGAGCTTCCTTTACACGAGGGCTAAGATCGGAGAAGTTGTCTGAAAAATGTGCCGAAAGTGGGGAATTCGGGATTTGTGAATATTTACGGAGATTTTCAAAGAATGGAGATGTTAGATGTTCAACGTGCAGTAAAAATTACCTTGAAGAAATGAAAAAAGTTCCGAGAAAACTTGCTCTACAGTTCCATGTTTATAAGTCCACGAATCTAACGTTCCATGCGACTCTGTGAGTGCGCGTATTTGCCGTAACACTACAGCGATCGGCGGAGGTGACACAATTCCAAGAGTTGAGAACATTACTTGAGGAGGGGCGCATGACTCAAACATCACTGGCATTACGTTTGATGTCAGATGCCTATCCTTTGGAGCAGCTATTGGCACAGTATATGTAATGTCAGTTAATAATCAACTGAGGCATTCATCAATTACAGAGGATTTCAAACTTACCAGTTTCGCGAAAACGATACAAAGCTACACCTTTGCCCTCGATTTCACCTGGCACGCATCGTATCTCTCCCAAGCTGCTTGTAAACTCTTGGTTATTGTCATAAAAATCGCCGAAGTGCTCGGCAAAATATTCGAAGAGGGCAGTCGCTTTATCTACATCTTGCTCTTCCTCGACGATCCATGCGCATTTCACGAAAGTATCTTTATCGACCTTTGTCTGCAAACCAACACTTTCAAGAACCTCTAAGGCCTTCATGCTTACAAACTCTTCCGCAGGGAATAAAGATTTGTCTTTGTCAAAGATGACGCTGAGAAGTTGATGCCTTGGATCAAACAGTTGTGAGGGTTTGACAAATACAACCTCCCCCAGTCCTTCTCTTTGCGTGCGCTTGACAAAGGCAGTTTCTTTCAAAACACCTACTAGATCGTCTGATAGACGGAGTATCTCCCACTTATCAAGAATATTCTTTTGAAAATTCGATGTGAGCAAGAATGAATCCAGAATACGATGAAAGACTAAGTAGAGGATAACATGGAGGATAACATACCTTGATGACAGCCTCTTTTTGAGTCAAAGGCATGTTGGGAAATTCTCGCAATACAAACTTTTGTAAAATTGTAGCTTCGTTGAGGACTTGCACGTTCAAATCCTCGTATAATTCTTTGAATTGCGGCTTATCTGCGAGCAGCTTGCTCTGGAGTGAGAGGGGTAAATATGCGGTAATACTGTTGACGTCTACAGATGCATCTACAGTGAAGTTTGCGTCTCTCTCTTGAATAGAAATAAAGCTCCCTGCAAATGTCTCAAAAATTGGCAAGATTTTCATCGAAGAGAGGTCAGAAAGCATTAAAGAAAGGCGATTTCCATCGTGGCTTGACAGCGAAGACAACAGGGAATCAAAGCAGCTCGTTTGAAGAGCTGACCAGTCAAGTCTAGGGACACTTGAAGTGGCAGTGGCAATGAAAGGCCAATAGTTGATGCATTGGTTCAAAGTAGACATGACACCGCGAGATACTCCCAGTCTGTCTGGTGGTAAGCTCTTTTTCAATTCTTCTTCGGTGAAGTACGACCCGTCAAGTAATGGACAGCGGATTGAAAAAAGAATTTCGTACAGTGTCTTGAGGTCAGAACTATGATGGTCGTAACCCAAAACTTGGACTGTGTCCTCTTCTGGTACCAGCCCGGGCACTGCTGTCTCTTCTACAGAGCTAGATTCGGCTACATTTTCATTCGCCTCCGACCTTTCATCTTCGATACTAACGCTAGAGCCAGGAGTTTGAAAGCTGTTATCGTCAACTTCGAGGTCTCCCCCGCTACCAGGTAAAGTATCTGGGACGCTACTAACTGCAGTATCATCAGGTGTTCCCATGTTCCAAAAGCGTTCCTCGAAGTCTGGCTCTTGGTGCTGAGCAAGTCTATTGCCACTAGCATTGAGAGCCAATGCTCTTTTTGTTTCCAGGTCTGCACGCTCTTGAATAATTTCATGACTTCTCGACAAACCGCGTTGGAGAGATTCGTCGATTGCAGAGGGACTGAGGTAGAGAATAAACCGGGAATTCCCGCAACTTGCCAATTCGCCCGTCTTAGTTGGTATTAAGGGCCAACGACGAAATAATTGCACTTGGTCGTGACATGAAAATGAAACCTCTTTCCAGAATTGATAAATCCACAATTTGCTAGGGTCGGTAGGGCGATCAGGATCCCACGAAACAAAATCCTTTCCTTCCCAACTTGAAGGCAGGACTTTATGTATATGTGTTGCAAGTACTACAGGTCCGAAGCTTTGCAATCCTAGGGCTTCTACAAAGCCCTTTTGGTTTAAATAAGACTCGAGAATTTTCAATGCGTTGAGAGATAGAAACTTATGCTTCAACATGGGCATCATTGCTTGCTGCTCTGCATTGGCAACGATGATCTGATCCCCAATTTTTCCAATACTTCCATCCGCCAGAGGTAAGATTTTCAACCCAGTAAGTGCTGCACGGGATGACGATGCAAGAACTGAATCAAAAGCATCTTCTTTTATGAAGTCTGCTAAGCAATATTGTAGTACTGTGAGCCCCTCTCTCGGATTCTGAGACAAATCCATGGAATAATTATTTTCCTTTAACAAGGACCTTGCGACTGATGGGGTCAGTTGCCTCACTCCAATTCCATAATGAGCAAGATCGTCAACAACGAGTCTCGGTGTTGTAAACAAAGCCATATGCTGAAGGAAGAAATTAGCCGCTTCTCTTAGTTGATATTCAGGGCTAGCAAAACAACCTTCATCAATTGACTTGAAGCCATCATTTTGAGTCAAAAAGATTGGCATTGATTTGTCTGCAAGCGACGTGTATAGAGTGGCGTCAAATAGGTCCTTGAATTCGGGACGTATTCTTGCACGATAAGGCCAAAATTTGTAAAGAATCTTTGGATTCCTTGACCACAAATTTTGCAATGGCTCTCTGATGTCACGAAACATTTGTGGGACCAGTTCCTTTACTGCCGAAGTCAGCGCCTGACGATTCCACACGAACAACGCCAGCGACCTAGCTGTTGCATTACCATGTTTGTCAGTAATCACGACGTTGCGTATACCGGGGAATGTCGCCTTAAAATCAAAGTCGTCTTCTTGTTGAAGCAACACAGATCCATGCATTTCGTGTAGAAATAGTGGAGCATTAATGAAGAAAGGAAGGCCAGTTTGAATGCCAGTGTCAAAGCCGACAAACAGAGTTCCCTGCGGTGGATCAAACTCCGCCAAAAGAGAGCGAGAATTGTGGCTCCTGTCGAGATGAGTGGCAATCGACACGGTTGGAATCAAATTCAATGGTTCAAGACTTTCGGTGCAGGCCATCTCGCGGAGCCTTGACGGACCTAAAACCGAATGCACGGCATAAGTGTCAACAATTTCATGCGAATCCCCCCCCTTGCGTGTGCTCAATTGAAGCATGTGAAAACTGCGTTTAGGAACCCAGCTGGTCTTGAATAGTTTACCAATCTTGCTCTTCTCCTTTCTCCATGACTTCATATCCGCTTGCTCTTCGAGATGACTCCGTCGGGCCAACGGAGAACTACTAACTCTGGAACTCAAAATGGATGTTTGCTGAGAATCCAGAGGTTTCCAAGTATCAAGACTGACACTTTGCAAATTGTAGGAAAAAAGCATCGTCCGTGGGATAGCTTCTTCCATTAAAGCTATCATCTTATCAGCATCAGAGGGAAGGAAAGTTCGATCACAAATGAAGGATGACGGCCCATTGTTAGTGCGAAGAGGAATCCTTACAATTGTCCCGCGGAAGAAAGGGCCAGAAGATGAACCTTCACCATTTATTAAAGATTCTTCAACGCCTGCAGATAAAGAGAAAAACGGATCGAATTGATCAGGGAATTGCTTACAAAATGAATGACTGAGACCGTAATTTCTAGCATTTGCTTTTTCTTTCCTTGGCGCAGGATTCACAGGTACATCGTGGTCAGGGGGGTCATCCGTCTGATCCTGTTGCATTTTATCTTCAATCAAATAATTTCCGGTCGGATCAAAAATAAGTAATGATCTTCCTGACAGAACTTGGAGGCAGTCTGTCAACGCAAAAGCGCCGCAAAAGCCTCGACCGTATCGAGGAAAGCCGCTGCCACCACCACCGCCACAACCTGATATCGTGCTTGAGTAGTATTTGGCAGGTGATGTCAAACGAACGACCTCGTCGACCTCCATTGAAGAATCATGAAAGCAAATCACAATTGACGGTCCTTGGGCCGCAGCTAAGCAGGGGTGTACTAGTGACATTGTACCGTGCGATCGACTATCAATCATGACGCTCACTTGCTTTACACCTTTCATTTCAGCAATCTCAATAATTTCCAAAATGGTTCTACAGCATTCGATATCCGTGATGTTCCGATGCTTTAGAAGCTGGTGTAAAGACTCAAATTTCGGGCAAGGGATTTTAACCATCCCATTTTGATTGGCACTTAAAACATCACGTAAGCTCTTCGCACCTAAATTACGCGCCACTTCATTGCCTACATCGGGGTGCACAAACACATGACGTGTTTTCTTCACTATTGCAGATAGCCACGGAGCGTCATCATAAGTCATGTCGCTAGCCCTAAACATCTCTCCATCTCGTGATGGAAGGTAAATCATAGCTTTGTCCAATGTCTCAAATTCGTCTTGGGGGATCCTACTAAGGCTTCTAGCCACAAAAATTGCAAGGTCCAATTGTCTCGAACCGCACGAGCTGCCACTGAGTTGATCAGATAAAGACGACAATAGTCGAACGAAATCTTCTCCACTAAAGGTGTCTCTGACGCCACAAGCCTTCAGTAGAGTCTCGTAACAAATCATACTGTCAGGAACGTTGTATAGAAACGGTTTTGCATGTTCCGGGGCATTGAAGGCCACTTGTGAAGTTTTAACAAATCCATCCCCAACCCAAATCCATGCACTCTCTTGGAACACTGACAAAACCCTCTCTTTTTCATCGGTTTCCAGGCCATCTATACGATTGTCAAGAATCTCGTAAATTTGAGAGCTTACCTTTGAACATTGTTGCTGAAACATATGAGACGCGTAATTTGTCTGACTCAATCTCGAGAGGGCAATCAGCTGCGACGAAACCACGTGAACACTGGGAGAAATATTCCATTTGAATAGATTCAAAAGTGCATCAGATTTTATGTTGGACGACAAAATATCCATCGAACTGCTGCAAAGCCACTCGTCTACTTTTGTCCTTGTCAGCTCCGGAGACGAAATGCCGATTTTAAATAACTGGTGCATCCGCCTTGGAGGATCAAGGTCGGATGGTGATTGACTTGGCCTTTCAACGGGTAACCACGAAATGGAGCTCAATTCGTCGACAAAGCTAGTGCTATTATTAGGTGCAATGCTTTCTATCTCGATACCTTCGCCTTCACCTTCACTCATAGAACCTGTAGCAGCTAGACCTGAATTTGACTGACTCCAACTCAGTAACTCCGTGATAGTGTCGTCGTCATCGAGGAAGTTTAGTAGAGCGCCTGCTCTTTGTCTTAGCGCAGCAACATCAGTATCTGCAATATTATCGTCAAGTGTCAAGTTCTTTGCCTGCAGCTCGATTTGACGAGCACTCTCCAGTATGCCGTCACCTGTCAACTTAGAACTCATACCTAACAAACGAAGACTTTGGAGAACGGAAGCATTCCTTAATTGCATGGCTGGTAGCATTGACTCGTCTACGAGATACACTAGTCCGGCTTCCTGGGGATCATACAACTCGTCAGCCCGAACAAATTGATTTCGAGCATTAGGCACAAATTTGATGACAGAGAGATTTCTGATAAACTCCTCTCCGCCTTCTTCTTCAGACAATCTCAAAGTATCTTGAAGCATTTTTATGATAAGACTTGAGCTTCTCTCTACATCCAGAGTTCCCCCTGAGAGTACGTTGGGTACATACGAAACATAATATTCCTGAGGAGACATTGTGGAGACTCCAATTTGAGCAAAAAAGTCGGCGTCCCTTCGCGACCCAGCTCTCACAAACCTTTCATTCAGATGGGCTTTATCTGCGCAAGATGGAGGCAAAACGGCGTTGCCCACCAAATTTGAAAACGAAATTTTATTACCAAGATGAAAAACTTCGAAAATTGGAAGCGTTCGCAACATCATGATTTCCTCAGGATGAAGGTCATTTTCAATAGAGTCACGCAAAAAGTTTCGGAGCACTTTTATTTCAGCATCGTCGATGTACTTGAACCTAGCCTTCATGCGGTCTACGATGTCAGAATCTGCTTCTTGCCCAGGGAATGAATTGACCATCGCAGCTATAACACCTCTTGCAGTCGGTGGTTGGATATATTTCTTCAATACACGGAAAATGCTAGGTTTATCCTTCCCTTGAAATACTGTTGTGTCTAGCGTTCTAATACCCACAGTTCGCAAAACTTTTGCTATATCTTGATTCGCATTTTCACCAGTCTGGAGATTGGTGACGTTGATAACAGCCATATCTTCAAGCAAGACTTGCAAAGTCTTATCTTGTTCACCCACTAATGTGGGTATTATTTGCAAATTACCCAGGAGTAAATGCATGTCGTCGCACCCAAGACTTTGCTCAGAAGAAATGTAATCCCAGAGACGAGAAAGCCACAACGAGGTGTTTGGTGTAGAGTCTGATTTATTTTGATCCGGCTGCCAGTGCACTTCGGGCAAGCCTTCCCATTCCGATGGAAACGCATCAGCCAGCAAACGAACAAAACTTTTAGCATCTATCCTTCCAACATTTGTTAGATGATGAAAGTCTTGATTCATAAGATAGCCATTCAGTCGTGAATCCGTTGTCCATACATCAACAATTTTGTGTGATCCTTTCTCAAGCAGGTACTTTTCCTCTTTTCCAACGACAAAGTAGCTATTACCTATATCCTCCGGATCCACGATATAACCAAGGTCTCCGTTCGCTAGTGGTAAAAGAGGCAGGCCGTGCAACTGACGAAGGCGTTTGCCTTCAAACAGATCATCAATGCAATATCGAAGTAAAAAAATTGCACTTTCTCTATCGGAGAGGGACGGATGATTCAAAGGTTTTTTAAACCACTCTCGAACAAATTGTGGACTGACTTCGTTTACTTCGCAAGCTTCATCCCTCATGCATTTCAGAATAGGAGATGAGATGGTGACAATGTTCAGGTTTTCTTGGAGTAGAATACCCAATAACTTCTTCTTCGTCAATGGTAGCGAACTGCTATTGCCTCTGTCGTCTACATCATTCGCAGTTTCCAGGAATACTGATGACTTAATCGAGACCCATTTCCCCCCGAGGTTTGGAGTGAACATTAACGGTAAGTTCTCAGAAAGTTGGTAAACTCTGCTCCGCACCACCTTCCAAATGTCCGAAGTGATACTTGTCGGCCAAAGACGATTAAAGGCTTCGCCGGGACCAATTATCATACGGGCTGAAAGAAGGACCTCTGTATAGAGAGGTGATATAACATCCCAAAGAAGCAAACGATTCCACTCAGAGCGTACTTTTCCTGCCCCGGTCATGTCGCTACCACTCCAGATATCTCTTCTATTGGCAGAAAGTTCAAAGTATCCGTTTATATGCACTGCGAATCCTGTTTCGGCTGGAAGCGGAAGGAAACAGAAAGCATTACCTTTTGCATTTGGTGGTTGTTTTCCATTTCTGGTTAAATGGGCAGCAACATTTGCCCACGGTAGAAATTTCAAGTCTCTATGCTCGGGATTGCAGGCCATAGCCCGGCATTGGCCTGCACCAAGTGCAGAACAAATCAAATATTTGTCTACCGACATGATACCCGCCGCTTCTACGGCCTCGGTTTCGCCTTCAGCTTGAACTGTTCGGTCGACAAAATTTATCGTTACAATATGTTTGGTCTTTGGAAGCTGACTCTCAGGTGTCCTGAGAAGCTTACTGTAAAAGCCCTCCTGTTTGTGGTGTTAAATCTTAGTTAGTACTCGGAATAGGAAAAACGATTATTATAGCGTGCCAGGGAGAAGCGCAAGTTTCACTTACTTTGCTCATCGGCTGGGACTCATCACCCGCAATATACTTTGAAATTGCATTCCAGTCGTTCGACTTTGTTGTCCCAAACACTGTATTAGTGGCAAGATTGCGAATACCACTCAATCCAGACTGCTGTTGAGAAGGATGGTCCTTGACTTCTTCTCGGCCTGAAATGTCAGCATAGTATTGTAATTGAGGCCCTGCGTTATCATCCTCTTCGACGTAGAACTCAACACGTTGCACATGACGAAGGAAAAGGAGCGTCTTTGTAACCACATTCTTGAAATTAGAGATAAGTTCATCCAATACTGCTTCTGTTCCATATTCCTTTTTACTGATCTCGCTATCGACCGCAGTGGCTGCATTCCGGAAGGGGAAACGGAACAGGGTTCCATTGAAAGGATGTTTCATATCATTTCCAAAGAGACAATAGGGATCCATTTGATCAGGAAATTGAGATGCAAGCTCTGTATTTGTAAAGCGAATTTTAATACCTCTCGACATGTCCGTTGCTCCTGGAACATACTGAAAACGAAGCGTAAAATGAGTGCAATGCAATCTACTACGAACTCGTTTTTCAATATTTCGCGCCTTACCTTTGCATGAGGGTCAAACATAACTAAGGAATCTGAAGACACAACGGAGGGAACATCTGTCCAGTGAAATACCGAATTGAATCCAAGTCCAAATCTACCTGTTGTAACGAGCTTTTCAAGTTTGCTTGCTTGTCCAATCTGACTGAGGTTCTTAAAATCCCTAGCAGTAAAAGTGGCGTCATTATAACAATAGAGTGCACCTCCCTGCCACTCTGACATTTTCTGACCAAGCAGAGAAGAAGTACCATGCTGTTTTTTTGACACGACAAATTTTACAACAGACGCCTTAGCATCATCCGCATTTTGAATCAACTCACTCAGTTGCTGAGTTCCCTCTGGATACATCTCAACAATATTCTGTTTTCAGTGAAAGCATTAGAATGATCGGCAAGAATCGTCGAAAGATTTCAAGAACAAATCCGCCGAGGGCTTACCTTAAGTCTTCTTGTGAGTGATTCTGACTGGCCAAAGGCTTCATGGACTACTCCATCACCAAAGCTGATCATGTCTGCATTGTTTTGAAGTAAAAGCTTTCGCACACTTTTAATACCAATCTTATCACAAACACTAGCCGAGAGTTTTGGGTGGGCATAAACAAGGCCTTTTTTCCCAGGGAGATCTTTACTGAGCCAGGGTGCATCATCATATACTAAGTTTCCCACTGGCTCCATGTCGCCATTTTGTGTGGGTGCGTAGATTTCTAAGTCGTTCAACCTCAAGACATCGTCGCTGATTTTCTGAACCAAATTGACTGCGAGTTCAACTTGCTTCGGACCCCAATCGTAAACTCGATTGTCCTTGATGTCTTTCGCCATTCGAATCAGGACCATACAATAGTCAGATGATCCAAAAGTAGTTCGAATATTGAAAGCAGACAATAGATTCCTAAAACACGCAAGATCAGGAGGCACGGTAAACAAGTATGGTTGTGCATTGATGCTTGATGTATACGCAATGTGATCAGATGAAACAAATCCATCTCCCATCCAGAGCCAAGAACTGCCGTGCAAACAAGAACTTATCACGTTCATATCATAGTCAGATTCCACTTTATTCAAAATATGATACATGCGGCCAACCTCAGAAGAATATTTTTGACAGAGAGAAACGAATACATCTTGCTTCAAATTTTCGTCATCATCTGCTAGACCACCTTTGACCAATTGGAACGTTTTGCTCATCATCCTTAGCTGTAGACTCACATCGTTGACAGACATCGTATCCAACCATCCAAATAGTTGTTTCAAATGATGCGAATGCACGTCTCCGTCAACGAGACGTTTACTGTATGAAGCTAACCACATTTTGTCAGAAGGAACAGTATCAACCGGAGAAGCGACAGAGTCGCAATGCTCCGGCCAAGGCAAAAACTGTTGAGGAGGTTTCATATGGACAGGCATCCACTTTATACTCAAAAGGTCTTGAACGCGCTTTGCGTGTAGTTCTTTTTCAAGTGATTTTTTTTCAGTGTCCTCAAATAGGGCTGCGTTCATTTTGCGGAACAGTCTGCCGGTACGAGAGGTTTTACTATAGCAAAAGCGGTGGTGAGTTCAGTACATATAATCAGAACGACAAGGGCCGAGAAGCTTGTCCCTTACCTCTTGTCAGTGAATTCAGGGAAAAATGTTTCCACATGCATATCTAGAAAGAGCAGGAGCTCCGATCCACGCGCCTTTGCTGATAGTGCAGCATCGTTTCCACGCGTTGCTTCATACTCAATCGATCGTGCGCATTCCAGAACTGTGTCCCAAGAAAGGGTCGATTGCAGACCAACTTTACGAAGACTTAGCAACAGGTTCGGTTGCATGTAAAACTCGTCTGGAAATGAATCTTGATTCATCAAAGCGAGGAGCATGGGAACCTCAGGATCGTAAAGCTGAGAAAGAAATACAAGTTTGTAAGGCAAGTTCTACCGTTAAATAAAGGAGCCGGTTTAGAGCACACAAAGGACACGACACATAGCACTTACCTCGGATGGACACTGCAGCGTTGTCCTGTCAGAAGAACGGACAAATTTCGCATTTGAGAGGAATACAGCAAAGTCCTGATCCTCGGCACACATTGATGGGAGATCTAAGAGCATTTTTTCAATGACTCTATCAGCAGTAGCAGAATCAACCCTAGATAATTGTGGGATTACTACTTTTTTGAAAAAGACTGGCCTCGCCATGACCTTGGCACCTAATAAAGTGAGAAACTTTACTTCCATGGGCGATGCAGCTTTCAAGAAATCAGAAGTCATGAACATCTTTTCCTCCTTTGTAGCTCCTTCAATGATATACCAAGCCGAACTTGCCATGGTGTCTATATTGGTTGTTGATTCTTCGGAGTTAGTGTACCTTCTAAATATTGGGAAGTTTCTAATCATTACCTTGCAAGGAGTTGATATTGGGCAATGATCACTGCTCACAAAGAAATGAAAGAGAGCGTCTTTCATATCATCACTCGCTCCTTCCAGGGCACTGGTCCCAACGTGTTCGCGTCGAGATGCTGCATCAATGGCCCTAATAACTCCATCTCGTGTGGAGTCGAAAATGTAATTGTAAATTTCAGGTGGAACGACCAAATCAGATGGCAAGACATTTGGTAACAGTGTTCGTACACCCACACGGACGAGACTGTCTACAATGTCTGCGTCCAAACCCTGCGTGCTGACAATTGAGTTTCCGGGAGATAAAGAGCAGACCACCCCTTGATTTGTCGGAACAATGCAGAACTGCTCGGCAACAGCTTTGAGGGAAGCACCAACATCATTGGATGAACAAATGAAACGCCACAAATCAACAAACCACTGGACATTGGGATGTTCTCGCTGGGGATTCCACGGCGCCGAGTCACTCCCACGCCAGTCACTTGGTACAGCTCTTAATACAATATCAGCAAGCATATCATCTTGCAATGGTAGTATGTTAAGAGCTGCCGATACTGCCCCAGAATCGAAGAATTTCTTCAACCCGGGGTCATTGACAAGTCCAAGATCAACAAAGGTATCTGGTACACTTTGCCTCAAAAGAGAGGCACTATTTTCGCTACAAACGAGGTAAGGATCAACACCGAATTGCACTGAAACTGCTTCATCACTGTATCTATTTGTCAAGAGCCACTCCATTGCACGATCCACATTATTTCCAGATATTCTGAGTGCGTGGATTCCAATTAGTTGCGAGAATCCCATGCCTCGCAACTGCGATAAGCTAGATTTATCGTATACGGGCAACGTGCAGAACCTGCCTAATCCACCACTAGCGAGGGGCACAAATTGACAGCCAGTAAGGGAAGAGTATTGTGCTTGATTCAAATCTGATTTGCAAAAAGTCAACAGATATTCTGCGTTTTCGAGTTTCATGTCACCAGCTGCTTCAAGGCACCCATCAGCTTTCTCCTTTCTCGTTGCAAAGTATCGACGTAGAAGTTCAGGTGTCGACGTATTTTTACACGCACCAGACTGTAAGAGCATTGCCTTGAGATCAGAGCTTTTTAAAAGCACCAGTGGTAGCCGATCCAATGATAATATCTCAGACAGCTTCTCATCTTTGTCGTCGTGAAGCAGTAGAGATTTGCTCGGCGCAACCCACTCGTTATTCGCGGCGCATTTACTGTATAAAACAGGTACATCTCTAACTCCTTGCAAAAACGTCTGCGCCAATACCTTCCAAGGTCCAGAAAGGTCCTTTTGTGGGAAAAGCAGTTCGTATGTCTCTGGAGTTACTTGGTTCGTTCGAATAGCCGCAGAAATAAGTCGAATGTAGGAAGGACCTGCAATGTCCTGTACAATGCTTCGATTCCATTCAGCACGAGCTTTTCCATCTCCTGCCATGTCATCTCCCCACCACACATCTCGCCTATTCGAACTCAACTCAAAGTATCCATTGACATGAATTGGTAATTTTGTTTTTACTGGCAAAGGCAAAAAGCAGTATGCATTGCCACCATCTACTTTGCATCCAGGAGAAAGGCGAGCCGCTACACCAGCCCATGGAACAAGTTTCATGTGCGATAATTCAGGATCATCTGCCATAATAGAGGCATTCCCTCCTCCAAGCTGATTGCAAACCATCCATCTTTCCATGATTTTAGAAGGCGTAGCTGTATTTGCAGTACCACTCCATCCTTCAATCTGCAAATTCCCACTAGCAGTATCATTAGCCGTACATAGATTAATGGATGACGCAGTTTCAATGTCGAGAATATAATCCACCGCCTGAGGCTGGGAAGGCACTCTCGATGGTGCATTCAGAACATAGGATCTCCTCATGCGAAGTTTATCACTAGCATTTCCAAGTGCTGTCCTCGAAAGCATCGTCGGACTGACATCACTGGCCTTCCAATCATAAATCTCAATACACTCAACATTCTTTAGAAACAAGAGCATAGTTGGTGCAGCCACAGCCATTTGCCTCAACAAATCCCTCGTATCCTCCAGTAAATGCGCCTGTCTCGACAATCTCGATACTTGCGCCTGATCCTCAGTCCTCAGCGCAAATCTAAATAAAGTCCCATCAAATTCTTTTCCTGTCAAGTCACACCCAAACACTTTGAGTGGATCAAATACATGCGGTAGACTTTCCACCAACGCCCTCGACTTGGGATTGGAGCAATCAATCATTTTTCCAGGGTTGGCAGGGTTGATCCCTGGCACAAAGCTCGCCTGCGGATCAAACATGACAACCTTATTTCCACTTGCAAACATGGGTACATCGGTGAGATGATAGGTTGAGTTGACGCCTACACCAAAGCGTCCAGTTTTCGTTCCATTTTTATCCTTTTTGAGGGAATCACCAATTTGCTGGATACTTTTGAAATCAACATCTGTGAATTTAGCGCTATTGAATGCAAGCAGTGATGGTCCTTTCATGAGTTGACTGAGAGGATCGGTGTGGTCGCCATTGTTCGATGATGATATCCTTGGTTCTGCAGTGACAAATTTGATGGTTCTGGCTCCTGCATCGTCGGCCTATTATATAATATAACAGAATCATGTGCAAAAATCAGTAAAGATATGAGATTGTGAATATGATTGGAATTATTAGTCAGTCAGAGGCAGTCAGTGAAGTTCATGTTGAAATAGATTGTATTGAAAATGCATTATACAATACCATCAATAGAAACCAGTCACAGGCATACGTCTACAAATGAAGCATCCGAATCAATCAACGCATAGAATTCCACCGCGGTGGAACACGAGAGAAGCAGCGAGAACAAAAATGAGATACATACAAGTAAGGACAAGAAGTACTCACATTTTGAATGAGTTCTTTGAGGATTGAGAGGCCTTCTGGGTAATTGCGCAGGATCTCTCTGATTCGAACCTATTATATGATAAAAGAATAATGTGCAAAAGTCAGAAAGATATGAGATTGTGAATATGATTGGAATTAGTCAGAGTCAGTCAGTGAAGTTAGAAATGATCATGATCAGTCATGGAATCAAAAGAAGATATGAATGCATGTTGAAATAGATTGTATTGCAAATTCTTTATACAATACCATCAATAGAAGCCAGTCACAGGCATACGTCTCCAAATGAATCCGAATCAATCAACGTATTGAATTCCACCGTGGAAGAACACGAGAGAAGCAGCGAGAAAAAAATGATACATAAGGCCAAGAAGTACTTACGGTGAGATCAACTTTCTGACCGAAATCTTCAGAGTGTTCCCAGGCACTCATTGAATTATGCTTTGTATCTGCTAATAGTCTTTATTAATTGCTCTCGACCTTTCTTGCTACGAGCAATAAATGCTCACGGTTCACGGTTTCTTACTAGTTTTATGTTTCACATATCCTTGCGACTTGCATCATCTTTTTGAAGAAGAAAATCAGTCTTTTTGCTTTTGTGTGAAAAGACGCGTGAGGCCTTTTCCTCATCAATATCATAACCTCAATACTGTCATGTGAAACATAGTGTACCAGTATCTATTATCCCCCCGCGCCAGCCCAGATGGCAGCCAGCTTAGTACCGTACAGACACCTCACCTTACCCTCACTGACACCTTGTACGAACTTCAAAAAAATGTTCTGTAAATTTCAAATTAGGCGACACATAAAAAATTAGATACCGAACTCGGAACTCGAGCGTAATAATGAAGTTCTGCACACAGTTAATCAACCTTGTTCTACCGGTCCTCTACGCGACCAACCTTTTGATACTTGATGCCTCTGCATTTCAGGTCACTCCTAAATGCAGGCAACATGACCTCAACAGGAGCTCTTCCAAGGATGCTCCTCAAGCGAGAATGAGAATTTCGTCTGAGTTGGCATTGTTTCAAGATTTCAGTAATGAGGATTTGAATTTGAATGGCGGTGATGATGATCATGAGTCTTTCCTGGTTTCTGAATCAGACCTTCTACGCATTCAACAGCAATACGAAAGGTGAGAATGATATCCTGTATGCTGTACCCTCGTATGGTGGTATGATAGTGTACACTAGCTAGTGCATTTCATCTGCTGACATTTCACAATGTTTGTTCGTCGTATGTGTACCCTGTCTTTTCTATTATGCAACCATTCTATTAACATATATTGAATATCCCAACTCTCGTTTCAGAAAACAATCGCTGCCCATTATTATTATCGACACGGCCATTCTACCAAATCAAACTTTGGAAATCACTAGCTCGGATCCGAAACTCCGAAACTCAACAGTCTCATTGATTACGTTCTTCAATCAACAACTTCTGATGAACTTGGAATTCTTGGACTCAATCCTCGCACAAAATCTCCCCTCAATATTGGAGTTACGGCAAAAGTCACCAAGGAAAATGTCCGCAACGCATTGACCGGAACTAGGACCGGGGCTGGAACTGGAGCTGTGATCTCTCTCCAAACCACTGGTCAGAGGAGGTTCGAAATTGAAGAACAACCCTATCTTCATGACTCTGGATCGTTTTACATGGCACACGTAGAAATTGTCGAAGATCGAGAGGAAATCATGAGCATGGAACAATGCCACGAAGCTGAAAAGTTGTCCAGGAAATTACCGTCCCTCGTCCAAAAATGGAAGCAATTGGTCTATTCTCAATCCACAACTGTGAAAAGACAAGTAAACTATATTATGGAGACGATTGGACCAATGCCAGGAAATGATCATATCGGTAAGAGGGCATTGTGGGTTGGATCGCTTGTCAATCCACATCCGTTGCCGGAGATGGAGCTGTGTTCGGAAATTAGGCCTGCTCTTTTGTCTTGTAAGAACAACTACCAGAGGATTTATTTGGCAGTTCTCTCGCTTCAGTCCAGTATTGATTATCTCTCGGATAGGAAGAGGAGTGCTTGAGCTTGTTTGCACGTCTGGGTGGATGTTGTTATGGATGTACAAATAGAGCATTGAATAATTAGTCTGAATTAGCTGAAAGCAGAGATTGACAACATCCACACATTAAACATTATGGAGATGAAACGAACATTTGACCTGAAAAGATTTGCCAAAGTCATATTTTAATACCGAGATCTCAAAAGGCATAGCTGCAGCGCTGCAGCTGTATTGAATTCGTTGTTTCAGAGCTTCCCCGAAGAAAATTGAATAATACCGAGACAATGATATATATCATAAGAAAACAAATAATATAAATATATGTTACCATTACACATCCAGTTCAATAAAAATCATTCAAGTGCACAAAATATGCAGACCGTACACTGGTGAGACTGGGGTTGCTCATCGTTTCCTACCCTAGTCTAGGAAAATTGCAGTCTTCAATACTGCTTGTGTTCCGGCCGACGAAAAGGAGCTCCGAGACCTCGTTGGTTTCACGCGCGGACTCCGCAGCGATATTTGCATCTTTCTTCACATCATCAAAGCTTACGGTCGCCCTATTTCCATTTTCAGCGCTTACCAAAAGGCTAAATACTGCTCTCCTCCCAAGATCTTTCTCTTTTGCGAAACGTTTTGCGGAGAAGCGAGGTGGCTTAATCTTGCCTCGCCCTACCCCTTGCACTACCTCATTATAAACACTCCTTGGATAGTGCCTTAGGTCCGGACCTTCCCAGATGGCCAACACCTTTTCAAGCGAAATGTCAGACGCAGTGAGACCTCTGGCATTCTCGAAACTCGAAAGACTCGAGGAGTGTGCTATGAAGGCCTTGATTATACTGATATCAGGTTTTTCTTTCTTCAATTCAGTCTTGACAGCCAAATGTAGTGCTGAATTCATCTCCTTGTCGCGATGTAAAAGGCTATCAACGGCGCAAAGCGCAGTCTGTTCGATGAGAAAAGATGCCGTCTTTTCATCTGCACCCTTCGAGACTGCTAACATCAAAGGAGTGTGCTCAGCAGATGGACTACGCAGCATCTCTTCAACGTCAGTCTTATTAGCACCGTTCAACAATATTTCAATCATTTCTCTAACTTTTCTCCACTCTTCCTTGTTGTTGTCGTCATTGACATGACGATCCAATTCGGGTGCGAGATTTTCAATGACCAAGTGAAGGACCCCCCACTTCCTTTCATCCGTAGTACAGATGGAACGATCGCAACCAGCTTCAAGGAGCGCCTTGACCTTCTCTTCGTCTCCATTAGCAGCGGCAACCATGAGAGCTGTTGTACCATTGAAGGTTGTAGTGTTGAGGAATTTCGATTTAGCAACATCGAAAGAAATACCAGAAAGGATAGATTTAGCTCCTGCGCTGGCGACTCTAGCAACAAACTCAACAGGGGCATAGAACAAACTTGACCTCATCTGGTGATCAAAAGTGCTCATCCTGGCCAGCTTTTCCGCCACTTCTTCCTTTGATGCATTCGCTTTAAAGATCTGACGCGAAACCCAAGCGCTTGCATCGTAAAAGGGCTTAAGACAAGAATTCTCTTCTGCGTTCGTCTTTGGCGACTTGTAGGGCTCTTGGAATAGCCAGTCAATCAAAATGTCGTCGAGCTCTTTTGCACCCATAGCATCGAACAGACTTTGGGCTCCAGACTTGAGGATAAAGTGAACAAGGGAATAGTTGCACGAGCCCCCAAGTTCCATAATATTTTGAGTTGCTTTATTACGCTTCTTCTTCTCCTCATCAGTGCAATCAGTGTCATTTTCTTGGTCAACTTGAGCTTTCCAAACGCCAATAAGCCGGCGGGGCAAAGCAAATTCTTTTGCAAAGGACACAACGGAACGAAAAATGTCAACATTGTCCATTGCGATGGCAAGTTCGATGAGATCGAGCCCACCAAGATCATTGTTCTTGGACCCATTACTGACCAACGTGTATCTGAGTTGAGCTACAGTCATGGTTCTGTTCATCTTCGTTGTAGCAAGCCCCTCATACGAGTCATCGCTGTATTCTGACTCATCGTCACTGTCCCTAAAACCAACACTCTCAGATCCATCGCCACTATGAATTTCAACTGTGTCTATGGAATGCTGTGTTCCCACAGACTCTGCAAGAGCAATCAATTCATTCAACATTTCAATATCATTTTTGACAATAGCAAGTTCCATCGGTCTCAAGTATACAGCACTTTTCATTGCGTCCTTAGCAATAGAACCAGGAAATCGCTTTTCCAAATGCTCTTTGATTCCAATTAAGTTGACACCAGGCACATCTACCGGACAAAAGGATCGGTGCAAGAGCAAGGCTTCTGGCGGGATAGAAGATACGGTCTCATTTTCTTTCGACCCTTCGTCGACAAGTTTTGCCTCCGCATTTTCTAAGTTAAATCGAATAGTATCAGGACCAGAAGGAATCCCCGGTAGGTCGCCTGTTGCGATATCAAGGTTATTGATGCGATTCACAAGTGCTTTTACAGGGTCTTTCTTTGTATTCTTCAACCTTTTATTCATTTCCTCCTCGCGTTTCCTTTTCTTCTCCTCTATAGCGTTCTGTTCGTCGACGAAACGTTTGTATTGTCTGGCACTTCCTTCGAAGATGACTCTCGAAGCCTCTCTGTTACCGCACAGAACTGCTAGGAAGAGACCCGTTGTGCAACTCGTTGTGTTTTCAAGGCACAACTTTGTGAAATCAACAGCGTTCCTCAACTCGTCTATCGCTCCCGCCGCAATAAGATTGAAAATATTCAAAATTCTCTCCACCGTATTACGTGATGTAGTTTGAGCCTGTCGACCATAATATGGACGATTGCGATAATTGTACATGGATGAGGTAAAAGAGATCTCCTTAAAAGAATTCAAAGGATCTTCCAATTTTACCACAGCTTGCTTCTCCTTAAAAGAATTCAAAGGATCTTCCAATTTTACCACAGCTTGCTTCTCAGTGTCATCTTCTTGAAGATCTTCTTCTACATCTTTTGGCTCCTCCTCTCCACCTTGTTCTTTGATGAACTGGATAGCTTCTTCGACTTGTCGGATACTTTCTTCTGCATTTCCGTCACAATCTTTTTCGATATAATATACTTTCTGGCTTTCGAGGTCTTTCAAGTGTTTGTGTGCACGGTATACCACAAGTGACCACACAAATGTTTGAAAGGAAAACTCAGAACCGGATTCATGATTCCCAATCATTTCACTATACCTGCTTTCTGCTTCCTGCACTTTAGATTCAGCATCCTTTAATTTTTTCATGAAGTGGGAGGTGCGGTGGTCGCCGCCAGATTCATTGATTTTCTTGGCTTGCTTATGCATGGTTTGCAAAATGTCCAAGATCCTAGTGTTTTCAGAAGGCATTTGAGATGAATTGGAAAATTCGTAGGGACTCCATTGAGGAGCAGAAGGGCCGGCGGAAGGTATCTTGACGATGGAATTAGCAAGTGACTTGTCAAAATTGCAATATGCTCGTAGACTGGAGGTATCTGCTAGAGCAGCCGCCATAGCAATGGGGCATCTTAGCATCGAAGATTCCTTAATATCACGACCCGGATACATCGAAGAGGGATGCATATTTTCTTCCATTTGACTCCACTTTTCTTCGTCGAAGAAAGGGGAAGCACCGCTGGAAAGCAATCGTTCAACAGACTTACTATTTCCCAACAATGTAGCAATATAAAGCGGCGTTTGCCTTGTCGAGTCAATCGTATCAAAAGCCAGGAACTTGAGGTCAGGAACCCGATCTTTAGCAACTTCTAGGAACACTGGAAGCGCGTTCCATTCGAGATGGTCCGAAATCATTGCTAAATGGTGCCAGCAAGTCATATTCGCCGAATCAACCTGAGTAAATGATGCCCCAGCATCGAGAAGTAGCTCAAGAATTGGCTTAACATTCGAAATCCCAACATTTCCACACACTGTGGCATATTCAGTTAGCAATGCTAGATTCGAAAAGCTCTTGTTCGTGTCTTTGTGCACTGCAACTTTCCTGACATCAGCACTGTACTTGAGTAAAAGCCTAACCATTTCAACTTGGCCAAGTGCAATGGCATACTGGAGTGGATTCAGTTTATTTTCCCAGTCAGCAGCATCAATATCAAGAACTTCGAAAAGCACATCATAATCGATTTCGTCTGGAGATTGAACCATGCTTTCAGCAAGGGCCTGCCTCTTTGCTAATATGAGCTCAGCGATATTTGTATTTCCTTTCATAGCAGCAATATGTAAAGCCATTCTTCCATCGGGTAAGCGGGCCTGAAGATATTCACCATCGACCAAGGGGTGTTCAAGTAGCTTTTGGCACGCCTCAACAGAACCAGATAACGCTGCCAGATGCAGACAGCTACGCCCCAAAAAGTCCTTTGAAGCAAGGAATCGCTTCATAGACTCGTTGTCACTTCCATCCTCCTCCTTAAAGAGAGCTTCAATGCTGTCAACATCATTCGTTACAGCAGCTTTGGTCAATTTTTCGGCTGCAACAGTAAAATATGTATTTTCTGTCCAATCGTCATCGGTAATTGGGTGAAACGATCCAATTTGCTGACGACCTGGATTGTCAACCAACCAAGATACTTCGCCACGGACAAGCATCTCTAAAGTATCGGAAGGCAAGTCGTCGGGGATAGGGGGGTCACTGGGAAAAGGATCCGCGGTAACTTCTTCCATAGTTCCCACCGCACATACATGGATCTTGTAGGATCGGCGACTCTTGGACACTTCACCATTCCGCTTGATTTCAACGGTGTTCATGATCCGGTCCTTCTTCCTCATCTGACGCTCAATCTTTTCCGCATTCCAACCTGGTCCCCAGGGTAGAAATATCGTACTGTAATCTGACATTTCCGAGGCATTATGGAGTGGAACTCCTTCTCCACCTTCTTCCCTATTCAAATTCCATCGATCTCTCTCGAGCTGTTGAAGTCTATAAACGAGACGCCAATTAGAGGCTCCTTTTGACTTCATCTGTCTTTCAATCCGATACCTCAATCTTTCCTCAGGAGTGCGCAACTTTTCAAGAAGTAGCAGCCTTGACAAACCCTTTGCTTGATCAAATCGTTTCTCAAATACGAAAGGATCAACACGATCCCTATCAAATGAACAAGGCATAATCACCTCGAAACCTCTATTGGCATATTTGGAAAGACGCATTTCGTAGCTTGGAGATCTTCGACTCATATCAACAGTATTGCTCTGAGTCATTATGGCCATGACTGTACGAGGCGGTACAACAACATTGCTTCCATCGTATCCAGCAGCACAAGAGTCAACATCAAATCCCATCAATACTTCGCTTGGAGTGCTGTACATTCTCAACACAATTTGCACATGACGAAATGGATACTGCGAAACTAGAGTGATGGCATGAGTACTTCGGAAGGCTCTAACTTGAAATGGACTTGCTGCTTGTACAGCATCAAAAATCTCAACCATCTTTTTCCTCGCCTCAATCTCATTGAGTCCATAGAGAAATAGGTCAACGTCCGACCCAGGAAGGAATTCATCATGGAAATATTTGCGACGTCTCATTCGCTGAGGACCAAAGCCTTGTACATTGCGAACTTCGTCGGGAAGAGGAGCAAGGCATCCAGCAACTGCGCCACCTGCAGCCAATACATTATCCCAATTCATAAAGCGTAGGCAATCTTGGATTTGTTCAAAGATATTTTTTGTAAGTGCCTTGAAAATCTGACGCATTTCGGTGAACAGAAAGCTGACTTACCTTCGGTGAGACTATTCCACGATTGCTCAAATTCTTTTAGAGACGGTATAATGCCAAGCTCTCCTTTAGGACGGCGTTTTTCTAACGGAAAACACCTTGGATCAATATCTTCATCGTACTTTGGCAAGCATTTGAAGATATCAATCGTACCCCCCTCAGAAAAGATATCTAATAGAAAGTGGTAGTTGTCGTCAATTTCAGGGACTTCCCAATTCTCCCTCTTGCGAGCAAACAGCTCACGATAAAAGTTCTCAGTTTCAATAGAGTCTTGGCGCAAAGATACCAAATCATAGTAGTTATTGATGCCGAGAGCGCGACGGACAAAGTCATCAATAGATATGAGCTTGTTACTCTTATCGGGCGACGTCACTGCAGCAGGTGCGTAGTCCGAAACAGTTGTCATGGGGTCAGAACAAAGATACGATCTATTATAAAAGATACCGAAAAAGGGACGGAGGGAGTCAGGAGTCAGGAGTCAGTTGAAGGATCTAAAAGATACGATGAGAACCTTTCAACAATTCATTGAAAAAAACACCACCACTTACTTTCGAACTTATTGGCTTGCGCTTGAGCAGCCCATCCGCTGTACTACTAGTCCGTGGGGTGTTCGGGGTATTCATTCACGATTAAAAAAAACATCATTTTTTTATAAAAACAGTCAATTTTTACAACTACAAATACATGACACCTATCCCATGCACGTGTTGATAGCTCAAAATCAATGTGCCAGACACGGTTATGTTGAATGTTTGCTGAAACAAACAATTTTATTCGCTTCTCCAAAATAAAAGATGCCCCATAATCCAGAACACAGCATTGATACTTGGCCTAATGCGTGTCCTATTCCTACTCTCAAGTTCTGGACTGCAATCTACTGGCAATGCTCCCAACAGACCAAACAAGTTCAGACAACCTTAATTTCGACATGACTGATAAATGCATTGAGGGAAGCGCATTATAGGCTTTCAAAATACAAACAGCAACACGTCATATTGGCAATTTTGCTCAGATGTTCTTTTCCCTGTTCTCTTACGTGTACTAGGCGTGCTTCTTTAGGG
>Ga0209712_10000934_pt1 | contig 25138 bp, 19 predicted proteins | sample ArcOceMetagenome_FD_187443 | JGI IMG/M metagenome (GOLD analysis project Ga0209712, IMG submission 187443) | Marine eukaryotic phytoplankton communities from Arctic Ocean - Arctic Ocean - Greenland ARC118M Metagenome (SPAdes) (version 2) | ecosystem: Environmental > Aquatic > Marine > Oceanic...
TGAGTCAGTTTTGGTGTATCTTTTATGGCGCACAGATATTTTCTCGAGGTGACCTCGACTCTATGGACATAGCAATATCATAGCAATATCATAGCAATATCATAGCAATATCATAGCAATATCATAACAAGTATGTGACAATATGTGACAGTATGTGAGAGTATGTGGCAATATCATAACAAGTTCGTGACAAGTATGTGACAAGTTCGTGACGCAGTTAGAGCCCACGCAATGTATCTAATGTAAATTCGCACTTGACATTGCAATATCCATGATGTATAATGTCTAAAATGGAGAAAACAAATATGACTGATAATAAATTAACAGTAATCTCGCCTGAAGGCTTAGAGATAGCAGAAGCCTACCTACAGAATGGTAGTGACAGCGAAAGGACTGCTATGTCCTTAGGGATTCCCCTTGAAACCATAGTAGAATACATGAACAAAAGAGAGGTCAAAGCGTATGTGGACCAACTTTATTTCGAGGGCGGTTTCAGGAATCGCGAAAGGTTTGCTGCTGTGATGGACGAGATCATTAGCCATAAACTTGAAGAGATGGAAGATACCGGGATGGGTAGCAACAAAGATATCCTAGAGATAATGAAAGAAGCACATTCCATGAAGATGAAAGAAATGGATATGCAAATCAAACTCCTAGCTGCTGAGAAAAGTGGCGGCCCCGCGATTCAAGTCAATAACCAGACTAATAATAACTATAATTCACTTTTGGAGAAGATACTAGATGCTGGTAAGTAGACCTTGTTTAAACTATACAGAGATACTTGATTTTCCTGTTGAATCCAGGTTCCTCAAGTTACCTATACAGGGATTCCTAGACGTATCTAATATTGTCCCTATCGCGCCACAGATCGCTTTAATCAATGCTCTCAACTCTCCAGAGTACAGGTTCATAGTAGCCTGTCTATCTAGGCGTACAGGGAAAACATTCATTGCTAACTCCGTGGCATTTCTTAAAAGCCTAGAACCCAATACTAATATTTTGATTGTGTCGCCCAACTTCTCGTTAACTAACATATCTTGGAATGAGCAATTGCGCATGATAGAAGAACATGCTATAGAGATCAAGTCTAAGAATAAGACCGAGAAAGAGATGCATTTTGAGAATGGTAGCATGATTAAGTTTGGCTCCATTTCTTCAGTGAATTCACTAGTTGGTCGTTCTTACGATCTAATACTGTTTGATGAGGCTGCGTTAGACGGCAATGGTCGTGATGCTTTCAACATCCAACTACGTCCAACGCTGGATCGTCCTAACAGTAAAGCCATATTCATATCTACTCCTCGTGGTTTGAACTACTTCCATGAGTTCTATATGCGTGGGTTTGATAAGAACTCATTAACTGGATTAGATGACTCTAACCCTGAATGGGTATCTATACATTCTACGTGGAAAGATAATCCTCGTAACAGTGAGAAAGATATAGAGTCTGCTAAGAAAGGTATGAGTGCTGCAGAGTTTAAACAAGAGTACGAAGCAGATTTTGCTACCTTTGAGGGGCAAATATACGAGAGCTTTGACAGTGATAAACATGTGATGGATCTGAGTGATAAGGATTGGTTAACTGACCCATATCGTTACGAAACTATAATGGGAATCGATCCTGGTTACAAAGATGCCACAGGTGGTCTTGTTATTAAGTACGATACAGAATACGATACGTTCTACGCAATATGGGACTATCAAGTTAGTCAGAAACTTACTAGTGATCACGCGAAAGCGTTCATTAAGGTGTATGATAAGTATGACGTAGACATGGTATTTTGCGATTCCGCTGCAGCTCAGTTTAGGCAGGACATGGCAGTAGAATATGATCTTCCATCATCTAAAGCTAAGAAATCAGTTCTAGACGGTATAGCTTCTGTACAATCATTGATCGATAACGATAAGTTATTTGTTAGTCCAGAATGTGAAGATCTAATATTGATGTTAACCAACTACCGATGGGATCCTAACTCTGCGTTAATAAAACCAAAGCCTAAGCATGATCAGTTCTCGCATTTAGCCGATGCTCTACGCTATGCTATATATAGCTATAGGCGATAGAGTCAAACTTAATTAACTAGTTGACATTTTTGTTACTGTTAAGTATAATATACTTATATTGAATCAAAATGTACCGAACTGGAAAATTACATAGAACTATATTTTTAAAGTAATTTCGCTGTTTCAGCGGAAAAAGTACTAACATTAAAAAGAACTTTTAATTTCCAGAGGAGAGACATTATAGCTTCAAATACTAACAAACGAGTGGCAACAAAACATATTCGAGACGGAATAAAATCACAGTACCCGAAAGAGTGTAACTGTGCAGTGTGTGATACGGAGCTGGACCTAGAATTCCACCACTATCGTACACTCTCTATCTTGTTGAAAGACTACTCCAGACAACATAATATACCCATTTCTACAGATGAACAAGTCCTAGCTATGCGAGACAAATTCTATGAAGATAATTGGGAAGCTGTTGTTACTGATGGGGTTACGCTATGTAACGAACATCATAAAAAATTACATAAAGTATACGGCAGAGAGCCTGCCATGTCTACTGCTGAAAAGCAGAAAGTTTGGGTGCTTAAACAGCGCCAAAAAGTTATGGACAGAGAGTCGGGGACGGAATCCCAACCTACTATAGACTCAGGAAAATTCACTAAACACATACCAAGGATACGGAAATCTTTCGCGTCCCTACTTTAAGGAGTCCAGTATGCCAAAATTTTGGGCAAATATAGTAGAAAAACTAAATCCCGTACAGCCTATTATAGGTAGGGATGAAGGTTCTAACATAGGGACTACCCAATCAAAGATAAATACTTTAAAAAATGCTTACGAGCTAGTTGAAGTAGTTAATAGGTGTGTCAATTTACTAATTGATAATGCCTCGATGATAAACTATGACGTTGCCGGATCGCTACCCTTTACAGGACAAGCAACAGGTGTACGAAATAAGACCCTAGGAAATCTACTAAACCACCGACCAAATCCCTATATGGATATTAATACGTTCAGACGTTTAATCATAATGGATTTTATAATGGATGGTAATGCTTTTATTCATTATGATGGTAGTAGCCTATACCACATACCTGCTGCAGAGATGGAAGTAATTCCTGACAATAAACATTATATAAATTCTTTTATATATAATGGACAGCACACGTTTAAGTCAGATGAAATAATTTTTATAAAAGATAATAGTCTCAACAGTATTTACCGAGGAGACTCAAGAATTAACAGTGCACTAGATAGTATACTTTCTAGAGAAGCTATGTTAAATTTCCAAAAGTCATTTTTTGAGAACGGAGCGGTAATGGGTCTTATTGTAGAGACCGATGAAATTCTTAGTAAGAAACTAAAAGATAGACAAGAAAAAGAGTGGATGGCTAAATTCAATCCTAAACGAGGTTCTACTAGACCACTAATTCTGGACAATGGTTTAAAAGCCAAATCTATGTCAAACTCAAACTTCAAAGAAATGTCGTTCAACGAGAGCATAGATGCTAAAGAAGAAAAGATTTGTATGGCCCTAGGAGTTCCTCCTATCCTACTTAATAGTGGTAACAACGCTAATCTTAAACCTAACTTAGAGCTAATGTTCTATACTACTATTCTTCCTATGATGCGTAAGTTTGAATCCGCATTTGAGTACTTTTTTGCTTACGATGTAGAACTCTCTACTCACAAAGTCCCAGCATTAAAGCCAGACCAAAAAGATCAGGCAGAGTATCTATCTTCACTAGTTAATAATGGTTTAATGATAGGTAATGAAGCTAGGGTTATTCTTAGATTAGAGCCGGTTGATGACCCTCTAATGAAGAAAATCAGGATCCCAGCAAATGTTGCAGGATCTGGTACAGGTGTCTCAGGACAAGAAGGTGGAAAGCCGCCAGAAGATAAGGAATAAATAATGGATCACGTTATTAAAGAAGTATATAAAGTATTCGGTACTAAGCTCCCTGAGACAAGAAGTGCGTACAGCGCCCAGTCTATGAAGCCTTTTCCAGTACTTACTATTACTAAAGCTTATAAGAATTGGACAATGTTTTACTCGGAGTATACTAAATACTGTATTGCTCAACGTAACATCCAAGCCAAAACTAAAGTAGTAGAAAAGAAGGTGGTGTCTAAATATGTCAAAAAAGATGTATAATGCCCAATTAGTAAGTAAGATTAAATCCGTTCATCTAGATGATGATGGTGAAGATCTTATAATTGAAGGGTATGCCAACACAGTTACTAAAGACCGTGCTGGTGACGTTATTCCAATGGAAGCTTGGATGACAAAAAATGCTCTCACCAATTACTTAAAGAACCCAATTGTTCTAGCTTACCACAACCATAGTATGCCAATCGGAGCAATGATTGGTCATGAGGTTACGGAGATAGGACTAAAAATAAAAGCGAGAATCAGCAAAGGTGCTGGTGACGTTTATCATTTAATCAAGGATGGTATCTTAACAACATTTAGTGTTGGATTTGGTATACTTGATGCAGAATACGACCAGAAATCGGATACGTACTACATCACAGATGTAGAACTACACGAGGTATCAGTTGTATCTGTGCCATGCAATCAAGACTCTGTCTTTTCGGTTGCTAAAAGCATGAACTCTCAAGACTTTGAGAAATTCAAAAATAACATTACGCCATCCGGCGATATTAAGGACAAAAATATAATGACTTTAGAACAAATGCAAGCACAACTTGCAGAAATGCAAAAAAATTCAGTAAGCCCAGAGGCAATTGCCAAGGCTGCTGCTCAAGCTGCAACTTCAGCAATCGAAGCTGCTACATCAAAAAAATTAGCTGAAGATGCTGCTACATTAGTTGCTGAAAAAGCTGCTGCTGACCAAACTGCTAGCGTAAAAACTGCTGCTCGTCTTGAAGCTGAAACTTTAGTAAAAGAATTAAAAGCTGAGTTAAGTGCTAAAGATGGTACTTTTGCTGAGATGGTTAAAGCTAACAACGATCAGATCGTTTCTCTTAAAGAAGAAATCGCTCAGGTAGTTGCTTCACGCTCTAACGCAGTATCTGCAGTTGCTACAGCAGTACGTGGCGGTGACGCTCAACGTGCAAAGAACGTAGACTCAATGGTAATGTTAGGCATTATCAAAGGTGTAGACGGTGCTTTAACTTCTTTCGGTAAGAAATTTACTGCTACTGAAAAAGCTGTTAACGGTTCTTCAAGCATTGCTGTTTCAAGCGATGGTTATGAAACTGAGTTTTCTACTAACTTAATGCGTGATATTCAAGCTAAATTAGTTGTTGCTCCATTATTTACTGAATTATCAATGAATTCAGCTAATATGACTATTCCAATTAATCCAGCACGTTCAAACGCTAACTGGATTTCTGCTGCTAACATGGCTGACGGTACTGCTTCTGCTCGTACTGGTGCTGAGATTACAGTTACAATTACTGAAAAGACTCTTAAGACTTTCAAGCTTGCTGCTAAGACTTTCTTAACAGAAGAGACTGAAGAAGATGCAATCATCTCAGTAATCCCTCTTTTACGCTCTCACTTAGTTGAATCTCACGCTGCTGAAATGGATGCTTCATTCTTAATCGGTGATGGTACTGCTAAGCCTAAAGGTTTGGCTACTCAAGCTATGGCTGTAGCTGCTGGTGCACAAACTTCAGTTTCTACTGCTAAAGCAGATGGTACTGTTAAAGTAACTGCTGCTGATTTATTAGCTGCACGCCGTAAGATGGGTCTTTATGGTATTGATATTAAAGATATTTCATTAATCGTTTCTCAAGACGCTTACTGGGATTTACTTGAAGATGCTGAATGGGCTGATGTTCAACAGGTTGCTACTGCTTCTACTAAATTAGTAGGCGAAGTTGGTAACGTATATGGTATGAAAGTACTAGTTTCTGATGAATTTGCTGCTAAAGCTGTTAGTACTGCTTACGCTGTTATGGTTAATACTTCAAACTTCGTAGTAACACGCCAACGTGGTGTAACTTTACGTAGCGATTTTGATGTTGAGTTAGATCGTACAGTATTCGTTGCAACCCAACGCGTTAACTTGGAGCCTCTAATCGAAGCTTCTGCTGGTAACGGTAAAGGTGTTGTTGCGGTTACATACGCAGCCTCTTAATATAGATTAATAAAAAAGGCTGGCTATATGCCGGCCTTTTTTGTATAGGAGTATAACATGAGTATAATTACTTTAGGAGCTTATAAAACTTATATGGGTATTAGTAGTCCCAATCAAGATAGTAAACTTCAATACATCATAGACTTCGTTAATCAATATATAGTAAACTATTGTAACACTACATTTACACCTACTGTAGTGCTTGTACATAAAACTTCTTGCCTTAATGGAGAAGAAATTTTACTGCCCCATGCGCCTATTATAAGCGTGGAAGCAATTAGATATAATGAAGTTGCCTTGGATGTTGCAGGATACCTCTTGCACAAGGGAGAAGGCAGAATAGAATCTTACACTAGTTTTTCAAAAAAAAGGTTTGCCTTAGAAGTAGATTACACACACGGACACTCTAGTGTTCCTGCAGATCTAATGTTATCGGCTTTTGAGTTTGTTACTTATTTAAATAAGCGAGAGTTTATAAAATCTAGGAATCTAGGTAATGGTCAGTCTGCAGACTATGGAGATACGGAGCTAATCCCGTCTTATATAAAACTGGCTATGAATATTTATAAGGTACTGTAATGAGTGCTGCATATGACGCAATATTAGAAAGAAAGCTAGGTAGAAAATTAAATAAAGCTAATGCTATTGATGCTACTACCTCGGTAAATATAAATGCTAAAGGGTTATCTTTAAAAAACTCATTTATAGAATTAAAAAGTACCGATGTATTTGCAGAGGGTGTTGTAGATGATGCTTTTAATGCGGCTTCGGAAAGGTTAGATGATATATTGGAAAATATAGTAATGGGTCAGCGGTTTTTTGATAAAAAGACCGAGACTACTAAGTTTGCTAAGAAAGGTAGAGTAAAGATACCTGGCGAAGTAAGAGGTCTTAGAAGTAAGGCAGGTCAATTTATTTCTGGACTACAGCTATCTGTAATACTAAATTCTACTTTAGATAACTATATTTCTCAATTGATGGGTCATGATGGTAGACTTGAGCGGCAGTCTGGTAGGCTATCTAATAGCGCACAGGTTACTGGTATTCGTTTCCAAGATAATGTTGCTAACCAGAGGGAGAATAAGGTATCTATCTTTTTTAATTATATGATAGCCCCTTACTCTGTATTTGAGGAAGGAGGGCGTCAACACAAACCCGGCAGATCCCCAAGTATTTTAATAAAAGAAGCACTACACTTGGCACTTAGAAATGCCCTTAGTAAGACGTCTTTTAATAATAATGTGTTCACAAACATATATAAAGGAAGGAGGTTTTAATGAGTGCAAGATCAGGAATAGCTAAAGGTTTAGCTTCAGTTATAGGTACCTCTTTAAATGGTACTGGAATATACGTTAATAATATTTATGAGAACGTCACAAATAAAGTAGTTCATTTCGATGATATACAAGACTTTCCATATATAAGTGTTACCCCCGGACCAGAGAGCAGAGAAGATATGCCCTCTAATTTTACATGGGCCACTATAACTATGTATATAAGAATATACGTAGAAAGTAATGAAGATGCTCAGGGAGAGCTAGAATCTCTCATATCGGATATAGAGAATGTTGTTGACACGCACTTAAATTTGTCGTATAATGTAACTACATCCCAAGGTTTGGAAATAAGAAATACGGTGGATAATAGTATTATTACCATCACTACAGATGAGGGTCTACTTGATCCTAATGCTTTAGGCGAAGTCGTTCTAGAAGTTCGATATGAAAAAATAAGACAAACATTCTAAAAGGAGAATATAAAAGATGAGCATTAACTTATCAAGAAATACCCGTTTGTGGATTAGTACCGTGACTACTGGTCACAATAACGCTAATACATTCGAGATACCCGTACAGGAAGGTTACTCTCTTTCTCAATCAGTAACGTCATCAGATGTTATGGTAGAAGAAGCAGGCCCTACACCAACACGTGGTTCAAAACGTTTTAATGAAACTATGGATCCAGTGGATTGGAGTTTCACAACCTACACAACACCGTATGAAGATACTAACCACTACACTTGTGACATGTTATTATGGCATGCCCTAGCAAACGCTGATGGTACCGCTACTGATTTTGATAATACCACTTCAACTTCTACAGTATTCGGTGACGGCACTGCTTTTAATGTTGCTTTTACCAATAACTCTGCACATGTGCTAACTAAATTATATTTGTACTTTAAAATTGACAACCAGACCTACTTTGTAGATGCTGCACAAGTTAGTCAAGCTGATGTATCTATAGATATTGCAGATATTGGTCAAGTAGCTTGGTCGGGACAGGCATTGAGTTATGCTCCAATAGCCAATCCTGGGTTTATGTCTTCTGCTGGTAGTACTTTAGATGAAGCTGCTCCTACTGCAGATAGCTATGTTAAAATACCCGCTGTTAAGTCTTATTTGGTTAATAAATTAACTATTATGAATATGACCGCAGATGTTGCGCCTAGTGCGAATAATAACTATGGAATTCCTATCACTGGAGCCAATCTTACTATTAACAACAACATAACTTACTTAACGCCTAGCACCTTAGCTCAGGTAGATAAGCCTGTTGGTTCATTTACTGGGTCTTTTGAAGTTTCTGGTAGTATTGAAGCTTACTTGAAAGATACAGGCGGTACAGGTAGTGCGGCTAGCAAATACGGTTCTGCAGAGTTATTACAGCATATGTTATCTAATGTTGCTGGCGCTGTTACAAACGCTGCTAATATTGTGTTAAATGTTGGCGGCCTTACAGGTGCTCGTATGGAAGTAACTATTCCACTAGCTCACCTTGCTGTTCCTGACCTTTCTGTTGATGATGTAGTTTCTACCTCGTTCGAGTTTAAAGGCATCCCTTCAAGTTCATCTCTAATAAGTGGTGATGAAGTTAGCTTAAAATTCTACGCTAGCTAATGATTACGTTCCAAAAAGGAACGAAATTAGTCATTGATAATGGAGTCAACAGGTACCAGTTACTTGTTGGCTCTGCTACTGCCTCACAAACATTTGTAGAGTCTAGCCAGAAAGTAAAAACAATACACAATCCAAATATTGTAGAACGAACTTTTGTAAATGAAAAGGGTACTAGTAATTTAACATTCTCTTGCTATGTAGGAGATGGTATTACAGAGTCCAGTATATTTGAATGGTTTGGTTTTTCAGAGTCAACAGGTACTTATGTTATAGATCCTAATATTAATACTCTACAAACTGTAGATATTTATATTGATGCGGGTAATACTATATATAAGTTAGATACTTGTGTTGGACAAAATATTTCCTTTAAGCTAAGTAGAAAGGAAGCTCTCATGTTAGAAGTTACAGGTGTTGCTAGTGATTTAATCACTGTAAGCAGTATTCCATCAATAACTTATGCCCAAGATTCTAGTAAGTTCTATAATGATACAATAGATATAACTAATTTTAGTAATATAGCAGAAGTAACTTGCGAGATTACTAGAACAATTAATTGGTTAGGCCAAAAAAGCGTTCACGATACTCTTAGTGGTACTATCTATAAACAAAAGAACCCAGTACTGGCATCCATGGCTATTAGTGGTTCCATTACCCAGAACAAAGTAGACAACACTAATGTCTATAACAACAGCACTCCTGTACAAATTAAGTATGGAAGTACATTCGAAATAAATTTAACTGCTTGTAACACCACAGATAGATGGGACATGAGTAGTATCCACCAAAAGACTACGGATTATAAACTATTACCAACAGCCGTAAGTTCTTACATTAAATTCTAGAGGAAAAGATTAAATGTTATTAAAAGATATAATTGTAAACACAAAAACAGTAGAAGTAGAGTTCCCAGGACTAGACGGATTTAAAATAAGTATTGCAGCTATTTCTAGAGAAGTATCTAGAAAGCTCAAAGAAGAATCAGAAACTACTAAAATTGATCCAGCATTAAGAATGTCTGTTACCGAACTAGATGAAGATAAGTTCTTGGAAAAGTTTGCAAGCGCGGCCATCAAAGGATGGTCTGGCTTAAAGATGAAGTACCTTAGCGAACTACTACTTGTAGACGCAAGCAAGATTGAAGATCTTGAAAGTGAAGTAGACTTTAGTTTAGAAAATGTCGTAGAATTATTAAAACACTCGCAAATATTCGATACTTGGATAAATGAGCAGGTGTTTAACATCGAACGATTTCGAGACTGATAGACAAGAAGCTACGTTAAAGTACTTGGGAAAGTACTTTGACAACGCTAAAGTTGGTATGACTACTGAAAAGTACCTAATAATGTGTGAAACCTTTGGGGATAAACCAGACCCTGAAAAAATACCACCTGAATACAGTAGTTTTCCTACTTATGTTCATGTTGCTATGGAAATATTTAATGCGCTGCCTGATTTATATAGTGGAGGAATGTCTCCCATATACACTGGAAAGGCTATATCGTCACTACCTGTACTTTATGATTTGTACATGGTAGACAATCACATGAAAATGAAGACATTCGATGTAATCAGATTCCTTGATAATAGAGCTAGACAACAGGCTGTGAAAGAGGCGGAGAAAGCCAATAAAAAGGCTTCTCGCAAATAAATCCTCTAGAAAAGGCGAAAGCCTTATTTCTCGCCCCCTAGTCCTTGTGGTTAGGGGGTTTTTTTAATATTATAAGGAGATATAATATGGCAAATAAACAACAAATTAAACATGTACTAATAGACATAAATACTAAGGGGGCCGCAGAGGTAACTACCGCAGTAAAAGCTATTAATACAGAGCTTGAGAACATTCAAGATAACTCTGTAAGGGTAGGGGGTTTCTTAAAAGGCCCTATAAAGTCCTTAGAGACTCTTATCAGTAGAACCCAATCTCTTAATAATACTTTTCAGTCTGCAGCTAAGGGTGCGCAAAGTATTAACAGGGCTATGACTGGAGATGCTAAAGCAACTCAAAGAATAGAAGGTTATATTGTAAACTTAGAGGTTGTTACTTTAGTGCTTAAGGACATGGCTAAGCAAGCGAACATTACTAATACTGCCTTAGGTAATATGAGTGAGACTTCTGGCATGACGTCTATGGTTAAACTATTGAAAGATATTGAGGCCAATACCGGCAAAGCCGCTACTCGTATTAAACAAACTAGAAAGGCTATAGTTGATTTAGACTTTACAACAAATGAGATGAGTGAAGAATTTCAAGACTTTGCACACGAAACCAATAATGCTACAAAAGCACAAGGTAAGTTTAACAAAAGATCTAAAGAGACTCAAGTTAACCTAACCAATATGACTAAATCAGGCAATGGTGCTACTAAGTCTTTTAGTAAAATGGCTTTTGGCATGAACCCTCTTACGTCTATGTATGCTAGCATAGCTATTAACGTTTACGCCGCCACAGAAGCCTTTAGGGTTTTAAGTGACGCAGCAAACCTAGACCGACTAATAAATTCAACAGCATCATTCTCAGCAGGCGTAAGTGGTCTTAATATACCTAGACTAGCTAAGCAAATGAATGAGCTTTCAGGTTCTATACTTTCGGTTAAAGATAGTATGAACTTTGCCACTAAGGGTGCAGCTTTCGATTTTACAGCAGACCAATTAGGTAGGTTAGCAGAAGGTGCAAGGAAGTCTTCAATAGCTTTAGGTATAAACTTTAGTGACGCTATGGATAGAGTACTTCGTGGTATATCCAAGCAAGAAATCGAGCTTTTCGATGAGCTAGGTATCGTAACCAGACTAACTCCGGCTTTCAAAGCTTATGCAGAAACAGTGGGTAAGACCATTGATCAATTATCTGACTATGAAAGACAGTTAGCATTAACTAATGAAGTACAAAGACAGTTAGATGAAAGGTTTGCGGGTATTCAAGTTAAATCTACCGTTTACGAAAAGTTAGCGGTAAATGCTGCAAACTTTAAAGACCAATTAATGATAGCTGTAGCTTCCGGACTAGAGCCTATGGTAGGTGCTTTAGCTAATATACTAGATATTTCTGACACACTTAAAGACTCTCAAGACCAACTAGCACAGTCAATGAAAACTATGACGGATGCTGCAAGGTCAGACTCTTTAGGCATAATGATAACGGCCTATAGTGAGCTATCTTTATCTCTCAGAGACGCAAGAAAAGAAATAGATCAGATGGCTGCCCCAATGTCTGAGTCTAATATCGCTATGAAGGGCATTGCTCGCGCAGGTTATGCCGCTGCAGCAGTAATATTGGTTATGTCTTTAGCGATGGGAGCAGCAGGCGGTACTATAGTGTTTGTGACAGCTGCATTAGGAAAAATGACTGGCGCCTTAGCTTTCGCTACAGGAGGGTTTAACGCTCTAACAGCAGCTATGTTAAAAAATCCTATAACAGCAGGGCTAATAGCTCTATTAGCAGTAGCTACCGCAGCTTATGTAGCATACTCAAGTGCTGTTAACGATGCCGCAGATGTCGAAGAAAAAAGGGCAGAATCCTTAAAGAAAGTAAATGAGGCTGCTGCACAAAAATCTGTAGCGAACGAGGCTATTCAAGCCACTGGCGTAGATATTACCGCAGTAAGATTACTAGCGGAAAAACACTACATAATTGAGAAGTATAAGATTAATTTTGATTTTAATGAAAAGACATTTCATTTGAATAAAAAACGGTTGACTAAAGAAGAAAAGGCTGAAAAAGCCCACCTTCTTGCGATTAAAAATGTTAAACTAAAAAATCTTGGAGAAATTGAAGATTATAAAGATAAAGCTGTAGCACTAGATGCTGCTAGAATCAAGGCATCGGAGAAATCAATACTTAAGGGCAGATCAGATTTAAGTGTTCTATCTCAAAAAGCTGCCACAGGAGGCAGTGCACTAACGGAGACATTAACTGCAGCACGTAAGTTATCTCAAATTGCTACTAATGTAGGTAGTGATTCAGAGATTACAGCATTGGTAGATAAACAAAAGTTAGCGTTTAAAGACTTATATAGTGAAATCGCTTCTAGAGGTCTAGTACCTTGGGATGATGAGATAAAAACCGCAGACCAATTAACTGCTGCTATAGAGAAAGCCCATAACTCTTTAAAAGAGATAGCACAGACCAGAACTATGAGTGGGGTAACTAGTAAACGGCAAGGTGAAGATACTACAGATACCTTATTTAGACAAATATCAATCCAAGCTAACTTCATTGATTCACAGACAAAAATTGGAGGTCTTAACACTGACTTACTGAAAAAAGAGAATGATAAGTTAGCGGTTATGACTGCACAGTATGTTAATCTTTATAATCAAAGAACAGTTATGCAGCAGATAAAGAAACTTAATGATGATAGTTCTATACAACAGGCTAAGAATGCAGAATTTGCTGTTAAAGAGTCTACTCTTTTAAAGCAGAAAAAAGAATTAGTATCTAAGACCTTTGATGCTCAGATTGCTTTAGTTGGTATTGAGAACACCGCCCAGAAGGCTAGGTTAGAGGCTGAGAAAAAGCTACAGTTAGAGCTTCTTGATATAAAGTCTCATGCTATAAAACGTACGGAAAAATACGAGGCTTCTTTACTTAGACTACAAAAAACAGCATCAGATACTGCTCGAAGCTCTCAACAAGCAGCAACAGTTTCAAGCGCCTTTGGTCAAACTACTAAGGTAGGTACAGATAACGCTGCTATTGCTAATATGAGAGCAGAGATTGCAGTTCTAGAAGAGACTAAAAATAGGCTTAATACTGGTGATGGTGCGGGTAGTTTTATAGGTACTGATGAAGAGATACAAGCAAACGCACTAGCTCTTGCTAATATGAATGCTCAACTAAAAACCACAGAGGGTTTATTGGGTATGTCTGCAATCGCTGATTTTTCTGCAGAAGTAGGTAGAATGAAAGAACTAGTATCTGGTTGGGATCTTTCCCCGCTACAGAATACCTTTATAAATACATTTGAAACCGTAGATAACTCAATAGGTAAAATGACCGAGGCTTTCAAATTAACTAAAGAGGGTCTGGCTCAGTTAGAGACAGGATCTGTAGGACCTCTAGACGGTTTGAAGTTTGGGTTTTCAAGCTTATGGCAGAATATCTCAGAAGGTAGTGAGTCACTAAATGAGAACCAGAAATTCGCAGTACAAGAGACTGTAAAAAGTATTTCTGCTGTTGGACAGGTAGGGTTACAGTTATTCCAAGATATAAGTGCTGGTAAAGTGGCAGGTTATGATAGAGAAATTGCAGCCGAACAGAAAAGGGATGGTAAGTCTAAAGAATCTGTAGCTAAGATCAAAGGCTTAAACATTAAGAAGATTAAAGAAGAGGCGAAAGCTAAGAAAGCTTCTGTTGGTATGAGTACTGCAGTGGCTGTTATGGGACAACTAGCGATGCAACCAGTAGGTCCTTGGAACTACGCATTAGCCGGTATTATGGCGGCAAGTGGTGTTATGCAAATGGCTAACATTGATAAAGCTGCATCTGGTCAATTGGCTAGTTTAAGTGCCCCTTCTGGTCCTGGTGCTATGAGCATTACTGGTGGAAACCGTGACAACTCTATGGACGTTAGCAAATCAGCAAATGCTGGTGAGTTCGCATTCCTAGGTGGTTCAGGTAGTACACCTGGCAGGGCTGGTGGTGGTTATTCAGAAGCCGGAGCAAGTATTATTGTAGGAGAACGTGGACCAGAAATGATTACCCCACAAGTACCTGTTAATGTTGCAACTGCTGGTGAATCTACTAAGCAAGCAGGACCAAGTATTGTATTCTCTCCATCTATTAGTATAGATGCGATGGACGGACAGTCTATATTAGACAGAAGCCCTGAGATATTCGATGCATTTGAACAAGAGTTTAACGCACGCTTTAGCAAGTCTGTAGAAAACTTATAACAAGAAAAGGGCTTCGGCCCTTTTTTCATACCCAAAATAAAATTATTAAGTTGCAAATGCTCCGTATTTACGATATAATATATTTAGAAATGGAGGACAATACTAATGAGCTACGAAACACTAAGTCAATTACCTGATCCAAAAACAGCACCGGTAGGTCCTGGGTTTGTATCACAGCAGATAACGGATAATACTCCTGGGATGATACACACACTAAATAACGGCGGCAGTGTTGGTGTTAAGTTCTCAGGAAGTAATTGGGAAATCCAGGTAGGATACCCACAGCTAACTATAGCTGAAGCAAACACGATTATACCCTTTGTATATTCACTACAAGGCGGCTTCACAAATTTTTACGTTCAACTACCCACGTACGCCAGAAACAACCTAGATCCACGTTACTGGGGGGCTACTTCTATTGTGGCAGATGACGTCAGTACTGGAACTAATTCCAATCAGATAGAAATCGCTAACTGGGCTAACCGTGGCTCTGGGAACGAGCTCGCCGTTGGAGACATGATAAAATTAGATACTCATAGTAAGATCTATCTAATAACACACGCTTTGGTAACTGCAGGCGTTATGACTTTAACACTTAATTGTGACTTATCTATATCTAGGACTGCTGTAGATGCTGCCACTATTGAGCCTAATGATATTAGGTTCAGGGTCAGATTAAAGGGTACACCTCCGGCATTTAACTTAACTGCAGACGGACTTTACGAAGGGTTTACCCTTAGCATGAGAGAAAATATTATATGAGCGCAAGAAACTTAAAACCATCTGCACTAAGCTACCTAGCTAGTGCCTCTTCAGTAAAGATAGCACACCTTGTTAGGTTTGATATTCCAACTACTGATGCTGCAGGAGACCCTACGGTAACCCCTGCTTATCTTACGGACTACGGTTCTAATATAACTTGGGACTTAAAAACATATGAAGCAGGGAAAATAACTAAAGTAGGAGATGTAAAACAGGGACAAGGATTAATTAACTATAAATTATCTATTGAAGTTGCTGGTGAATATCAAGAAGAGTTAGATAGGGGTCTAGTAGAAAACCTACAATTCTCTTATGTCGGAAATGAGCTAGAAGTACTAAGAGCTTATTTAGACGATACGGGTGCTATTATCGCTTTTGACAAAAGTACTAATGGACCTATGCAATACTTTATCGGTGATATTACTGATATTAATATAAGCGAGGGCATTACCTCTGGAAAGAGTACAGTATCTTGGAAATGTGCCGGTAAGTTTCAAGACTTTGAACTTATTAACGGTAGAATGACAGACAACGACTCACATAGAGGTATAGTAACAGATAGTACTACAGGGCTTCCCACTCCTAGTGACGGAGCTAAGCGTGTAGCACACCGAACCGATACCGGTTTTCAACACGCAAACCAAACAATAGAAGTGGTAAGTTCTTATCTTACTACTGAGACTGCATATAAATTTAAGTCTCGCTATTTTTGGCAATCACCTAAACAGTATGAGTACCAAAAAGAAGTTGAAAATGAGTTGGAACTGGGAGTGTCTTTATCTGCTAAGTTTTTACCCAAAATTTACGGTGTTCAAAAAGTACCTGGTATACCAGTATTTATAGACGCACTAAAAAGTGACCCTACTCAAGTATATATAGTATACGCATTCTCGGAGGGAGAAATAGAGTCATTTTTAAATATATATATTGATGGAGAGTCTATACTATGTTCTTCTGCTAAAGAGAATGTAGAAAGAAACTGTACTGGTAATATGGCAAATGGAGATACTCTATCTGCGTTTGGTTCTACAGACTCTAACTACGTTTCAGTAGTTGATGAAACACCTTTAAGGTATAGAGATGGGGCTGAGTGGTCGCAGGTTGCAGGTATATCTCCCATTCTCCCTACAATAGTCAAAGATAAGACCTTAGGTACGGAACACGGACAGCTTTTTACTATAACTAATGAGACTGGAACCAAAGAGATCCAAGTTTTTCATGGTAAATCTAACCAGACGGCTTCAAGTACATTAACTACAATAGCACAAAACTTTACGGGCGGGTTTTTAAATCAAGATGCTTGGTTTGCTAAAGAAAGTGCAAAAGATTCTTCAGTACAAAGACTAAATTACTGGGACGTTAATAGTAAGTTACTAGACACTTCTTATATGGTTGTTAAGATTCAGATCTCAGAAGAAGAAACTGAAATGCCTAAAATAGAGGCTGTTGTATCGGGTAATCTTGTTAGTACTTATAACCAAGCAGGTACCAAAACAGATAACCAATACACTCTTAATCCTGTTTGGCACTTAAGAGATTATATGACAGATACTTTATGTGGGGGATCACTATCTGAGGATCTTATAGATGTAGAATCTTTTTATGAAGTGGCCGCTGCATTAGATGCACAGACTACTACGTATGATGAAGACTTCCTTACTTATTGGAGGTACTTAGGGTGGAAAACTGCTCCAGTACAGGGCACAGATTCAGGACAAAGACAAATAATGCAATGTAATTTTTTGCTTAAAACTGAAGCCACTGTTAATAAGAACATCTCTAATATTCTTACTCAATTTGACGGAACTTTAAATATTATTGGTGGAAAGTATCATTTAACACTTGAAGATAATTCTGCTACTGTTATTGATATAGATGTATCAGATATTAAAGGTAAAATCACTACTAAAGATCTATCTAATAAAAATAAATGGAATTCCATAACAGCATCTATCATAGACCCTAGTCAGGGCTGGAAAGGTACCTCTGTTAACTTTTTTGATTCAAATTATAAAGCACAAGACAATGGCATAAGTAAAAAAGGTAATATACAGTTTAGTGGTATTACTAATTACTATACGGCTAGGGAGTGGGCTCAGGTACAACTTCGTAAGTCAAGATACTCTAGGGAGCTATCATTTACAACTTATTTTAAGTTTTTATTCTTACAGCCTAATGATAATGTTACACTTACTTATGGCAGATTTGGTTATAACTTAAAAACTTTTAGAGTGAAAAGTACTACCCTCAAGTCTAACGGCTTAGTTGATATTACTTTGGAAGATTTTGATAGTAGTATTTATACTAACAAAGAAAATGGCTCTGATAATAGTGGTGAAGTAACTTTTATTAATTCTGCTACTTTGCCTCCAGATGGTTTAGAGTACGTATCGTTACCTAATGCTAGTAGGTTCTCAGTAGCTACTACAGATGATGTACATGGCATACTAGTTTGGAATACTCCCCCAGCTTCTGACATACTAAGGTATGATGTTAGAGATTGGCAAGAAGAAAGCTCAGACTATACAGTTCCTCTTACTCAAACTATTAGCGATAATGGGGTGACTAAACATTTTATATTAATAACTAATCTCAATACTATTAAAGACTACACTTTCAAAGTATTAACGGTGGCAAGGACAGGTAAAATTAGTAAGTTTGCTGTTGTTAGATTTTCTAATAATAATGTAGCTCCTGTATCTTTTGCTCCTGTTACAAACTTTCTTAGTGTTGGTACAATAAATGGAGAATTTACTGGGTCTGACTTAGTAATGGGTTGGTCAGAAAGTACCAATACTGCCATAACTACTTATCAAATAGCTATAGCAGATTCTACAGGAACTTCTCTTAGAGTAGAAAGCATAACTAAGGGCACAGGAAATCCGTACACGTACACACTAACAAAAAATATTACAGATTACGCGACTAATAACTCAGGAGCCGTAGGAGCAACTCGAAACTTACAAATAAAAATAAGGGCAACAAACGGACTTTCCGAGGGAAACTCTAGTTTTGTCTCTTCAGAATGGGCTAATTTAATATGATAAATAAACAACCTGCTATATTTAATATAGAGCAGCTAGAGGTAGGTTACTCAAAAATAAGAGTAATCCATAATACCCCTTCAGACATAGATATAGCTTCTAGGTCTGTTTGGGTTAAGGCCGCTGGAGCTAATCAAAGTACTGCTAATAGAGTTGATACCGCATATATAAGTAAAGATCATTTATATGTGGACACTCTTACTGCGGGCACATCTTATGATTTTTCATTTTCTTTAGTAGATGCTTTTGTATCTACTAGCTCAGTACTTTTAAACGCTCAGTATACTGGTGTTGAAAGTGTTCTTAGTATTACAGAACAAAATGCAGTAAGTATGAAAACTCCTTGTACAATTACTAGCGTGATTAACGTTAATAATGATCAAGAACAAATAGGCTCTCCAGCATCTACCGTGCAAATAACTTTTGCCGGTACTGCAGCTACTAGTTTAGTAGAGGCAAGTACTGATAACTTTAGTACTTCGGAAGTAATATACACTGGAGCTATTTCAGATAATATTATAGCTATCACACTTAGTGCTAATACTTATAAATTTAGAGTAACTTCTTACTTTACTTTTAGTGATGGTGTTGTAGATACTGGTTCTACAGACACTTTTTCTACTGCAGTAAGTGTTTCGGATAGTATTAGTGCCCCTGCGGCAGCAACAGGAGCCATTAGCGCTTCCGCGGTTAAAGTACTTGGTAACGTTGCAACCCACAATCTTAAGTTGGCCTGGGCATGGGAAATAGGGACTACTGGAGGACAAAAACAAAATACATTAGTACAGTATGTAGAGTATGACGGTATATCTACGGTTGACTGGACGAACGCAGTATCAGAAATTTCTTTAGGCACAGACCATACGTTTAATTCTGTTCCTTATAGAAAACACTTAGCAGTACGAGTACAAGTACAGGGTTGGAATAATAATTCTTCTACGTTTTTAACTGGTGAGGTATATATTTCAGAAGATACTACGGAGAGCTCAGTAGTTGGTTATGTTTTAGCTGTAGATGGGGAGTCTTTATCTGCAAATACTAAAGTATACATTGATAGTAGGTATATACAAGGTTTTGATACTTCCGCAGACAAAACTTTTGAGTTTGATGCTGCTACTGGTAACGTTACTATAGGCAAGGCTGGAGTATATAATAGTACAACAGTTGCTGTGCCTTTTCAATTTGATGCTGTAAATTCTATACTTAATATTAGTGGTCAAGTAATTACAGATGAGATCGTTGCTGCTGACTTTGTTATGGGTTGGTTGGGAGGTTCTACTCCTAGTTTTAGAACTTCTAATAGAAGTGCGACTACTGGATATTCAGAAAGTACTGAAGGTATTTGGATGGGATATTCTGATATTAATAGTGTACAGAAGTTTAGGTTTGCTTTAGGAGATAGTACTCAGTATATTAAATGGAATGGTTCACAGTTATCTATATCAGGTAGTGTTACTATAGGGGATCCTACAGGGCCTACTTTAGGACAGCAACAGAAATCTGTTATGTACTATAAAGCTGGGACTACTGCACCAAACCCTCCAACTGGAGGCACTTTTGCTAGTCCTACACCAACCGAGTCTGGTTGGACTACTTCAATACCTACCTTAGCTACTGGGCCAGACAACGCTTATCTTTCCCAAAGAACTTTTACATCAGATGCTGCGGCTCCACAAGATTCATCGTGGACAGCTCCAGGGTTATTTACTGCGGGCGGTGCTCGCGGTGCAGGTAACTATAGTAAAACAAACGCTAGTTGGACTTCGGATTCAAACTTTACAACGACCAATGTTAATTCAGCATTGCCTGATGGAGTTCCTGTAATAGGGGACATAGTTATTCTTAGTAATACAGATTCTGCAACATGGAATAGAACGGCTAGGTATGTTGGTGGAACCGTTTCACCTTCACCATTAGCTGCTGGAGGTTGGGAAAGATTTACTCTAGTAATAAATGGTAATGCTCTAGTCACCGGTACTGTTGTTGCTGATAATTTTGAAGCTATTTCTTATGCTGCTGATAATACTACAATAGAATCTACCGTTAAACTTAACAAAGGTAATGATCTAATATTCGCTGCGGCTTCTGTTTGGAACCCTGATGATGGCAGTGACCCAACTGTTAAGAGCTTGGAAACAATATTTCAAATTACTAAAGACGGCGATGGAATAATAGATGGTAAAGCTGTTTCAGTCAGGTCTATTTTCCCCAGCTCTTTTAGTGAGCAGGCAGTAGACTATATACAGAATGCTATAGGTGCTACGGTAAACAGTGGTGGTTTGAAGTCTTATAATGGCCCTTCTGGTACGCTAACGAATAATTCTATAATACAGAAAAATTTAAACCCATTAACACATGTTAATGGTAATCCTACTACTATTTCTGGGGAAGGCCTAGTCTCTTTTAGTAATGATTATAGTTATGCTACTCCAATTGCTGCTAATATAACAATGACTCTTAATAGGAGACTAAGTTCTCAAACCCAATCACAAACGGTACAAATAGCTACTACAGGCTCTGTAGCAGTTACTACAAGCTCTGTTCTACAACAAGGTGCTCAGGGAGAGCCCTCAGAATGGACACATAGCTACTACTGGAATGAGACACTAACCCCAACCGCAGAAGATTTAACATCTGGGGACTACGTATATGATATTAGAATTTCTTGTAGTAATACTTCGGTTATTGACTCCGTAGGATTAACCTTTTCAGTAGAAGAGCAGGTTATAACAGCAGGAGTAGATCTTTCTGACTATGCTACCGAAGCTGAGGTAGATACAAAACTAGTAGATTACGTATTAGATACAGATTCAAGACTTACAAACGCTAGGGCTGCTACGTTAACTGGTAACTTATTGACTGCTGTTCCTACTAATGCTTTATTTACAGATACTTTTCGGCCTATTAGTAACCTTGTGAGCTCAACGAGTTCATCGGTTTCAGCTAGTTCGCTCGCGGTAAAAGCGGCTTATGATAAAGCTAATGCTGCGCTGCCTAAGAGCGGTGGCACCATGACAGGTTCTATAGGTCTATCACAAAATCCAGTAGGCACAACTTACGGGGATGGTGTATCAACTGTACCCACCGATATGATTAGCCAAGTCGTCGGAGATAATGATGGCTGGCGTTTATATGGGGAGTCACCTGCAACCAATGATGTTAAGGTAATCTTTGAGGTTACTGATGATCTTGAGACAGGGGATACGTGGGTATTTAGAAATAAGAAAACATATAGCACAGCTACTGAGCCTTTTAAGATAAATGGTAATGGTAATATAACTGCACTTGGCACGGTAACAGCTACAGGAGGTAACTCAGGAAACTGGAATACTTCTTATGGGTGGGGCAATCATGCTTCTGCAGGCTATCTATCAGCTGTTTCTGTTAACGCTCCAAGCATTACTTCAACAACAGTAGTAGATGAGACAATAGAGATAGTTATAGGGGCATCTACATTTTCTGGAGTAGATCACTACGAAGTTTGGAGTGATGGAGCTACAGGTTCTGATTACTCCTTAATCGCAAGAATAGCGGAAGAAGACATAGCATCCTCGATGAGTATTATAGATACTTCTTTTGAAATAGCGGGTACGATTGCTTATCGTGTTTATGCTATTTCAAATGGAACATACTCTACCGCAGCTACCACTACACAAGTTTTTGTAATGCCAACTTTAGATGTGTTAAATTTATCTATTATACCAGACCTAAACGTTTATCATATTGAATATAACATTCCTGATACTCGCTTTATAGATCATATTGAAATATATGTAGATAAGCACGCAGTACTGGGTAGTTTATCAAGATCAAACGCTGTACTTAGTTATAGTGGTAATAATAAACAACATACTTATAGTATAAGTAATCTTAACCTAGAAAACTTTCATCAGTTCTGGGTTGAAATAGTTAGCACATAATGGAGAGTATAGTGGAAGATTTAGGGTATTATAAAAAATGTTATGAAGAGTTTGTAGAGGCTCTGGAGTCAGAACGTCTTATGGAGGAGATAAATGACTCAATGATTCAGTTATTGGTCTATGAAGTCTCTCTGTGTTTAAAGAAAATAGAGGAACTATCATGAGTAGTATAAAGTGTGCTAGTCTTACTAGAGATACGATAAGTTATATAGTTGGTGCCGTATTCGGAGAGTACGGTGGCCAGAGTGCTATAGTTCCAGCGTGGAAAAGAGGTATGAGTAACGCTACTACTAGCAGTGGCTCGGGTGATTATGATGGTGGCGATAGGGTTATTGGCTATGGCGCGTATCATGTTGATGGTGATTTATTAATCACAGCGGGTTGGGGAGATGGTTGTGCCATTCGCAGACTAAACAATGATGGATCTATGACTAAGCTTTTCTATAACAGTCAAGCACTTTTTAGAGATACAACCAGTACTTACAATCACATCAACTCGTTAGCAGGTCACTCTGGCTCTAGCCAAATATGCCTGACTACACATAACGTAAATGGTTATTCGATGCTAGATTATTCGGATTTGAAAGTGGGCGGAACGACAGTAGTAAACACTAGGCCATCTACTAGATACGTATTCAGCAACGGTGTGAATATAGATAGAAGTGGGAACTACTACGAAAGCGGGACAGTTACCGCAGGTGATTGGTTGTATATCTTGGACTACGATGCTTCGCATTATAAAAAATACCCGCGTAGACATTGGGTAAACGGTACAGAGGAGCTTATTGATGGCACCTCAGAAAGCTACAAGTACCCAGGGTCTACAACAATTGATAGAAATGGGTATAGAGGCTACTTAGCTTATGATGAAATCAATGATAGAGTCTATTACATGACGTACTACAATGCTAACTTTACGGTAATTTTAAATGCTTCTACCGCAAATCCTAAATGTGTTTGGTGTGATATGGGTGATATCGGCTTAGGGGATGATGCTTATGAGGCTGGATTATTTGTAGAAGATCCTGTGAACGCGCCCAATAATATCAGAGTAGGTTGTAATAGTAGATTTGCTAATATAGACATTACGCCTTGTTTTACAGGGTCAAACGCGACAGTTATTGCACAAATATTTGTAGAGAACATAGCTTATGGTTTCGCTGGTGGCAACTTATTTAGGGGAGGCACAAACAAACAAAGTACTACAGGCAATTGGATTGATAAGATGCCTAATTACCCCTCATTTAATCCTACTTCCTCTGACAGGGGTAAAAATATGTTAGATGGTTGGTTAGATTGGGATAATAATAGGGTTGTAGGGCTGTATAGAGATGACCTTACTACAGAAGATACAACAACAGGAGGCAGAGGAAGAAGTTACCGCTCAGATTACTCAAACCCCATGTTTAGAATGCAGTCTGCTAACGGCACCTATTGGTGGGTTAAAACAGGGTATGGGCACGATGGTCATAGTTTTAAAGTATGGTCAAATGATATAGGTCCTGGACTTATAGGTGACTGGTCTTGTGAGTTTGGAAACTTCTCGCTAGATACTTTAGGTAATATAGACTTTTGTCACGTAGATATGTTGGATCATTTTACACCTTCTGGTTGTTCTATGTTAGCATATGTTAGTAACAACGCAGGTACTACTTGGGAAGGTTATGCTATTGACAGCGTGCACACTTTCTCTAGTTCGGGCAACCAATTAAAGATTAAATATTTGGCAGTTGGTTCTGTCGACAAAGCCCCTTACAAGATGAGCACTAAACCAGATTCAATAACATTCGGAACCTTATATACTGGGTTACTAGATAATAATATACCAACTAAAGTTGTTAGAAGAAAAATTAGAGGGAGAAGGAATTAAATGGCAACGTTAATCGGGTCAAAAAGAAAGAAAACAATAGTAGCGGACTCCGTCACTGTTAGCACTAATATAACCCAAGGAGGGTTTGATGTGTGGGATAAAGGAGACTTTAGTTCTCTTGTAAAAAATACTTGGGATACTGCTTATTCTTGGGGCGATCATGCTTCTGCTGGTTACGCTACCCAGACTTATGTTGGTACTCAGATTAGTAACCTTGTTGATTCAGCTCCTGGCACTCTTAATACTCTTAATGAGTTGGCTGATGCCTTAGGTGATGATCCTAACTTTGCTACAACTGTAACAAACAGTATTGCTACTAAATTGCCTTTATCTGGTGGTACGATGACTGGTAGTTTGGTTGTAAATGATGCAATAACTGGTGATACTTCTCAGTTTACGATAAACAATGAAGCTGGTGCTACGCTCAGAATGGGTATTACTGGTTCTGGTGCAAACGAAAATGCTCATATAAAAACAAACTCTGGTGAAGATCTAGAGTTTCATATGGGTCAAGCATCAAACAGCACAACACCTGTAGCTATTTTTAAATCAGGTGGTTCAGTTGGTATCGGAACAGCTTCTCCTCAAGCCGAACTTCATATTAAGAAACAGTCCGCAGGTACTA
>Ga0209712_10000936_pt1 | contig 25126 bp, 24 predicted proteins | sample ArcOceMetagenome_FD_187443 | JGI IMG/M metagenome (GOLD analysis project Ga0209712, IMG submission 187443) | Marine eukaryotic phytoplankton communities from Arctic Ocean - Arctic Ocean - Greenland ARC118M Metagenome (SPAdes) (version 2) | ecosystem: Environmental > Aquatic > Marine > Oceanic...
CTAGATCATTTTCGGTGGCACCCATGGCAATCAAACGAGATGCTTGATCATAGGATGGGTGCTCTGGCTGAGAATTTAAAATAGTAAATTGCTTCTTTAGTACTTCAGATAGGCGACGCTCTGTTTCAAGGACTTTTTGTCCCATGCCAATAGCACTTTCTCTGTAAGTGATCACTATGCACGATGTTACCGTGATTATGCGTACAATGGGCGCCATTCTTTTCTCGCTGTAAGATGCTCGAACCTAGGTTGCTTATGTTTCGTTGTTGGATTTACCTCATTAGTTTGGTTTTAAGTGGCCTCGCCCATGCCGATGCACCACCTTCTCCCCGCTCAATCAGCGGCGATATTTTAGACAATAAAAACGCCGTTCAGTTATCGGTTATTGATACCTATTTAGAGCTGCATACTGGCCCTGGCCGTGGCTACCCCATTTTTCATGTTATGGAACAAGGGGAAGTGGTGTATGTACACAGCCGACGCACCAACTGGTTTTATGTGAGTGACCGTCGAAACCGTCAAGGCTGGGTAAAACAAGAAGGATTGGCGCGCACCCTTGCACCAACCGGTTTACCTGCGGCGCTACCAAATATTCAACATGGTGACTTCTTATCCCAACAAGGTCGGGTGGGCTTTAGCCTTGGACAACAAGACAGCGCGGATACGGCAACCGTCATGGCCGGTTATCGACTGCTTAGCTTTGCCGGTCTTGAAGTGGAATACGGGCAGATTTTTGGTAAGCGTATTGATGGCACGACTTATGGCGCCAGCTTACTGATCGAGCCCATTAAGAGCTGGTCATTCACTCCCTTTATTTCAAAAGGTTATGGTAGGCAAGAGTGGAAACAAAAACAAAAACTACAAGTAGGCACCAGCAACCGCTTTAACAGCACCTACGAGTACACCGGCGTCGGCATTAATTACTACATAGGCTACAGCTTTGTGGTGCGTGGTGAGTTTCGTAAAGTGCACCTAACAGGCGACAACGACTCACTGACCAATAGCGCATGGCGCTTAGGTTTCAGCAGCTTTTTTTAAATAGAATTTAGGTATTAATATGACCATGCTTCGAATCATCACCCTGCTTTCTCTTGGCGTAAGCCCGTTGCTTTATGCCAATGACGCAAACAACAACGAAGACACGGGTAACGTGCAAATCAACCCTATCGTTGTGGTTGAACCCAATGAACAAGAGCGTGAGCAATATGAAGCGCAAATTGATACGGAGTTTTTTGAACTGGGTGCGTACATGGGCATCATTGGTATTGAGGATTTTGACTCGGCCTCGGTATTAGGTGTGAAAGCATCATTTCACGCCACCGAAGACTTTTTCTTGCAAGCTAACTACGGCGAGGCAGAGGCTGGCCAGTCAGCGGCTGAAGTGACCAGTGCGGGTAATTTGATCGCAGATCGAGACTATCAATACTACAACCTGTTAGTCGGGTATAACTTATTCCCGGGTGAAGCGTTTATCACGCAAAACCTGACCCTCAACAGCGCATTTTACTTAGTGGGCGGCATTGGTAACACGGACTTTGGTGGGGACAACCATTTCACCATCACTTATGGCTCCGGTTACCGCATTATTTTAAGTGACTGGCTCACTTGGAATATGGATTTTCGTAACCACACATTCGAATACAATGTCCTGCCAATCAAGAAACGTGTGAACAATTTAGAGTTCTCTCTAGGCTTAACGGCGTTTTTCTAGGATGCTGACCGGTCACAAACCATGAGCGGCGTCACAATTCCTTACAAAACTCACACAAAAGTATAAGAAAGCCCTAGAAACTGGACTTAGATCCCAGTTTTTAAGGGCCTCAATGGCTAAACTAGCTCCATTGTTTCAATCATTACGTTGTCGATTATTTAAGGGGCCAGCATGAACAGATCGTGTTTTTCAGTATTCGTATCTGGCTTACTTCTATTGAGTCAAATGGCCAGCGCCAGCGCGCCTTCGGATTACGACCGCATTTGTCAATGCGTGGACCCTTACAACGGCGTTCGCCAAATCCCAGTGACCATCCGTGATTTCACTGAAGAGCACCCGGACTTTGAAGGCACGGTAGGCACAGAGCGCGGTATTGTTCAGAAAGACCTTGGCTTTGATGGCCGCCCTGTTTACGCCAAAGAAGGTGAATACAGCCTGACAACCAATGGTCGTGATGCATTCAATCAATGGTATCGCAACGTCCCAGGTGTCAACACCGCCCTAAACAAGCAATTAGAAATGCGCGAAGTGAGCCCGGGGTTTTGGGAATACAGTGACTCTTCTTTCTTCCCAATTGACCATGAAGGATTTGGTAACCAGGGTAACAGCCATAACTATCACTTCACATTGGAAACCCACCTTAAGTTCTTCTATGTAGAAGGCGGTACCTTCAGCTTTAAAGGGGATGACGATCTTTGGATTTTCATTAACGGCAAACTGGCCATTGACCTTGGCGGTGTACACGGCGTGGAAGAGAAAGTGGTTTACCTAGATGACATCGCCGATGAGTTGGGCATTGAGCCCGGTAACACCTACTCATTTGATCTGTTCTTTGCAGAGCGCCACCTGACCGAGTCAAACTTTAAATTCCAGACCACATTTGAGCTGCAATGCCTATAAGTCACTTGGTTTAATCGTATTGCATAAAAAAGGAGCTTCGGCTCCTTTTTTTATGCTCGGCTCGATGCAGGCTATTTGCTGAACTATGCTCTTAAACATGTCTTGTTAATTTAGCTATCTGCCATGAATTCAGAGCGTCAATACACCAGCGACGTGCACGTTGATACCCGCCAAGCCTTTTTGACAATTGCGCGGGCCTTAGATTTTGTCGGTATTGATGATGTGCATCATGCCCACCGCGTCGCTTATATCGCCTACGAATGCGGCCAACTGTTGAATTGGTCAGACCTTAAACTCGAAAAAACCTATTTTGCTGGCTTGCTGCACGACAGCGGCGTCACCTCCAGTAAGGAACATATCCGTCTACTTGGGGCCATGAGACCGGATGATGTTCAGGCCCACTGTGATCGAGGCTATATGGCACTCAAGTCAAATCGGCTATTAAGCGGTTTTGCTGACATTGTGCGCTATCATCACACCCCTTGGAGCGAACTAAAAGATCTCGAAATCGACGATGAAACACGGGACATTGCCGCCTTGATCCATCTGTCTGATCGCGTGGATTTCTTAAGGGCGCGCTACGCCCACGAAACCCATCCAGAAGCCGTGACCTTATATGAAGGCTTGATTGCAGAAAATATCTTAAGCAAAAAGGACACCCTCTTTGAGCCTAACTTTGCTGATGCCATGGCCCAATTGGTGAATATTGATGGCTTTTGGTTTGCCATGGATTACGACCGCATAGAGGCCATTGGCCTAGAATTTCAAAGCTATAAGCCTTTTAATCACACATTGGATATTCACGAGGTGAAGGACCTTGCTTTGTTTCTTGCAAACATCGTAGATGCTAAGAGCCCCTTCACTTATCACCACTCACAGAAAGTGGCTACCATCGCCAAGATGCTTGCTCTGGATTGTGGTCTGGATGAAACCAATAGCGATATGGTCTACGTGGCGGGTCTGCTGCATGATGTGGGCAAACTGCGCACTCCCGATGACATTCTCTACAAAGATGGGCCCCTTGAAGGCGTGGAGTTATCCATTATGAAGCGCCACTCTGTGGACACCATGATCACCTTGGATCACTTTTTTCCCGATTCAAAGATTGGTCAATGGGCAGCGAATCACCATGAAAAAATAGACGGCTCAGGCTACCCCTATCAATTAAAAGGTGCCCAACTTGATATTGAGTCCAGGATTATTGCCATTGCCGACATCTTTCAAGCGCTATCACAAGTGCGACCTTATCGCGGGCAGTTATCCTTCGCAGAAGTGGTGAACATCATGCAACCCATGATCAACGACGGCAAACTCGATGGGGACGTGTTCAATATCATTCTCAACAATGAACACAAATATTACCAAGCCTCCACAATTAAAGCCTAAATCTGTCCTGCCTTTCAATCGCCATAAAAAACGGGAGCCTAGGCTCCCGTTTTTTGTTCAAACTCAAATGGTAATTTACGCTTCTAAGTAAATACCATCTTTTTCAATACGAATCAGGCGCTGCTTATAAAGCGTGCCAATGGCTTGTTTGTAGCTGTTTTTGCTGCAATGAAACTTCTTTTTAATGTCATCCGGCGCACTTTTGTCACTCAGTGGAATAAACCCACCATCGCGTCTTAGTTGCTCAAGCACATCGCCTGCCAGACCTTCTACCCGAGCGAAACCCGGTTTTTGAATGATAATTTCAATTTTTTGGTCTTCACGTACGCGCTTCACATAGGCTTTTAGTTTGTCACCACGATTAAGTGGCTGGAAAACATCGGAGTGATAAATCAAACCCCAGTATGTTCCATCCACAATCACCTTAATGCCAAGATCCGTTTTCGCGCCCACCACAATGTTCACTTCATCGGCGGTTTTATAAGCGTTGGTTTCATCCGTGTCGTATAAAAACGTATCTAATTTTGTGGATGCCGTTAAACGATCGGAGTCATCCAAATAAATACGCACCAATACTTTACGACCTTTTTCTAAGCGATTATTTTGCTCAGAGAAGGGCACCAAAATATCGCGCTGCAAACCCATATCTAAAAACGCCCCAACCGGGCTTTCATCCACGACATTTAGGTAGGCAAAATCCCCGACCATCGCCAGTGGGGTTTGTGTGGTGGCAATGAGACGGTCCTCACTGTCACGATAAATAAAGACATTGACGGTATCGCCAATCTTCATATCTTCGCTGGTGTATTGCTTGGGCAATAAAATTTCACCGTGACTGCCGCCATCTAACTGCAAGCCACGCGGGAGCTGGCGCAAGACGGTTAATTCATTAAAGCGGCCAATATTTAGCATAATGCTCTCACTGTTTTAGGCATGTGACTTTGGCGTTAAACGGTATATGCGCTGAACAAGTTCAGTCAGGCCGTTTTGTGCAAAGCGTGGTTCATATTCAATAATGTTAGCGCTTTTTAGCTCATCAATCGCATAAGTCGCTTCATAATACTGTTTCACTAGCGCGTCACTTAACGCGAAAGGTGGACCAGACATTAAAGTTTGTTGGTAATCCAGTGTAATCAAACACTGCTGGGCACTTGGGCAAAGGGCCATAAGTGTTTGGCAATATTGCTCACGCATGTCCTGCGGCAATGCAATTAACGCGGCGCGGTCATAAATCCAATCAACCTGACTGACATGGGTATCTGTCAGCTGAAAAAAATCCCCCACATAAATGGTCAATTGATCCGCACGGTAACAGCTGCCGCCTTCCCATTTACTAATATTGGGCGTCAGCTCTAAGCGTTCAAACACGGCCTTAACCGCATCCTCGCTTAATTCATTCCCCGTAACTTGATGACCTTGCTGATAAAAGAAATCAAGATCAAAGCTTTTGCCGCACAAGGGCACAAACACATGACACGCATCGGTGCCGTGGTGGAGTTCTGGCCAGCAAGCCACCAGCCAAGGGTGAGGCTTGGGTAAATGAAATCCCGTTTCATTTTTTTGCCATTTATTCAGCCAAAATTGTGCGTCCAATTTATACCCCCTTAGCGTGATAATCACAGCGCATCAGCGCGATGACCTGTCGAAAACATTCTTGATCACAGGCATCGTACATGAAGATGTCCCATTGCCAGTGTAATGGTGCTTGTTTGGCGGTTAAGCCTGCTGCTCGGTACTTAATAACCACACATGATGGCCACACTTGGTGCGCCACCACATCAACCGCCAGCCAGTTTTGTGCTTGCTTTAAACGTGCTTGGCCATTAAAAAATTGCCATTGGCGAGGCTTGCAAAACACAAACTCGCCACGCCATAATTTTTTTATATGCAGACTTTGAACAACTAACAGTGGGCACAGGACAAGCAACACTGCCCCATGAAAATTCGAAGATAACACCGCCAAACAAGTCAGTATTAACCCTGCGTGAACCGCGTACAGACCCTTAGTCAATAAAGGCGAGGTCGTTACCGACAGATTAACTGGGTTGTACACGTTTTAGGATAAAGTCCACGATCTCAGCTAGATCTTGATCTCCTGGACGCTCTGATTGCATAAACCATTTAAATAAATCAGGGTCTTCGCAGTCTAACAGCTTACGGTACTTGGCTTTAAGATCTTCGGTTAAATCACTGTACGCCTCTTCAACGAACGGCAGCAATAAAAGATCCAGCTCAAGCATGCCACGACGGCTGTGCCACCATAGGCGTTTTTTCTCTGTGGCCAATTGCTCGGCAGTCATTTGTGAGCGATCTTCTGACACAGGCACCTCTTACATACTAGCTAGTAGGATAATTCGGGCGGCAGTATAACATCGACCTCTTAAATATGGGAAAGCCTAACACCAGAAACCGCCGGTTTGCGTGGAATAATGGGTTTCAACTCGAAAGGATTTACCCGCAAGGCTAAACCCGAGTAAAATACTCAGGTTATTAACGAGGAGTCCTCCATGGCTGTCACCTGGTCCGAATTAGCACCATTGGCTACACAAAGCCCTGTTTTTGATTGCGCCCTGTATCCCATTGAAGATCAACAGCTCCTGTCGGTGATTGGCCCGGACAGTCAAAAATTTATGCAAGGGCAGTTCACCTGCAACCTCAATGACATCACGCCCAACCAGTTTCGCCCAGGCGCTTGCTGTAATGCCAAAGGGCGCATGGTCACCAGCTTTTCCCTTCTTCAGCGTGAAGAAGGCCATTACTTGATGTCTTTAGATGCCTCTTTGACGGATATCACCCTGAATCATCTAAAAAAATACATGGTGTTCTTTAAGACTCAAATGCAACCTGCTCAGTACCTTACTCTTGGTATTCAAGGGGTGGACGCTGGCGCGGCTTTAACCAGTGTCTTCGATCAAGCACCGGTCAACGACTACGAACAAATCAGCGCACAGGACTGCATCGTGGTGAAGCTTCCCCATGACGCAGGCTTTCAACTTTGGTTTGACCCAAGCCAAGACCCAGCGGCGATTCAATCACTCATGAGTAAGTGCACACTATCAAGTAATACCAAGTGGAATGAGAACCTCATCCGACATGGTCTTGGGCGCGTGAGTGCCAACACCAGTGAAGCCTTTATCCCTCAAATGATGAATTTCGCACAAGCAGGTGGCGTCAGCTTTAGTAAGGGCTGCTATACCGGCCAAGAAATCGTCGCTCGCATGCAGTACTTAGGCAAACTCAAGCGCCACATGTACCGTTTAGGCTTGGATGGCCAAGTGGACGTTCAAGCCGGCGATGAGGTCTTTGTATCAGGACAAGGCAACTCGGTAGGCACCGTCATTAATGCCGTCAATTGTGACGGCCAGCAGCAAGCGCTGGTGGTACTCGAAGACAAAGCCCTAGAAAAGCTGGCCCAGGGCATAATTAATGTGGGCCCCAAACAGGCTAATGCCAAGGAGCTGCTATCCTTACCCTATGACGTAATTGATGCGCAGCCAGAGTAAGCCCTTCCCTTAAGCTGGCCTGCCATCCGTAGACAAGGACTGCCCATGGCCAGCTTATTAGAAACCGTTGCCAATGAACTGATCGACCAGATCAAGCAAGACACCCTCGTATTACCGAGCTTGCCTGAAGTGTGCCTGAAAGTACGCGATGTGGCCGAAGACATCGAAACCAGCATCCCGCAGCTTGCCGAGCTGATCATTCAAGATGCCGCCCTTTCTGCCCGCATCATCAAGGTGGCAAACAGCCCATTGGTCCGCACCCCCTCTGAAGTCACTGACTTAGTCACGGCCATTGGCCGATTGGGCATTAATTTCACCTCCAATCTTGCCATGGGTTTGGCCATGGAGCAGTTATTTCAAGCCACCAGCGATGTGGTGGACCGGCGCATGCGCAACATCTGGCAGCAAAGCTCACAGGTTGCGTCTATCTGCCATGTATTAGCCAGCCATTACACTAAGCTGCACCCAGAAGAAGCCATGCTGGCTGGTCTCATCCATAAAATTGGCGCCTTGCCGGTACTCACCTACGCAGAAGATAACAACGCACTACTCAACGATGCTTTTGCCCTAGATAAGCTGATCGACAAATTGCACCCCATTATTGGCAGCCACATTGTGAAAGCGTGGCGTTTCCCCAAGGGGATTCTCAATGTACCTGGGCAATATCTGAAATTTGACCGTGAAATAGAACAAGTGGATTACGCCGACATCGTCACGGTTGCGGTGCTGCAAACCCATGCCAATACCGAGCACCCTTATGCAAAACTAGATTGGAGCACCATCAAGGCGTTTGACCGAGTCGGCCTTTCCCCGGACATGGACATCGCCGAAGCCGTCGATCTGAGTGACGATATCTCAGGGCTATTAAGCTAACCCAGCATAAACGCCCATTTGCACTATACTTAACTCAGTCACCATGACAGGGATAGATCCATGGCTGAAAAAAATGAACGTTTAATTGATCGTGACCCCAATGCCGAGGATGACGCCGAGGCAGGCGTTAGTGAGCCCTTCTACAAAAGCCCCACATTTGCCTTGGTGCTTAAAGTCAGCTTATCACTTGGTATTATCAGCACCTTAATTACCGGCTTGCTGATCACCAACTCACGCCTGAGTGCCGTTGAAGATCTATTTAAAGAGACCCTTTCTCAGGTATCTCAGACCTCTGAGCAGCAAAAAATCATGATCGAAAACATCAAAACCCTAACCGCTGAGCACCAACGCCTAGTGACCAAGGTCGAAACCCTGGACCTAGACAGCGCACAAGGGGAGTTAAGCAAAGCTCTGCAAATTCTCGACACCCAAAGCAATGCCATCGACAAACAATTGGCCGTTACCCGCAACGGCTTGATCAGCTTATCGCGGATGATTCAAGGCAGTCGAGTATGGCAAGAAGACTACAGCGGCCAATACAAACTCTTGTTTGATCAAAACAAAGAAATCAAACAAATGATCAAAGACCTACGCGGTATTCAAGATGTCAAACGAGAAGAGCCGCAATACATAGAAATGGATTTCTAATACACAGGCCCTGCTTTTTTTTCTACAATGAGCGGCTTATTGCATCAGACATAGGCCGGTCATGACCCTTGACCCAACACAGCTGCACTTCAAAGAATGGCATGGTGAGCATTTTCGCCCCGTTAACCAGTTCTACAAAAAACAAAAGCACAAAGGCAGCGCCAGCGGTGACGAGCGAGTGTTTATTATCGAGCAAGATGAAACCATCATCGCAGCCGTTCGGCTCGTGCCCTTAGAAGACGATTACTGGCTAAGAAGTTTATATGTGGAGCAAGCCTTACAAGGCCAGTCCCTTGGCTCGCAGTTACTCCACTTTGTCAGCACCCACATCAAGCAAACCATTTATTGCTTCCCCTATTTACACCTTGACCACTTTTATCAACAAGCGGGTTATGAGCCCATTGACCACGACAACATGCCCCACGCCTTGCAGCAGCTTTATCTACGTTATAACCGCAAAGGTCAGGGCATCCTTGCCATGGCGCATTTTTCTGATGAACCTAGCCTAGTGGGCTAAAGGGTATGTTCAATAGATGGCGCATTTTGTGATTCCCAAAACTAAAGGTAGAATGGCGCGCTTATTTATCCAACCCGATTCAAAACAGAGAACATTGACCATGAGCAAACCTAATCGCCTGAGCCAAACCGCTGCCAAATTACAAAGCTTGCCAGAATTCATGCGCACTTTTGCCATGAGCAAAGCCTTTGGTGGCGTCATCAAATACGCAGGCCATTCAGGTGTGCGTTTTGAAAAGCTGAGCCAAAACGAATGCGTGGTGAGCATCAAAAACAAAAAGAAAGTACAAAATCACATTGGTGGCGTTCACGCAGCGGCCATGGCGCTATTAGCCGAAACCGCCACGGGCTTTGTGTTCGGAATGAATGTGCCAGACAGCAAACTACCGCTGATCAAGAAAATGGACATCGATTACGTTAAACGTTCAAGCGGTGACATGCGCGCCGTGGCCACTTTAACCGACGAACAAATTCAAAAAATTCAAACCGAAGAAAAAGGTGAAGTGATCGTTGCGGTCACGATTACAGATGAAGCCAACGTCGAGCCGATTCACGCACAAATGACCTGGGCATGGACCGCTAAAAAGCGTTAATCCACTCGGCAGCTTCCAATATTTTAGCGTTAAACGAATTGCGCCATCGCTTATCACGGTGGCGCAGTTATTCTTTTTATTCTCTCCTTGTACGCCACTTATCAAAATCTTGTCTTAATTTGCTACCACACTGGCCAAATTTCACATGGGTGAAATTACATTCATTCTCTTTACTAAATGAAGTGCGAAAAACGATCAAAAGAATCGTCTCGCGACATTCATCACAAAAAAGTAACCACAAGAGAGAACGCCATGAATAAAGTCATTGTTGGTGCATTTGGGCTCTGTGCAAGCCTGGTATGCAGTACAAGCTTCGCCATGTCAAAACCACCTGAGCCCACCCCCCAACCACAAGCGGCTGGGTTTAACGACCATGTGAATGCAATGGCTCAACAATGTTTTTCCATCCAATCCCCAAGCACCGGTGATTATTTAACAAAATACACCAAGGGTGGATTAGTAGATGATGGCTTAGGCTACCATTTTGTTAACACCCCAAAAGACAACGCCAGCCGCTTTTTCATGAAACCCACTTCATTTGGTAAGTATTTAATGACCGACGTGGATGGGCGTTATTTTGCCAGCCACCTACCTGCTGAAATCAGTGCCGGTCGCTATGCCGGAAAATTCGCAGAATGGACCATCAGTAAAGAAGGCAACCAACTTTATAGCCTGCATGGCACCGCGTTGGATATGACAGTGCGCCATCACTTCACCGACGGCAATTTATATTTCTTTGACCTATTAAACCCCTTTAATTTAAACAGCGAAAACACGTTCAAATTGGTCGCGCAGAATAACTGTACTGATTTCCCTGAAGTGCAAACCAATGTTCAAGGGGATGTGAGCGTGCTCAAGGGCGATGTGAATGAACCGGTTCGCGGCTTTGTGGACCCACACACCCACATTACGTCTTATGAGTTCATGGGCGGCAAAATGATGGCAGGTAAGCCATTCCATCGCTGGGGTGTTGAAGAAGCACTAAAAGACAGCAAAGACATCCATGGCCCCAACGGCTCGTTGGATCTAATTGGTAATATTTATACCTTTAACGACCCTAACATGCGTTACGACACCCGTGGCTGGCCTGATTTCCCTTGGTGGCCCAACCATAAACAAATGAGCCACTCTGGTTATTATTATAAGTGGATTGAACGTGCTTATCTTTCCGGTATGCGCTTAATGGTCACGGACTTAGTTGAAAACGAAGTGCTGTGTAATGTACAAAAAACCATTAACCCAGCAAGCTGGATCAATCCGAACAGCTGTAACACCATGGACAGTATTCGCTTACAGGTGCAGCGTTTAAATGAAATGCAAGCCTATATCGATGCGCAAAGCGGTGGCCCTGGTAAAGGTTTCTTCCAACTGGTGAGCTCACCTGAGCAAGCCCGCCAAGTGATCGCCAACGGCCAACTAGCGGTCTTAATGGGCGTTGAAGCCAGCGAGACATTCAACTGTGGTCTAAAAGATACCTGTACGATTCACACCATCGAAGCGCAACTGGATGAGCTATATAATCTTGGTGTGCGTACCATTTTCCCAACCCATAAGTTTGATAACAAACTCGGTGGCTCAGCCGTAGAAGATGGCATCATGAACCTGGGTCAGTTTTTATCCGGTGGCCGTTTCTTTGAAACCAAGGAATGTGATGACCACACCCATGGCCAAACCTTCACATCCGGCTTCCCTCTTATTGGGCAAGTCCCCGTGTTAAAAGAAATACTGAACGGCATTAACTTAAACCCAGTTTATGATGAAAGCATCGAGCACTGTAACCAAAATGGTATCTCACCTTTGGGTGTGTACTTGGTAAACCGCATGATCGATAAAAACATGCTAATCGAACTGGATCACATGAGTAACGATACCGCCACCGCTGTAATGGATATTGTGGAAGCGCGTAACTACTCAGGCGTGGTGACATCGCACAGCTGGATGCGTGATGCGAAAAACGGGGCTGTACACGACAATACCCGCCGTCTAATCGAGATTGGGGGGTTCAGTACGCCATACAACTCAGATGCGAACTCAGTGATTGGCAGCATCAGTCGCTACCTAGATATCGTAGAGCAAACACCATACTTAAATGGTGTGGGTTTTGCGACCGACATGAGCGGTTTAGGCGGTCAAGCGGGTCCACGCTATGATACCGACACAGACCCACTTGAATATCCGTACACGTCAGAGTTTGGATTGGTATTTGATAAACAAGTATCCGGTAATCGTGTGTTTGACTTAAACCAAGATGGCATTGCCCACTTCGGTTTAGTGGCTGACCACTTACAGGATATTCGTGAACAAGCACCTCAGCGTATTTATGAATCGGTAATGAATTCTGCCGAAGCGTATTTACAAATGTGGGAGCGCGCCGAAGCCGCTACCCCATCTGCACATGTTGACCCACTTAACTAGCCGTTAACCTAGTCATAAAAAAGGCGCTCACTGAGCGCCTTTTTTATTGGTGATTGATTATTTCATGTTGCAATGAACTTTATTAGTATTTGTTCATCCTAAAAATGGACAATAAAAATAAAGGAAGCAACATGCTACGGATTGCAACGATTGTATCAATTCTATTTTTAACCGCCTGCGCCACATCCACAGGTTATCATCCCGATACTCACTTCAGCGGCGTTAAATACAGCGACTCACGGGTAAAGGATGTCTATTTATTTTATCCAGGCACACCCATTCCTGGTGAGTTCGAACAACTGGGGCTTGTCACCGCAACCGGTGATCAAGGTTCCAGTAATCAAGATGTGTTATCACACTTAAAAGTCAAAGCACTAAAATCGGGGGCTGATGCCATCATTGCCGTGGACCGTCGTATTGAGCCGCGCAGTGCCGGTTTGATATTTGATGACGAAAAAGAACACTACAATGCGATTTCCTATCAGGGTACTGCGATCCGCTTTAACGATATCGATGCTCTGCCTGACCACATCAAGGTGCAAATGAATGCACCGGATTATCACGCACAACGTGTGGTGCGCAATGATTCCGATAGTCGCTCAAATAGCATTATGTTTGAATTATTTTTATCGCTAGCCCTAGGTGTTGCCTATCTCGTGTCGCTATAGTGACGAAGCGATCATTATTCATTAATGGCGATAATATTGGCTTTTTTGAAAAAATTGAAATCCGTGGCAGTGGCGCAAGTATACGCGCCCATCATACGGGTGATGATTAAGTCACCATCCGTTAATTTAGGCAGTAATATATTCTCGTCAATCACATCAATGCTGTCACAGGTAGGCCCGGCTAATACAGACGGTACGCGTGGGCCTTGGGTATTTAAAACATCAATGGGATAGCGCCCGTGATCAAACAGAATGCCGCTAAACGAGCCGTACACACCATCGTCTAAGTAGTACCAAGGCTTACCACCTCGCATAGCCTGCCCCATCACAGAGGCAATACTCATCACCGCAGGGCCAACAATAAACCGCCCAGGCTCAGCCAAGACTTTAATTTTTTTATCCAGTTTTGAAAGCGCAGTACGAATGGGCTGGCAAAAGGTCTCTATGCTTACAGCCTGCTCGTCATATGCAACGGGGAAACCTCCGCCTATATCCAATGATTCAATTGCCGGTAAATGGTTATCTTCCATTTGTGTCATTAATTGCATGCTTTGCTCAATGGCAAACACATAATGTTGCGCATCTTGGGTTTGTGAGCCCACATGAAACGATAAACCATTAATGCGAATCCCTAAGTCTTTCGCTTTTCTGGCTATGATCATCGCATCATCGAGATGACAACCGAACTTTTTAGATAAATCCGCAAACGCATCGGCATTGGGAAAACTTAAACGCAGAAATAATTCAACTTCATTTTTATATGGAATGAATTTTTCAAGTTCATTTAAACCATCAATCACAAAACGACGACAGCCATAATCCATGGCGTAACGAATATCAGAATCACGCTTAATGGGGTGCGTGTGAATGGTATTAGCTGGGGCCACAGCTTGGCGTTTAACCATGTCTACTTCACCATTACTGGCTAGATCAAAACTGGCCCCTTGCTCGAGCAGAGTCTTCACCACTGTATCGTGGGGCAATGGCTTTAAAGCAAAATGAAGCGTGACATTGGGCAACGCATGTTTGAGTAACTGGTATTGTTCACGCAACACTTGGCAATCCAGTAATAATAAAGGCGAGCCATGTTCACTGACCAGCTCTTCTATACTGGCTTTTTGTGTCATTGAAAGAGGAAGGTGACGCACACCTATATTGGCTAATAAACCAATGTCTTCATATTTCATAGACCGCTCCTTTGCTCTCGTTGAGCCCAATCACGACTCAATCATGATTGCCAATACATAGCAATAAAGCGCAAAAAGAAGAACTTACAAGGGATTATTTATGAATTTTTGATGAAGGTAAGCTCTAACAAAAAATATTATTAGAGCCTTTGTGAATAGCAATAGGGTGAAACAGAGCGTCAGATTGAAATAACCGTCACTTGATGTTGACTTTCAAGCCAATCAACACAATGTGATCCCCTTCCATTCGGCGAATGGTTAATCGTAATGGCCCCACTTTAATACGGTCCCCCACGACAGGATGCTTGCCTAAACGAATTTTAAGTAAGGTTTCAACCGTACCCGTTTCTTCTAAACTAACGCCATATGCTAAAGCCAAATCACTGATCGCCGCATCCGGGTTAATGATGAATTCACCAAAGAAATTACTCATGGCCAGCTGACTTTGCTGATCTTGACGGGTAAACGATAACGCCGCGTCATCCATGTCATCGGTGCGCATCAACAACCAAATATGATCCCCCACTTCGATCTTTGTATTACGTTCAACTGGTAGCCATTGGTTATCGCGCACCTGTGCTACCCATTTTGGATAGCTGTGCCAGCTTTGAATCGGATTAAAATTAGCCGCATGAACAGGTGAACCCTCTTCGACCACAAATTCAGCCACTTGTAATGAATGATCTGAGCGGTTTATTAAAGAGTAACTGTGCCGAGGCGCAGGCACGTGTGGAATAATCACTTTAAGCCAGCGCGCCATAGGCGCAACCGTTGCCCCTTGCACAAGCAGTGAGACCAAGACAATCACAAAGGTCACATTAAATATCTCGCGAGCACCGTCGATGCCGGCCATAACAGGGTACAAAGCAAGCACGATGGGCACCGCGCCTCTTAAACCCACCCAGCTAATGAAAAACCGTTCTTTCCAACGAAAACGAAAAGGCAATAAACAAATCAACACCGCTAACGGTCTGGCTAAAAAGATTAAGAAACAAGCAATGGTAATGGACAACAATAAATTATCCATAACATGAGACGGAGTGACTAATAACCCAAGAATTAAGAACATGCCCGCTTGCGCTAACCACGCAAGGCCATCCATCACCTGAGAAACCGACTCAGACGGTTTAGTATTGGCGTTACCGACTTTTAAGCCCAATAAATAAATAGCAAGAAAGCCACTGCCGCCTAATAAATTGGTACCAGAAAAGACCACCATGCCAAACGCTAAAATCAGTAGTGCAAATAAACCACTGCTTAACGTCATCCGGCTCAATAAGTTTGACAGTAAATACCCACCAATCAGACCGCCTAGGGCACCTAAGCCAAACTGCTGTAAAAACAATAATAAAAATTCATGAAAGGACGCGACATGGGTTGCGTCCACACTCAGTTGAACCAGCACAATCACTAATAGAATCGCCATAGGGTCGTTCGCCCCGGATTCGATTTCTAAGGTGCCGCCTACCCGTTCATTTAATTTAATGCCGCTGTTGCGCAGCACATTAAATACAGCCGCCGCATCCGTTGAACCCACAATGGCACCCAGCAATAAACCTAACTGCCATGGAATATCCAACAACCAGGCTGCAAACAGTCCCACGCTCCCTGCGGTGAGCACCACCCCCATCGTGGCTAATGTCGTCGAAGGCCATAACGCGGAACGAAAGGTGCTGACCTTGGTGCGCATACCACCATCAAGCAAGATGACCGCTAATGATGCGCTACCCACCAAAAAAGCCAATTCAAAATCATCAAATAAAATGCCGCCCACACCGTCTTCACCGGCTAGCATCCCAACGGCTAAAAATAACAGTAAAAAAGGAAAACCAATGCGTGCCGTTAATGAGCCGGCAATAATACCGGTTAACAACAAAATGCCCGCAATGATTAAAAAGGTATTGGTATCTGCCATATGACTATCAGCTATCCATAAAAAATAAACGCACACAGGCTCTTAGTGACTTATAGCATACACCCAAACTAAAAAGCATCTACCTCTACTGAACACGCATCATCCATCATGAATAAAAAAGGCATCAGTACAAAGCAAGAAATGGCGCAATGAAATAACAAGAAGGATTGACAAGACGAGAAAACAACTGGTTTCACCAGCACAAACAGCTAGCTTGCGCTAGCTGAGTGCCAGAGAAAGTGAATTTAAATAACCCGATTGGATTATTTAAATTTTACCACCGCGCGGTAACGGGCCTTACCTTCACGCACATGGTCAAGGGCATCATTGATGTTCTCTTTATCGAACAATTCAATTTGTGGTTGAATGCCATGACGCACAGCAAACTCTAGCATCTGTGCAATCACCGCAGGACTACCAACAGGGCTTGCTGAAACACTGCGCTGCGCCAACATCATAGGGAAAACACTTAAGCTTAATGGCTCAAGTACCGCACCCACAAAGTGCAAGCGGCCTTTTGCACGCAAGGTACCCATGTAGGCATCCCAGTTAAGGGACACGTTAACCGTGGAGATAATCATGTCAAAGCTGCCAGCGGCGGCTTCTAGCTGAGCGGCATCTTTCGAGTTTAGGGTTTTATGGGCACCCAGCTCTAATGCCTCTTTTTCTTTATCCGGGTTAGAAGTGAACGCCGTTACTTCACAGCCCCATGCATTAAGGAACTGCAACGCCATGTGGCCCAAGCCACCAATCCCAATCACCGCCACACGAGCAGTCGGCTTAAGATCAAACTGAACCATAGGGTTATAAACCGTCACACCACCACAAAAAAGTGGGCCTGCGTAACTCATATCCAGTTGATCGGGCAGTTTTACAACCGCGGTACTCTGCGCACGCACTTTGTCGGCAAAGCCGCCGTGGCGACCAATAATGGTCGGACTTGAGGTCCCGCATAGATTGTGATCGCCTGTCATGCAGCTTTCGCAGTGATTACAATATGCACTGTGCCAACCTAACCCCACACGATCACCGGCTTTCAGGTGTGTGACCTGACTGCCAACCTGACTCACCACACCCGCCACTTCGTGACCGGCTACCAATGGATACTGGCTAAACCCCCATTCGTTATCCAGCATGCTCACATCACTGTGGCATACGCCGCAATAATGCACATCAATCTCAACTTCTTGCCCACCTAGCTCACCAGGTTCATATTGAAACGGCTCTAGCGGCCCTTTTGCTTGTTTGGCTGCAAATGCATTAATCATGGTGACTCCTCAACATTGAAATGAAACTTGCCATATTAAAACCTCATGGCGCCCAGCTGGCTATAGCGTCCTATCGAACGAGCTGTTGCATAAAGCATAGGGCAAGCGCAGTAGTGCGCCTGTAAAATAGCCCTTATTTAGATGGCCTTGTTAGACAATCACCAAAAGCGACGACTATTTAGCCTTCAATGTTAGATATGCTCACCACTTTTGTGGTTTTCTGGTAGAATTCGCGCAAAATTTATACTGGTATTTGACCTTGTTTACATCGTTTGATCTGCAACCCCCGTTGTTAAAAGCCATTGAAGCCCTAAACTTCAAAACCCCGACACCTGTCCAACTTCAGGCCATTCCTGATGCATTGCAGCACAAAGACCTAATGGTCTGTGCGCAAACCGGCAGTGGTAAGAGTGCCGCATTCTTATTGCCAATCCTCAATCAATTAATGACCAAGCCTGCGCCGAACTCTAAAACCCGCGCCTTGGTGCTTGTGCCTACCCGAGAACTGGCGCGCCAATTACTCAAACAAACGGAAGCGCTGGCTAAATTCAGCAAGATTCAAGCAGCATCGATTACCGGTGGTCAAGAATTCAAATTTCAAGCGGCGTTATTCCGCAAAAATCCTGAAATCATCATTGCAACCCCTGGGCGTCTGCTTGAGCACATGGGCAAAAGCGAAAACCTTTTAGAAGATGTTGAAGTACTGGTGCTGGATGAAGCGGATCGCATGCTTGACATGGGTTTCTCAGAAGACGTGCTCAACATTGCGAGCCAATGTAAACGCCCGCAACGTCAAACCATGCTGTTTTCTGCCACCCTTAAACAGCGCGGCATGCACGACATTATTCAAACCGTCTTAAATGAGCCCAAAAACATCCTAGTGGATAACTTCAAAGGTGAGCACGAAAACATCGCTCAAGAAGTCATGCTCGGTGACGATGACAAGCACAAGCAACGCTTGCTCACGTGGTTGTTATCCAACAAAGACTTTCGCCAAGCGATTATATTCGTCAACACAAAAATTAAAGCTGAAAGCCTTTACCATTTTCTTGAATACCACAATATTAATGCCGCCGTTTTACAAGGCGACATGACACAAGACGAACGTAATCACGTTATGACACGCATGAAGCAAGGCAGCTTTGATGTGTTAGTGGCCACCGACGTGGCGGCTCGTGGCTTGGATGTTAAGCAGATCGACTTGGTCATCAACTTTGATATGCCACGCAGCGGTGACGATTATGTGCATCGCATTGGTCGTACCGGCCGTGCTGGCGAGCAAGGTTTAGCTGTCTCGTTAGTTGATCACACTGAGTGGAATTTAAAGTGTGCCATTGAGCGCTACCTGCGCATTGAGATGACACCTAAAAAAGCCAAAGGATTAGAGGGTAAATACAAAGGCCCTAAAAATATGAAATCCAATGGCAAACCTGTGGGGAAAAAGCCGTCTAAGAAAAAAGACAGCAAAAAACCCGCGGCGAAAAAAGCAGGTAAGAAACCTAGCTCACAGAAAACTGGGGCAAAAAAACCGGCTGCGAAAAAACCCGCTTCACCACGTTTTGGTGATGGCAGCGCACCGTTTAAGCCTAAACGCGATTCATAAGATCGCGTTTCCTCACATACCATTTAATTTAAATATTAAGGCTTGATATGAAATATTTTTGGATGAGCGTACGCTTTGTATTAGCACAAATCATTTTACTGGCTGATTTTTGTTATCGCCCTAAGGGCACTAAGCGCAGTCAAGAGAAACAAGCGGATTTAGATGAACAGTGTCAGCAATTGGCCTTATATCAATACGCCGCTTGCCCGTTTTGCGTAAAAGTTCGATGGGCTATGAAACGTAACCATTTAAACATTGAACTACGCGATGCAAAACGCAATGAAGAGTACGCCTACGAATTAGAAAACCAAGGCGGCAAATTAAAAGTGCCTTGTTTAAAAATCACGCATCTGGATGGTTCAAGCCAGTGGATGTACGAATCAAAGGATATCATTGCGTATTTGCAAAATATTGCCGACGGCCACACGCGTATTGAATTAGAACCAAGCCTAGCTAAAGCCAGTTAAGCTTAGCTGACGGATCACTTCCACGTCTGTGGAAGTGATCATGCCTTCCCTGTCATCTTCTGCCGCCTCGCCCCTTTCTTATCAGCCAACGCCTTTCAGCCGTCATCTTTAACCAATTAATGTTAACCACTCTGGTACTCACCCAAGACTCTTAAGTGGTTTTATAACGCTGTGTTAGTGACGCAACCATATAGGGGTTATTCCATATACATTACTTATTATTCCAATACGTTTAGCAAGCAGTGGGCTGCTATACTTCAAAAAACACCAGATATTTACACCCGTCGCTATGAAGCCAAGCAAGATTGATCTTTTCCTCCCTTTTCTTAGCTGGGCAAGATCCTATAACCGATTAACCTTTACTGATGATGCTGTTGCTGCGTTAGTGGTCAGTATGATGCTGATTCCTCAGTCGTTAGCCTATGCCATGTTGGCAGGTCTGCCACCGCAAACCGGTTTGTACGCAAGCTTATTACCACTATTGGCCTATGCATTTTTCGGTTCAAGCGGTCCGTTATCGGTTGGTCCATTCGCGATCACCTCCATCATGACCGCCACCGCATTGGCCAGCGCATTTTCGCACTATCATTACAGTGCCGAGCAAATGATCATAGCCGCCAGCACCTTGGCTTTATTATCGGGAGTGTGCTTGTTTGCCTTTGGTGTGTTTCGTTTGGGCTTTTTAACTAACTTTATTAGCTTCCCTGTAGTGACAGGGTTCATTTGTGCCTCAGCCATTATCATTGGATCGAGTCTGCTTGGTAGCGTGCTGGGGATTGAAATGAAAGGCGAAACCATCTTTCAAATACTGCAACAAGTGTGGATAAGACACGATGAAATCAACCTCATCACGTTAGTATTAAGCATCCTATTAATGGCTTTTTTGTATTTTGTCCCCAAACTACTGCAGCGAGTGATTTTCAAACTCACAGGTAAGGCACTCCTCAGCACCAGCCTGAGCAAAGCCACACCGGTACTGGCCATTGTGCTATCCATTGTTGCCGTTTTATTTTGGGACCTACACAACCATGGCGTGCAAATCATTGGCGACATCCCAAGTGGCCTGCCCCATTTTCATTTACCCAACTGGCAAGCCCTCAATTTAAGCCAATTGGATTGGCAAGAGCTGTTACATTCGGCGGTTTTAATTAGCATTATTGGGTTTATCAGTTCCCTCTCGGCTGCGCAGACGTTTGCCGCCAAACAGCGCCAACGGATTAATCCAAATAAAGAGGCCATGGCCCTTGGAATCGCCAATGTCTCAGCAGGCTTTAGCGCTGCTTTTCCGGTTTCGGCTAGTTTGTCTCGCTCTGCCGTCAGTTTTAATGCAGGGGCTAAAACCCCTGCAGCCAGTGGGCTCACAGCCATCAGTATTTTGCTCAGCTGCTTGTTTTTAACCCCCTATTTGTTTTATCTCCCCAAGGTCACCCTTGCGGCCATGATCTTATTGGCGGTGGTTTCCCTGTTTGATACCTCAGCAATAAAACGGACGTATCGCTACAGCAGTAGAGACTTTTCTGCGTTGTTAATTACCTTCGTGCTGACCTTAACCCAGGGGCTCGAATGGGGATTAATTGCCGGTATGATGGTGTCTATCACCCTGCATTTGTATCGTTCGAGCTTTCCTCATGTGGCTATTTTAGGTCAGATACCCAATACCGAGCATTTCCGAAATGTAGAGCGCCATGATGTGATCACCCATGACAAGGTGATTTCCATGCGCATTGATGCCAGCTTGTACTTTGCTAACGCTCGATTCTTAACCGATAAAATTAATGAACTGGTAGCTGGCTCACCTTCTGCCAAGCACTTGATACTCACATGCTCCGCCATCAATGACATCGACTCCAGCGCCATCGAAAGTTTATTAATGAGCAATCACTACCTCAAAGAAGCGGGAATACAGTTTCACCTGTCTGAGGTTAAGGGCCCAGTTATGGATAAACTCAAACGCAGCCAGTTCATAGAAGAGCTCACCGGCAACATCTACCTCAGTCACCATCAAGCTTGGTCCGAGCTCACTCAAAACAGTGAGCAGTAAGCCAATACGTTTCAAGCACTCATACCATTGATATTCACATTAGTTATATGAAACTAATACTATAGTATTGGATCGACTATTCTAAATTCAGGATAATGGGCCCAACTAGAATTAAGGGCATCCCATGAAGTTTAAATCCGTTTTTGCACTTTCCTTATTAAGCGTCACCATCAGCGCACAAGCCACCAACGGTTATTTCCGCTTAGGTTATGGCCAGAACAGCATCGCCATGGGCGGCACCGGTACCGCCATCGCTCAAGATGGTTTAGCGGGTGCGGTTAATCCAGCTACCTTGTTTTCAGTGAAAGATGACATGACCTTGGCTGTGAGTGTGTTTAATCCACAACGTGAGTTTACCGTTACCGGAGCAGACCAAAGCGGCGCACAAGAAGGTCAATTTCCTCTTGCATTGGGTTCGACCGAATCTGATAGCGAGTATTTCTTAGTGCCGTCTTTTGCCTACCAGCAAGACATCAACGCAGACCTTGCATTCAATGTCAGCGTTTACGGTAACGGTGGTATGAATACCGATTACAACAGTCCAGTATTTGGTGCCGGTGATACGGGTGTCGACCTAAGCCAGTTATTTATTAACACCGCTTTTGCTTATCGTCTAACGCCATCTACACAAGTAGGTGTGGCGCCGATCATCGGCGTGCAAAGCTTTGAAGCCAAGGGGCTTGCCAACTTTTCTCCTATGTCTAATGATAGCGATAACCTCACTAATAACGGTCACGATACTGTATTCGGTTACGGCGCACGCTTCGGTATTGCACACCAAGTGAATGCCAACATTGCATTGGGTGCCAGCTATCAAACGGAAATTAATTTTGCTGAATTTGATGACTACGCCGGTCTGTTTGCACAAGGCGGTGATTTTGATGTGCCATCAACCTATAACCTAGGTGTGGCTTACGACGATGCCAACCTAACGGTGGCACTGGATTATCAAGTGATTCAGTATTCTGATATTGCCTCTGTTGCCAACCCGCTTATGCCTAACATTATGTCTGCGCCTTTGGGCAGCGACAATGGCGCAGGCTTTGGTTGGAACGATATGGAAATCATCAAACTGGGCGTCGCGGTAAAAGGCAAAGACAATAATACGTTTCGTGCCGGTGTAAGCTATGGCGAGCAACCGATTGATGAAAGCGAAGTGTTATTTAATATTCTGGCACCGGGTGTCCAAGAATGGCACTACACGGCCGGTTATGAGTTCAGCCTAGATGGCACAACCAATTATGCCGTAAGCTTTGTGTATTCACCGTCTAAATCGGTACAAGGGGCGAATCCTCTTTATTCACAACAAAACATTGAAATTGAAATGGAACAATACGAAGTGACATTTGCGGTTGCCTTCTAAGCCCAATCTCTTTTTTTATGGGGTAGAGACGATACCCCATGATTTTTTGGCCTACTAACGTTTGTCATCTTTTTTAATCGATAGGCATACTCCTCTTTTAATCTATTTGACGTTCTCGTTAAGCAGCCTCAAGCGCGGCTTGATTAGCTTGCTGTTGTAATTCAAGTGCTAACGAATTGGGTAACCCCAATGCATTGGCTAACTCACCCAAATAACGACTTTCTGCATCGTTATCGACATCGATTGCAAAACACGAAATCAAATACAATTCGGTTTTTTGCTCAAGACTATTCACCTCGCTCGCGAGTTCTTGCACCGAAGATGGATAACGTAATAAATCCATCATCATAAATTTAAAGTCACTGGAGGATGGCATTTCTTCCACCGCATCAAAAATACGCGTTTGTTCAACCTCATCAATGTGGCCATCGGCTTTCGCAGCGGCGATCATGGCTTTTACCAAGGTGAGCTGGAATCCAGAGTCAGATTGCAACTCGTTCTCAAAAGCCGCCGCCGTTTTTGGCAATGTTTGGCCATCAACACCTGACGCCGGCTGCTGGGCTTTCGAAGCCTGCCAGTTTTTAAAGGCCTTGAATGCCAACCCGCCAACCAATGCCGCGCCACCCACTTTGGCGGCGGAACCGGCAAAACTGCGGGCTTTTTTACTGCTCACCAATAATGCCGCAATACCACCGATAGCCGCACCCGTGCCCATGCCTCCCATTTTATTGGTTAAGCGACTGGCCATTGCGCCCAAGCTGGATGCGCCTGAGCCTTGGGTGGACGGCGATGCATCCGATGCACCTAAAAACTGGTTTAATACGTTCTGTATATTCATTTTGACTCTCCCATTTCAGCTTTAAATTCAAGCCTACCGCTGTGCGGATTATTCTTGGTTCATAAAGCCTAAAAGGTGCAGTAAGCTGGTAAATAAATTAAAAATAGAAATAAACAGTGTGGTGGTGGCCATCACATAATTGGTCTCACCATTGTTCACAATGTTGCTGGTTTCATACAAGATAAGCCCTGACATCAGCAATACAAACATGGCCGAAACCGCCAGTGATAAACCCGGCATTTCAAAAAAGTACGCGCCAAGGCCTGCCAAGAAACCCACCACGATGCCCACCGCCAAAAAGCCGCCCATAAAGCTAAAGTCTTTTTTGGTGGTCACCACATACGCCGACAAACCTAAAAAGATTGCGCCGGTTGCGCCCATGGCGTTCATAATAATAGAGCTGCCGCCTGGCAAACTTAAATAGGCATTCAAAATGGGGCCAAGCGTGACGCCCATGAACCCTGTTAGGGCGAACACCAGTACAATACCCAGTGTGCTATTTTGAAACTTTGAAATTGCAAACAGCAATCCAAAAAATCCCACAAGGGTGATCAGCAACCCCGGATGCGGTAGGTTCAACGACATAGACACTGCCGCCATGGCGCCACTGAATAGTAGCGTCATGGATAGCAATAAATAGGTGTTCTTCAACACCTTATTTTTTTCTACCTGATATTGCGTCGTACGCGACGACTCATTGAGTAAGGGTGTATTCATTATTGGCCTCCTAATGCAAAGGCATACTCATCAAAATCTTCTTCTAAATAACGGTCTCGTCTGTCCTGTTTATAATCCTGTATGGCGCTTTTTATACGCTTCGCTTTGTGACGTAAACGATCCAGACGCTTGGTCACGGTTTGACTGGCTCGATTCGCGGCGCGGTCAATGGCGGCATATACATGGGACTGAATGTCTTCAATCACCACATCGGTTTGGCCTTTAATCTTTAATAACATTTGGCAACGCTTATCTTCCCCTCCTTTAGGGCCGTTAATGTCCGACAAGGTCACTTCAACACGCTGTACCTGATCGAAACGTGAACCCAGCGCAAATTTCAGACGACGCTTAACATACTTTTTCAGCTCTTTAGTCATGGCCAAATGACGTGCATTCACTTGTATCTTCATCTTGCTCTCCTTCATCCCTAGGGAATAAATTGAGTTGGGAGCTTTATCCTATGTCGCGAAAAATATAAGATATATTCGTATTATTGATTTAAAAACTAAGTTTT
>Ga0209712_10000938_pt1 | contig 25066 bp, 45 predicted proteins | sample ArcOceMetagenome_FD_187443 | JGI IMG/M metagenome (GOLD analysis project Ga0209712, IMG submission 187443) | Marine eukaryotic phytoplankton communities from Arctic Ocean - Arctic Ocean - Greenland ARC118M Metagenome (SPAdes) (version 2) | ecosystem: Environmental > Aquatic > Marine > Oceanic...
TACCTCATAACTAACAGGCGCGCCCCGTTGAGATTTTAGTAGTTTTTATCTTGACGGGGTGTTTTTTTTTTATTTAAAAAGTGAAGTCGTAACCCACTGAGTATCAATGACTTAGGGCCTCGGGGCCCCCCCCGCGCGCCCGTAAGTCGTTGGTAATCAACAACTTAGGACTTCAAATATTAAAAATATGATGCTTTTCAAAATAGAACCGTGCCAAGTGGTGCCAGATAGCAAAAATTACAAAAAAAACTTTCTTTAATAAATATTACTTTTATGGTTGCCTTATCCCTTAATCCTGTCATACTTTTCGAAGTGAGAGACATGACAGAAACAAACAACGAAGATACGGGGCACACATATGTGAAGCCGGAGACAGTGAAGCACGGGATGGTGGACAAAATAGGGTGTTGTTCATGGGGTCAGGACGAAACAGGGAAGTGGTGGTCGATTAATTACTTCGGCAACCGCCCCAGCGGGAATCTGAACGCCGAGATACGATGGGACATCCTTCCCAGAGACTACGCTGCATTCGGGATCAAAAGTGATCTTATTGATGAACTCAACGCGATAGACGCCGCAGAGGCAAAAGCGGATCTGGCAGAATACCAACGGCAAGGCGCATTGGATCGGGACGGCAAGCCAATTCATTTGTAAAAAGTGACATTTAATGGTTGACCTTTTGTTAAAATCTGATATGATTATCCCAGTTATGAGAGACAAAATCACCTACGAGTTGACATGGAAAAACGAAGACACCAACCGAGTGAGCAGTAAAAAGTTCACGGGCGAGGATGGCAAGGATCATTCAGCAATGGACGAAGCCCTTGAACTAGCCCAACAGGCTGACGGCAATATGTGGCCGTGGGTGCTGGAGAGAGACGGCGAGGAGATCCGCCACGGTTGGGGCGGTGATCTATTGAACAGGGGCCGGTTGTTTCCGACCTGCGGTTAAAAAAATAAAATTTAAGTGTTGACCTTTAAGAGAAAATCAGTTATACTTTTTGAAGTTATGAGAGACATGTTCAAGTTCCAATACAATCCGGCTCGCCACAACGGCGAGGTAAATCACGCTGGCGAAGTTTTCGACTACGTTGGTATGATCGTTGACAAGTTCGAGAATCAAACCGAAGGTGAAGACTTTTCGGGACTGACTGTCGAACTTTATGAGGACGAGCAGCCAACCGGCCAAACTCGACGATTCCGATGGGATCGCCTGATCAAGGTCGTAAACCTTGCCAACCTGTAATAATTATAAAAATCATGAGATTCGCACTTACTAAATCAGAATAAATTAATTATGAAAAGTAACATAGACCCCAAAGCGTTCGAGATCATTAAAGTTCTCGGCAAAGAAAACTCCGAATCCTTAAGCGATGTTTGTGAGTTAATGCACGAAGCTAGTAGCCATCAAATACAGCTACAGCTAGAAATAGAGTCCTTAAAAGTGACTGTCTTGGGATTCAAGACCCGACTGAAAACGAAACAAAATAGGGTCAAATACCTAGAGGCGCAGGTGAGGGAATTGCGGCCGTGCGAGGCATTTGATGACGAGTCTTTTGATGCGCGTGAGAGGCGCAAGGAAGAACTAGAACGATAGCTGGATACAAAAAGAGAATAAAACTCTTAAATAATAAATTGAAAAGGATTAGTGAGCTACAAACAAAAAAATAATAATTATGAAAACTAATAAAATGAATACTGTCGTATCAATCAACTGGAGCATCAAGGATCTTATCCGCGATAAAGTGTCATTCGACGACTGGCATCTTGGGATCTTCGGGGTTCGCGCATCAAAAAGTGTTTTGAGTAAAATCAAAGCCAAGGCGGACGAACTGGCAGAAATGAAAAAGGCTGTGTTTTTAGCGGCAACGGACGAAGCCGCAACATGAGCGAAGTGACAAATTACCTAAAGGTTCTTGAGGCCGACCCAAAAGCTCGGGCAGAGTTTAATACGGTTTGCGACCAGTGGCAGAATGATGCTATCGTCGCGCAGGACGAGGCGGCCTGTGAGTGTGACATCTGCGACGAAGAAACTTAAAGGCACAAACCGTGCCAACCCCCATCAACTCGCGCTGAAAAGCGTGAGTTTTTTTATGTCTTTTTCTTACGATTTTTCTTGACAAAATAAAGCCGTAAGTCGTTGACTATCAAGGACTTAGGGCATCGGCACCCCCCCTCCAGCGCCGTAAGTCGTTGACTATCAGTGACTTACGAGAATGAAATCTAAAATTGAAGTAACGTAAATTTTTTTCTTTTTACATTTTTCGCACTGCCCTTTTTCCCAAGAGCCGCATTTAATAGTTATTTGAGGCTCTCGGGTTTCTTTTTTAGAAGTACGTATTTCGCGCCGTTGAGCTTTGGTTCCACATTCGTAACAGATCATTATTTGACAGGTTCGTATTTCTTATTTAATGAATTACAAATCAGAGTTGTCTACCGGATCATCACCCAGATATTCGTCTTGCTTCTTCCTTCCCCTATCGCCATAGATAAATGTTTCACCAGTACCTCTACCCCGCCCGAAGCCTTCTCGTTGCAAGCCGAATTTTTTAAGGAATTTTACATATCCCTCTTCGACCTCTTTATGGGCTCCAGTTAGGTCGCCGATTCCCCATTCTCCTTGTCTTATTATTTCCGACATAAATTGTTATTCTGAAATTGCTTGACGTATCTTTTTCATCTTACTCTTTAAGAAAGATACCGCTTCACAGTTTTTGGCGTTGGTCTGCATGATGTGGCCCAGACTGTATTCTATCTTACGCGTAAAGTCTTTGCGTAACGCATCCAGCTTATCTGCATCTGCTCGCTTAATTGCGCGAGTCTTCTTGACTGCTTTCTTCTTTTCAGCCTTATTTATTAAATGTTTAGTTTTCACTTTCTTTTGTCCAAATGCCTCTAGTAACTTATCGTAATTGCTTACCTTCATATTAAATAAAATGGTGGCGGGAGTATTTGTGTACCCGCACCTTTTCAGTACCCAAGAAACAAATGTTTCAGATCTACTTACTTCGGACTCACCCGCGATTTTCCTCTGCCACTAGGCCGTCGTACTTCTCGCAGTCGCTGCATTATCCCCGTGGGAGGGATTATTCTGCCACACCGAACTCTCTCCGTCGAGAGAGAAAATTGATTTGAATGGCGGTCAATGCTTCTACAACGCGGAATTTAAACCGCCTGTCAGAAAGAAAGAAACGACAGAAAAGGTTGCATCTTAATAGCAATCTGCACCATTCGAAATTCAAAGAACAATTAAAAAGTGTCAGGGGTTGATTAGCATTGTATTCCTACCCTAATCTTTAACGTCAGCCCTGCCTGACGTATGGTAAAGTCCTCCAATACCACATGACAAATGCACATTATTATGAAATAAAATAAACCAGTTTCTGATTAACCTCCATCAGAAGGGAAAGCAAAGTATATCAGCAGCGGTCTGGCAATGCAAGCTTTTTCTTTTCTGAATCAGCTTCCTTTTCTTCCGGAAGAGATCTATCCTCCCAGTCGAAAGAGAAGTATTCATCAAATACTTTAGAAGCAATCTGTGACTCTATGCTTTGAGTAGCTGCTGATCGTAGCAATCCCCTCACGGCATTAAGCCTTTTCCGCATTTCTTCAGTCCCCGCTTTTGTTCGCGGCCTCATCCAATCATCTTCTACTTGGTTCATATCGATTTTGTTTCTAACTCTCTCTCTACCCTTAACTGCTTATGAGTATACTTCAACCCGGCATTCCATGCAAGCCTTTTCTTCTTAGGTTCTGGAATATAAAAAATATTATAATGCGGCCCGATTGCTGTCTTATCTCTAATTATCACCCTCTTTGACTTAAAGATTGGTTTCTTACTAATATCCTCTACAAAAGTCTTATACTTATAAGGATTATAATACGCGCCTTTAAATTCTTCTCCCAACTCCGGAATACAATTCTCGCACCAAGAATACTTTCCTTCGTTACGGCAATTGCAACCCCAAACCTTTATCATGTTACCATCTTTCCCTTTCTCAAAACGATAAGCCTGATGGTCTCCTTGGTTTATCCATGTACCAATAACATAAGCATGAACGTTTTTGCGCTTCTCGCGGACAACACGTTGGCGACCATTCTCGTTAACGTGAAACCTAGCATCCTTTAGCTCTACCCTGTAACTATGGCAATATAACCTGCCTGTACTGGTATCAACTACAGAAAGGCAATCCTTCTGAAGATTAAAGTATACCTTGACCCTGTCAGGAGCAACAGGGCAACCCATGTACATCTTGCGGGGTTCCGCGTCCTCCCAGCTAATGAATCCTTTTGGTTCTTCTCGATCCCTCATAACTTCAAACAGTATAATCTCATTTGTTTCACAAGTCAACCCTTAAATATAATTTTTTTAGGCGTTGACTCTGACACCCTTTTAACCTATACTCTCTCTGGTTATGAAAACTAAAGACATAAGAAATGGATCGCTTTACTTCAACCTCAAGCGGGAGCGAGTGGAAAGAGTAATATCTAACACCTTCAGCAAAGCCAGAGTGGTTACAGAATGCCATAAGAAGGATCAATTGGCTATACCCAGCACCTACCTGCGTAAAGCCTCAAAGGCAGAAGTCACTAACTACTTGACACCTCCACCCAAGCGTGGTATACTATCTTTCTTGTTCGGAAAGGGCTCTCGTGTGCCAGTTCCAAACAAAACACTCGGTTCAGCCCTGTCTTGAGTTTTTTGGTTTTCTCAAGATGGGGAGAGTCGCTCCTCTCGGTTTGTTGATGACATGGCCGAGGGGAGCTTTTCAATCTCCTGAGGATTGTGTTTGTAGACATTAATCCGCCCTCTCGGCCAACGCCGAGGGGGTTTTTTTCGTGTTAAAATTTAATTTGTCAAGTCGTAAGTTGTTGAGTATCAATGACTTACGTCGTCGCCGCCCCCCCGCGGCCGAGCTAAGTCGTTGGTAATCAGTGACTTAGGTTTTTAGTTTTTAGGTTTTTCGGAAAGAACCGTGCCAACTTTGCCATTTATAAAAAAATAAATAACGAGTAAAAAAAATATATATCAAAAAAGGGGTTGACGTTTTATCCAATTCTGTTATTCTTTTTGAAGTGAAAGGCACTGAAGCTCGACACTAAAAAACATATGACTACTACTACTGACAAATCAAAAGCACTGCTAAAGGCAGTAATAGAAACAAAGAAGACAATCGAGAATGTTAAGCAGCATTCTAAAAATGTCAAAGCTCATCTTAAGAAAGGTTTTTCTGATGGGAATGGCTTCAAGCAAAGCGAGTTTGGTGTTGAGGTTTTCAACATGACCCCTGCGGAAGCAATGGACATTTTGAAGCACCGAAATAGCATTGTCAAAGATGACACACACATTCAAACAAATCGCCGAATTGATCCGCGGATTGTTAACAGGATCAAGAACGAACTACAAGGGGATGACTGGTTTTTTGAATCGGCCAATGTCGCTTTCAATAAAGACGGCATAATGATAGACGGACAGCATACTCTTGCGGGTATAGTCGCTGCGGGCAAAGAGGCTAAAGTTTTGCTAAAAACTGGTTGCCGTAATAAATCGGTTCAAAAAATAGACGTTTCACGCTCACGCACAACAGGGCAACGCCTGAAGTTCTCCGGCGAGTTTCCTGTTGACGAATCAGATGTAGCCTCAAAGTTCCGCGCCGACATAGCGGGATTGGTTTTGCGGAGTCAAATTACTCTAGACGGCAATAAGGTAAAGAAAGGCTCCCTGCAAGATCGGGCGTGGTACAATGACAAGCAAATTATTAAAACCCACAAACAAAACAAGGAAGCTATCGACTATTTTCTTAAAAATAGAAGCTCAAAAAAAGGATACAAATCTATTGGCCTATTGGCTCCCCTTGTCATAGCTTTCAAGGACAATCCTGAGAAAGTAAAAGACTTCTACAACAAGTTTTTAAATGTTAACGTGAAAATACGCTCTCGAAACACTAGCCCTCTGAGGATGAACGGTCTTGCTGAGACTGTTTTGTTGATAAAAGCCTCGTCAAAAGCTTCGGACTTGGGCGCAAAAGTCTATAAGAAATTAATGAAAGGTCATAGTGAAATAAAGTTCTGGTTCACGGAGATGACTAATGCGGTCGAAGCCTTTATAACTAACAAAACATACACCCCAGATGTCAAAGACTAAAAAAAGACCACCGAAAGAAGAGACTTACTGCGCTTTCTATGGTGACGGAACTGTCAAGATCGGCTTTTGTCACCATGTAATGAGCAGGATAAGAAGCCTCGGAGGTTCGAGTTCGTGCTTCGTCGTTCTTACGGCATCGCATAGCAGCGAAACAAAAGCAAGGGAATCGGAAACACAAATGAAAAAAGACTTGAAAAAGTTTTTAATCAAAGAGGCCGAATGCCAAGAGTGGTTAAATCCAAAGGTGCGGGGGTTCTTCCCCACCCTTCAAAGGTCAATCAAGGAGCAAATGGGCAAAAGGTTTAAATACGCTTTTGCTGTTGGCCAAAAAGTTGACACAGATTGGGAAACGGGAATTCCCGAAAATGTCAAGAAAATAGTGACAGGTAAATAATTCAAAAGCTCCCCGCGTGATAGCGGGGGGCTTTTTTTATAATTTTAAAATCTAAAGTCCTAAGTCATTGACTATCAAGCACTTACGCCGCCGCGGCCCCCCCGGCGCGGCCCTAAGTCGTTGGTAATCAGTGACTTAACATGGACCGTCTTAAAGTTTCGTTCAAAAAAGTCAAGCGTTAAACAAAAAAACCTTCGTCAAAAAAGTTTTTTTTATGCTTGTCAAAACTCTCTTATTCTGTCACTCTTTTCCTGTGCCGAGGGGATAAAACCCTTCGGCATAAAACCAATGAAAATATGACAAAATTCAATAAAACCATTGAAAAGAACCGGGAAAAAATTAAAGCACGTCACATGGTCGATGGACTGGAGGCAAACTATGAAAGATTCCACAAGGGAAAAGAAAAGGCTTTCGTTGGTTTACCCGCTCGCGGCTTTAAGTTGGAGCGGAAGATTGCGGAAAGGGCCAAGCAACAAGATGTAAAAATATTCTGTTATGAAAACGACTATAAAGTCTATTGGGAAAATGCAGTTACGAATCGGAAGACAAGAAATTTTCTCGATCAACACGAGGACGTTTTAAGTTATCAAAATGTAGAAATGCCCTCAAATGGAATGATGCAGAAAATTGTAGACTTTAACGAAGGCGTTCTTCCTATGTTTCTCTGGCGCGATTACTGCGGCGCAGCAACAAACGAACGAATTAAAGAATCCACGCAACAATGCGCCAAAGGCTCGGTGGTAGTGGTCACTTTCTACCATACCTCTGGGCGTGGCTCGCTTGACCTCCCGTGGGAAATTTGCGACAGTAGAGGAAAGGGACATTATGGGCGAAACCTTGAACCCTATCTCGAAAAACAATTTGCAAAAAAAGGGTGGACGTGCGTCTGGTCGCACCCATATGCAACCAACCCAGTTAGTAAAATGCTGATGATGGCTTTTACCAATTGCGATAACGCTTATGAATTTCTCACAAAAAATGACTAAGATAAAAAAAACTTTTATCAAAAAAGGGGTTGACTCCACAGCTTAAATATAATAGAATAAACGCGTGTTAAGAAAGGCACGTTAAAAACATGAGCAGAACAACAAGACCAGTAGAGGAAAAGTACGACTTCGAAGTCGTGCAAGAGCCTTTGTATTCAGCCCGTAAGGGAAGATTCAAAGCGGCGAAAATGGGCAAGTCTCCTGTTATGGGGATTTATCGCTCTGATAACGGTAGGTTATTAGGAACCAGCACAAAGCAGTACAAGATTGTTCAGAATTCGGATCTTGTGGAAAGAGTAGAGGACGCGCTTAGTAATGTGAGCGGATTGGGCGATTTCACCAGCAAAAAGTTGGTGGCTCGCGATGGGGCACGTTTTTATGGTGTGTATGACTTCCCTTCAGTAGTTAAGCCGATTACCCTCGGTGACGGTGCGGGGATGCGGTTGATCCTGAACAACTCGTTCGACAGGACTTGCGGCGTTAGTTTCTCCATTGGGCTTCTCCGTTTGGTCTGCTTGAATGGTATGACGTCATTGGTTGCTGACACCGACGTGACCAAAAAGCACAGTCACAAGCTAGACCTTAGCTTTATCAAGCAATCAATTGGCGCGTGTCAATTGAAGTTCGAGGAGTCTGTCAAGGACTTCGGCGTTCTGGCTGGTCACAAGATCACGCAGGAGCAGGGCGGTCTCATCCTCGACAATCTGGCCATCAAAAAGGTTCTGGCCGAGTCGATGAAGGATTCCATTCAAATGATCTGGGACGCACCCAGCTTTGAAGAGGACAAGAGTCGCAACCTATACAACCTGTACAACGCCACCACGCAGCACCTCACGCGTGATGTCGAGGGTGGAAAGTTCGAGTACGCACGACGCGTGAGTCAATCGGTTCTCAAGAACCTGACCAAGGCTCACACCAAAATAGATCACTTCGCCAAGCTCACCCAACGAGTTCCGGAGAAGGAAAAGGTCGCCGTCGAAGTGACGGTATAGGGGAACACACCACACCCCCGCCCCGCAAGGGGTGGGGGATATTTAATCATGAAACAAAAAAAGAAAAATCGTAAACAGAAATTTAGCACGGCCACTAAAAAAAAGGTCTTTATTCCAACATCGGTTTGGAATGCAGAATTAGATCGTAAGGACGGACTTCTTAATACCGGCCAAGAGTTAGCGCCTCACACCCACAAAGGCTTAAACGGATTTAATAGTGATTCGGGGGTTTTTTAATTTAAATAACGAGTGCTTAAGTGATTGACTATCAAGCACTTAGGCCCGGGGCGGGGGGGCCGCGCGGCCGTAAGTCATTGCGCCACAACGACTTAGGCCAACGCTTTTTAAAAAACTGACTTCTTTTGTTTGGAATACCCCGCCTCCTCCAAGAGCTGGGGAATCAAATTTATATGATTGGGATTTTCAAATAATAGGGCGTGACTGGTCTGCCAGTCGGGTCGCCAAGCTATTTGCACCCTTTCAGATTTATATCCATCCCGCTGTTTTATATCAAATAGTGTCACACTATATTTCTTTATTGCTTTTTTGCCCTTCTGAAAGATTTCCCTGTCTGCCATATTTATATTATATTTATTTCTCTTTGTCATTACAATAATCTGTAAGATTCTCCGCCACTATCGTTCCCATGCCGTAAGCATGGAAGCCTATCCTCGACCGTAAAAAACGCATAGGTTTTAATTCTGCCATTTTATCATCTGCTAATTCCATTACTAAAGACTGAACACCCCCACGCTTTCCCTTAAAACTCGACAAGTCGTTATCATGTTTATTACAAATTGTATAAAACGCTGCCAACTCTATTGACGACCTTAATCTTTTTTTACTAGTCCAAAAATATCCCAAGTAAGGTTTTACTACATCGTTTGACCAAATCAAATCCTTGCCAGAGGTTGCGCCATAATTCCAAAACCCCCAGTAGTGCTGGGTTATCTCAGTCATATCGTCGCCGATAATTGCAAGTGCTACTTTATCCTCGCCCTCTTGTTGTATCGCGTATTTTATCATTCTTTTGGTTCTTGAGACTGATACCATAGGAAAACACCCAAAGCCAACCCGACCACAAGCCACATATGCTCCACGGGTCAGACATTAGCGGTTGCGCTGTACCCTGTAAAGCCTTTTTTTCTATTGGCTGAAAGGGCTTTGCTGGCTTCACTTCCCGCTGGCTGCGCTCCGTGAATCACAAGAGCAAAGTCGTCAGAACCTGAAATAGCCAAATCGTCGGTGTGGTCTATCTCTAAACCAAGGGCGTCAGCTTCGTCCTTGTTAAAGAAAACCTTGGCCGACTTGACCATAGTCGAGGGAATTAAATTGTCATACTTTCCACCACGCGAGCAGGTGAAAACAAAGTTTTTTGGCAAACCGACTGCGGTGGCATACTCCAACAAAAACTTGATGCTTTTGGTATAGGAATAAAAAACCACGTTCGGAAAATAGCTTGCCGCTTTCATCCATGCGTTAAAATAACTCTGCGAATAATAATCTCCCCCAATATGCACACGCAACGTGCCGCCCCGTTTCAATCCCGTGGCTTTTATACTCTCGACGATTAACTGTGTTTTTTCTGCTGTGCTTTTCTTTTCTTTCAACAAATCAAAGTTGCGCCAGCGTGAGGCTCTTACTTTAGGAAACCTATTCTCCATTCCTGCCGCGTAACAACGAAAAGTAATTCCGTCCACTTCTGTCTGCTGATCCGTGAGCTTTCCCGTTACCCTGTCCGCTTTAGTTAAGCAGTTTTTTGCACCGGGGCAACTGTGACCGCTAGGAAGGGAAAAGTGATAGATGCCCTTTAGCTTTGCGTTTTCAAATGAGATGCGTAGTAGTTCCATAACTGCAAAAAGTATAATCTAATTTGTGAGTCGAGTCAACCAAAAAAATATTTTTTATGCGAATATCTTTTCCCACCCTTCGGGGCTTGTCCCGCTGCAAACAAATTCCCTGTCCTCTGCGTTTACAGTTTTTAGTGCGTCTTGTATCAATGCCCCTTGGTTTAAGTCCCAAAGTTCGCACCCCAATATTGTCACACTATAGGGCTTGCCGGTTACCCGACACGGGCCGGTAAATGTATAGGTTCCCTCTTCATAATTCTGAACGTAGCTGCAATTGCTGTGAATGTAACGTGTCATAACGCCCCCGAGACTATGTTAAAAACCTCCTCCCGTCAACCCTTAAATGTAACTTTTTTTAATAAATTTTATGCTTGACAATAGATTATTTTTTTAAATAATCCATGTTGTAAGTCGTTGGGCACCAATGACTTACGTCGGCGGCGGGGGGGCGCGGCGGCCCTAAGTCCTTGGTAATCAGTGACTTACGACTTCTTTTTTTAAATTTGTATATACATTGTATTATCATGCAGATTTATCATCTCGTGGGGCAATCAACATACTTATTTGTTATTTATTTATTTCGGGTTCCTTATTTCGCAATCACTTATTTCGCCTTTATTTATTTACTATTTACTTATTTATATTTAACTATTCACAATTCACTTATTTATAATTTTATTATTTACAATTCATTATTTCGCAATTATTTATTTCGGATTCATTATTTCGTATTTTACCAATTACTATTTAAACAAAAAAAACTCCCCACTCCGAAGAGTGGGGAGTCGTAGCGTTATGAGGACTACTGTTACACCTGAGGGGGGGAATTACTTTCGCTTGGAAAATTTCAAGGTATTAACGTCCTTATTTGAAACGGAGAAAGTTGACTTCGCAACTGACTCGTACTCACTTCTGTGCTGGTTGAACTTGCGCAACTTCTCAACGGAATCAACCTTGAGTGAATTGCCCTCTTGCGTTACATTAACTCGATAAGATGTATTTCTCATACATTATTATCTTATAACCCTAATTACTTTTTGTCCAATAATTCTGGATGCTTGTCAAACATTTCCCTTGCCTCCACCGTCAACTGCCTACCGTGAGCAGAAGATTCAATAAAGTTGAGCTTTTGCAGATAAACTTCGCAGTCTGATTGAATGGCGGCGCGAGTCATCTGGAGTTTGGCGGCGAGGTTATACAGTCTGGTGCAACCATTCTTGACCAATGCCTTCAAGTATTTCAACTCATTTTTATTCAAGCCGTGAGGCAGAATGTCCAATGTCCTGCAAAGCGAGTTCCAATCTAACAACTTAAATGTTTTTTTATTGTTACCGGCGCAATAATTGATGATATTAGTTGCCATTTTTTGTGCTGACCTACCATTACCCCGCAATGTAGGGGCAATACGCTTAAACACTAGGTCGCCAGAAAATTTAATTTTATCAGTATTTAATAATAATATCTGGCCTAATTCATCATAGGAGTAATCATCAAGATCAATCCTCTCCATCCTATCTATTAAAGCATGGAATACTTCTTGGGGTTCGGTTGTCGCGAACAAGAATGTCAGTTTTTTGAAATCAATCTCAAAGTCCTGACCGTCATAACTGAATGTGTTATGGTTCTCTTTGTTTGGATTAGTGATCGTCAACAAAGCCATCGTTACGTCCTTGGGGATCATGTGACACTCATCAAAGAGGAAAGTTGCCTCTGTATCTATCATGTAAGGAGTCATTATCATGTCCACGAACTGACGAAGGTTCTTAATCGTAGCACAATTTATCTCGATGTAACGCTTGGGTTCCATCGTGTTCGGCATCACAAGGTTTCTTGCGAATGCTCTTGCCAACATAGTCTTACCAGCACCTTTCGGCGCAGTAATCATAATGTTGGGTACAATGCCGATCCTCTCAAACGCTTTGATATAAAATTCAAATTTACGCTTGGTTGGATGCTGCCCTATAATAGAAGGGAACAGATTGTCTAGGTTGTCCCTCTTTGTTTGAGGAAGTGTTGGAACGGATGAGTTAGATGTAGTAGTCATAACTGATTTAGATATTAGCTCAATTCGGAACCTGAGTCAAGTCCCAAAAAGATAATTTTTATTTTTACCAATCTCCCTTGGACTCTTTAATATCCACGGGAGCGGGTACTTCTCTTTCCAATTGAATCGTCTCACCGATTTCTTGCACAACTGGTTCTGCTTCATTATTAGTTTTATCAATAATGTTCATTGATATAACTTTGGATTGTTCAGTAATTCCAGAAATCATCTCATATGATTTTAGAAACTTCTTACTAACGTGAATAACAGCATCATCCTTAAAGTATTTGTTCAAGTCTTTAAGTGATACTCCGATGTATGTAACTCCTCCTAGCTGTTTCATAACAGACAATTAGGATACCGAAAGCGGGGATTGGAGTCAAGTTAAAAAAAGCTAAAATCTGTTAAAACGTAAAAAATTATTTTAATGAATCTCAAAAGCATCATTATTATCCATTCCGCAAAAATATCACTTTATTAAAATCTAATATTTAAAGCGCGAGATTATTATTATTTTATTTAGTAAAAGTAAAGTTTAAGGCGGCGCATATTTGATTGAATTTGATTCATAATTAACTTTCGGTATTTCGGAAAAAGTCGTTCATAATTGATTTGTATTTACCCCTATGAAAAACTATAATTATTTAACAAAAAACCCAATGAAATTAGGCTTTTAATTTTCAATAATCAACCGTATTTAGACGGAAATCATTCACAATTAGCACCGTATTTGTAAAAAATTGATTCACAATTGATTATTATAGAACTTAAACTGGTTTTAGTTTGGTTGTTTTTTATTGGTTTGTGTTGAACTGTAAGGTGGATGGAGTAGGAGGAATGAAGAATAAATAAGTCTTTTTACTGTTATTTTTACAAATATAAAAAGAACACAACCCTTTATATCCTTTTATCTAGCCTTGTTTGTCTTGAATGATATGTTTTTTCTTTCTATTACTATCATTATCTAATTATCATCAATTTCTTTTTCTAGCCTACTACTCTTTATCTGCCATACTACAGCAATGATTAAACCTATTAGTATCTCCATGTTAATGCCTCATAACTTGTTTGTAATTTTTGTACTTTATGTACTGTTACTGCATATACGAACAAAACCTACTCCCCATTGCAGGGAGTAGGCTTGTTTTTTCGCCTTAAACTAAAGAAAACTCTAGCCTTGGGTTGAAATGTTAGGATCGCCAACTACTTGTGGGCCTCCCTCTGTTGAGCCTTGCTGGCCCTGCTGACCGAATGTCTGCGAAAGCACTTGGATAGTTCCAGTTGCATCTGCAAGCTTCTTTGCGGTCTTGGTGATTTCCTCCACGATGTTCGTGTGGTCGCCAATTCCGACAGAGCGATTGAATAGCATTTCTAAAACTGCTAGTGCATTCTCCCTATCGGCTGATAGCTGGGCCAAGGTTGCGTTAAATAGCGGCGGCAACTGCTGTTGAGTTTCCTGCCCCGCTCCGTCTGATGTATTGGTATCTTCTGCCATACTGTTTATTATTCTAGTTATATCTTTTGGAGTTTTCCAAAAAAATTCTTATGTTATGTTACGAGCCTGATTGAACCGTCATCCATCTTTTGAGCGGCGGTTCTTCCTGTTATTGTTTCGTAAATACGAGAAATGGATAAATCACTTGCAGTTTTAGAATAAATCAATATCTGCGCTCTCATTTCCTCTATGGTGACTGTTTCAATTTTCTTCTTTTTCGGCATATTCTATTACCTCCTTTGCTAATGCTGTAATTTGTCTCTCATCTTTCTGATCCACCAGTTCCTGCCTCCACTTTGGGAGGCTTTTGTATATCCCGTAATAAATCGCTTGATACTGTTCTGCTTGATTTAGTTTAACTTTCATTGTTTTGTGCTTATCCTTTTCAATGCTCGTTGAGCTTCTTTCTTCCAGCGGCGTTTAGTGGCCTCTGATGCGCCCGTATGGCACTTTCCCTTCTGTAGTAGGGTATCCACCTCTTTTTCAGAGGTTGCGGCTTGTAGTCGTTGTTTTATTCCCATAGTAAAAATTATTTTTATAGATCAGCGGAAGTGTTTTTTATCCGATATTTTTCCATAACGCCCAAAGTGCCATAAGGATTACAGCACCAATTACCAATCGGTTGATTACCCATTCCCAATCTAGTGTGGCTACAATATCCTTGTTTTGAATAGCTTTCTCAAAAATCATTTTAGCCTTTTCCTCGGAACAACCAGTAGTTGCTACTATCTTTTCAATAATTTCTTTTTTATTCATTACTTCTTTTCCCCCATGCCTTTCCATAGATTTTTACTTCCTTTGGCTTGTCGAAGTATCCTTCATCCCCCAAATAACTCATGGCTACGTCCAACCTATGCTTTATGTTCTCATCGTTTTCAAATGACGCATGAACCTCGTACTCCTTCTTCATTTCAAAAATGTTTAGCTTTAGGTCGTTTACCCTAATGCCTTCCGTAACTATTGCTCCTAGTAGTCTCAACTTAATGGGGGTTTTTCTTTTCTTTTTCATTTGATGAGTTTGGCAATAAATGTAGTGGTTGCTCTTTCTTTTTCTGTCGGTAGGCAACTGTCTTCCCTCCAGTTCATGCCTAATCTTTCCCACATTTCCTCTCGTTCCTTTTGAAGTCGTTGGTATTTCTTCTTCATGCTATTTGATTTCATTTATAGTACCCTCAATGTAATCCAATGCTATTTTAAGACTCTCCATGTCCATATTTGAAGGTAAATCCCCTTGAAATGAAAAACCAAAAGAATCACCATTATAACGAGTCATTGGTAAGGTTACTCGGAGTTTTTTATCAATGTAAGTATATGGGGTTCCTGTCGAGGTATTACCCCATGTGCTTGTTTTCTTTTCCCCATAGAAATAAACTCCTACCTCCTTCGTCCTCTGGTTGCGAAACCTGACGGTAATTGCATCGGCGGGAAAATTGTCAGTTGAACCTTTAGCTATGATTTTAGCAGGGTCAATGTGTGGATGCCTCTTAACAAAGGAATTGCCTTCCCAATGCACCATCTCAACTGTCTTATCCCACTTTTCCAAATACTTTGTATCGGGCCGTAGTGTCCTTTGTATCTCTTTCATATTTCTGAATTTACTACCCATCTCACGAAGAAGAATCCTGCTATTAGTGCGATTGCTATTGGAATTAAAACCATGCTGGTTGCCTCCTTTTTGTCCACTTTACAAACGGTTTATCATGTTTGTAATATGATCGGTACTTGTCTACTGTCGAAAATCCATCAAATCCATCAACATCGCGGCAATTTTTGTCGTCAGAAATTGCGATTGCAAAGTCGGTACGATCACCTTTTGGAGCAAGAGAATCGTTGATAGCCATAAAGCACCAAGCAATAAATTTGATTGAAAAGTGTTCTGGTTTATCGCGCCATCTATACTGACGCTCCCTTCCCATCTCCATTGCGTGTTCTGTTAGCCACTCCATGTTGCCTTTGGTTTCGTATGACCACAAGGTGCAGGGATGCTTTGGATAACCGTGAATCCTTGCTCCTCCCTTCTGACTGCGAGGGCAATCATCTTCTGCCAAGCGTTCAAGAGAGAAGGCGTTCGCCAACATTTGTGCCGATTCAACAATCATCTTGTTTATATGCTTGTCGCATAGGTTTCTAGCGGCGATTGCTGGGTTTTTGTCAGTAGCGAAAATGTTCATGCTTGCAAAGTTACTCCATTTCGGGAGCAAGGTCAATCCCATTGTTGGTCGATGATGCTGCTTCCCTAATTGATTCAAGGGATTCCCTTACCATCGTGCTGCCCCATCGAGTAGCAATGATTGTCGAGTTGAGTCCCTTCTCGATAGAGACAACCGTATCCAAATTGAATAACATTTCGTGACCGTCAACTGCTCCTGTTAGTGTGATTAAGTGCGCCATAAATTATTTTTTTAAGAGTTGGGAAGAGTAGTTTTTAACATCAGATGTTTAGCTTCTTCACCGTTTATTATTGGAGATTCCGTATCGTGTCTCGTTGGTAAATGTCCCTGTAGATAAGTTGGGTAGCTCAAATTGCTCATGCTCAAATTTTCCCTCTCGGATGTTCTTATCGCAGATTTCTTTCGTTTCTGGCATCTCAATTTTGGGCTTTGCCATTTTGCGAAACCAATTCCTTTGGGCAACGCTAAATGCAAATCGCAGGAATGCGAAAGCGTATATCTTGCTCAACTCTATCGACTGCCCCTTATGTTCGACGGTGAACTTTTTGGTTTCATCGTCCCAACCAAAAGAACCATACTTTAGTTTACGTTCAATTTTCATCTCTTAATAAAGGAATTTACTCTTGTAGCGTTACTATTCAACGTCTGCTTATGCCGTCTTACTTTGTAGCCGTCCTTGCTCAACTGATTGAGATACAGTTTGGTTATGACACTTATGTTCTCCTTCGATGTATCCCCGAAAAATAGACATTCCTTGGCTACTGCCCTTTGCACGTCTCCTATTCTTATTGATGTATCCATCTATCTTTTTGTCAATCAGCTTGTTTGCTAGTGTTTTTTTCATTTTGTTTTGGTTTCTTTTGGTATTGTTCTAAATCGTCTGACGGACAACGATCAACCTTTTTTTTATCGAAATGAGTTGCTGCACTTTCGCTTTCTGCAAATTCGCGAGAATATGGGCCTCCATCTTCAAATTTAATAGACATCATATTAAATATAATTTTTACTTTACCTGTCGTTTTTCATCAACTTCGCTACCCCGTTGTCAGGAGCATCTTTGGCCGCTATATGCTTCCAGCGTTCGTCGTTATCAGGAGTCTTGAGGTCTTTCTCAAAACTCTTTGGGTAGTAAATTGTTGTTGCTACCCCGTTCGTATCCGAGAAATAGATTTTTTTATAGACCAGTTCCTCTTTGGTAACGCATCCGACTGCCATCAGCAACAACATTAAAAGTAGCGTTGCTGTCAGCACACTTAATACCAAGCTATTGGCTTTTCTGGACTGTTTGTATATCATTTTCAATGGGTTCCACGTTGTAGACGTTGTACTTATCACCTGTCTTGACTATAACATATTCGTGATGCTCGGCAAAGTCTTTTTGATAAACCGCTGCTTCATTGTAAGTTTCAAAGAATGCGTCTGGTATATCTGAATTAGCGTCAATTACATAATACTTGTATGCTATATTCCTATATTGGTCATTAGGTTCCATAGGAGGACGGTTCCATGTATGAGAACATCCTGACCCTACAATGAGTGCGGCAATAACCGTTACGGCTACTAATATCACTTCTTTAGTATCTCTTTTTTTCATTTTATTACATCGGTGAACATCGGAAGTTCCCCAGATTGGTTTGCCTTGGTGTCTTTAATTTTTGTTAGTATAGCAGATATTGTATCAACTACCAAAACAGTAGCTCCCTTCATCAATACTTCTGTATATGTTCCCACATACCCTTCCCCGTCTTTTTGAGAATTGCCCCCAATGTCTTTATAGGAAACTTCCCTAAAGCCGTTGATTCTTGTGGTGTTCAGAGCTACTTGGCCTTGAAAACCGTCCCTATCTGATGTTTGTGATAATATAATATACATAACTAAAGTTTAATTTCCTCTCCATTCTCGTCAAGCACCTTCATCCGTTTGCGGGTTTCCTCTTGAACCTCATCCCTCAAGGAGAGTAATTCGTAACCTATCTTGACTAATGTTCTGCGCTTCATGCAGCTTTCTCCCGCCGCTAAACTGTTCACAAACATATCTATAATTACTGCCAATTCATTTACTCTAGGGCAATCCTTATCGTGCAATTCTTTTAAGCGATTAGTTCCCTTGCCGTACATATTCGTCTTGGCATAGTGTTTGTGGTTTATCTTGTCGGAGTAGCGTCTTTCCCCTTCGTCCATAACTCTTGTGAGTTTGACGATATAATTTATTTTTTTATGATTCTTGCTCATGTTAATTTAACCTCCCAACTTGGGTTGTATCTTTCCTGCAACCTGACCCAAGCGTCAGTATAGAGTTCCCTAAATTCATTGCGCTTTTGTTCTGTCCAAGCGTTATTCGCTTCTGGTCGCCAATCAAATTGCGGTCTTTCATCCACAACCGTTGGATATTTCGGATGCACTATCCTTTGCGCTCGACTCGGAGAACATTTGATATGTTTATCGTAAATCAACCAACGATGTATTGAATCTGTTGACAACTCCCCCGTTTCCATCCCCAAATAAACTTGAGAGTCCCACTTACCTTCTATGATCTCTCCGCATACCTCACATTCAATGTCGGTATAGCGATTTAGCTTTGGATCTTTTTTACTCATGTCAACGAGTGAATAAATATCGGTGTAAACTCCCCGACAAAAGAGCATACAACATTAAACTCCATATATTCGTGAGCTTCTGGATAACTCATATCATCCCTCTCAATTAAAACCTTGAGACATTTATCGTAATCGTACACAACACAAAAACCATTAGCATCGTAACCAATAATCGCATTATCAAATCCATCTGCGAACAAAGCCTGTTCATTTATATCACCAATGAAACTCCGCGCACTTTTGCAATCGACATAATGTGGATATTCCTTTGTCAGCCTTTTCCTATGTTGAGGGGATATAAGTTTTTGTTTTTCTGTCATATGATTTTTTATCATTCTAACTCCTGTTTGCTCTTTCCGCTTTTTTTGAGCCTTCTAATTATACTGTCAGAATAGGTTTCTTTACTCTCCAGAAGTCCTTTGTCTTTCATTCTCCTAATGAGAAGTTTTGGCTCTAGGCTTCTTGCGTCCTCAAACCATGAAGGCTCGTTTCTCCTCTTCCTAGCAGAACTTCGCTTTGCTGCTTTAGCGAGAGCTTCCTTCATCCCCCCTGTATCTGGCTCGGCGTAAGTCGAAAAACCTATTTTTATGGGAAGAGAATTTACTTTTTTATCAGTCGCCCATATTAGGGACGGATGCACTTTGCCTTTCACAACAGGGGTATCGTTGATCTTCAGATTCCCCTTGGATTGTTCAATAACTCTTTCTATGGTTTCCTTGTCAAGTAAGCGGTTGTTGCTTATGTAAGGTTTGAAATTAGAACCGTACAAACATTCGTTTCCGACATCATCAACAGTTACACGTTGATGCGCTCCCATTCCGACAAGAACCTTTCCAACGCCTCCTTTTCGGCGTAAGTCTTGAAACCAATTTCCCGCAATAGAAACTGCCTCCGCTCGTCCTTTGCAAGTAACTAGCCTCTCCCATACAAACTCTCCATCTATAATTCGTGTGGTTGCGGTTATAGGGGATGGATGAGGGGCATCCAGCTTAATCTTTATGGAATAAGTCCTCAGTCTGTTTGTTGTCGCCGCTTCCCCCTCTGAAATAGGTTGGGTAGGCAACGGAATCCATTTTGCTGTATGTTTCATTCTTTTGTTTGTTTGTGTTTGTTAAAAAAAATCTAGCGGCGATACGTTCTCGTATTCTTCTTTATCTATCTGACACTCGACATGAATGTTGTCATCTGCCAAAAGGTGTTCTTCTTGTGGGATTTTTACTGATTCCCCGCATAATTTACATGAAGTTAAAAATTCGTATTCTTTCATGCTTCTAATACTTTGCTCCAATAGCGTGAGTTCTTACGATTCTGGTTCTTATCCCAATATAGGCATCGTGCCATGTATGGTGCTAGTCCTCTTTTCTCACTACGCTCAATCCAATCAGCTTCAATAGTCTCATACTTTTTAGCGTCCTTGGTTTGATTCAATCCATAGACTTGAAACAAGTGAGTATCCATGCAAACGACCTTTGCCTCCATTGGATAAAGCATCTCTACCGCGAATGAAGCCTTCGCTTTGCCCAACCCCAGAATCTTCTTGGCAAGCCTATCGCGCCACTCGCCCCATCCTTCATCAGAATTACGAGCGACAAACTCACTAGGAGAATCCCAAAAAGTATCATTAAAAAGGCCGATATAATTAGTTCTGTTGTTCTGCATACCAACCCTTGTTTCTTCAATCCGCTTGAACAGAGCGTCCGAATCGTAGTTCCATAGTTGGAGTTGCTCTCCTTTTTCGAGCGTCCATTTGTTAAATTGTTTGATCGCATTGTATCCTTTGCAGTTGTTCTTCCATGTTGTGTGAACCGACATGAAGGCGAACAAGTATCTTTTGAAAGCGGCGACCTCTGTTTGAGGTTTCAACTCGGCCCAATAATTATTATATGATTCAATATCCTTGTCTCTGATCGAATCAAAAAATGTCTCAACTTTTGTAGTAATCATAAAATTTATTTTAATGCTTTTTCGGAATTGTTTTTTAACCGTAGTAGAAAAACCTTGAGGGAGACTGACAATGAGAAGAAAGGCTAATAACACTCAAATGCTCCAACAAGGTCATGCTATGACTACTACATCTCTAGCTATTAGCGAAGCGTCCTTGAGCATCCCTTTTGGGGCTACTTTTAGCAAACTTCACCAAATCATTCTTTGCGGCTTCGTATCCCGCTTCGTAGCTGTCTTGGTCGAATCCATCCTCGCAGTCATCCTCGCAGTCATCCTCGGAGTCATCCTCGTAACAACCTTCGTAATCCCCGTAATCGTCGCACATTGGTTCTTCCAGTTTCTTCTCGAAAAGAGAAACAACCTTGTACTTGCTAGTGCGAAGTTTTTGCTGGTCGCAATCCAATGGTACGCTTACAACGTCAGCAGGATCAATCTCGACAACCATCAAGTGACCTCCATTACCGTACTGCCTCGCATAGTCTAATGAGCCAGCATGGAAACCGTCAGAGCATCCAATGTTCGCGTTGTCGCAAACATTCCTGCGAGGCATCTCGTTTACATCACCAACCTTATTGGTGAATTGACCAGAATGCCAATCGGTAAAGTCACTACGCACTCCTTTATATGCGAGGAAGTTTCCATCGGGAGTCAGCGGCATATTCTTATGCTCAAGAAAAGCGTACAGTTCATTAACTGCCCTGCGAGAAGGATTCTCCATCAGCTTCTCAACAAATCGAGTGAGAGGCTTGTAGGGCAAGCCCTGTCGCATGAAGTCAAGGATTCGGCCTACAACATGATTGTGGATCACTTCTCCTTTGTAGGAGACTTCACCATCAGAAACCTTGATGTTTCCTTCCGCGAAGCGTTCGACTGCTTTTGGAGTGTCGAACAAGTCAGGCAACTCATTATACTTTTCTTCTGAAAGTAATTTCTTTGCCTCGTTGAACGATGGGTTTGAACTTTCCATCGTGAGTGCCTTACCATCTACTACGATGGTCAAGGAGTTGTCTGTCAGTATATATGGTATCATAGTGCTTATAATAATAACTTTACCTAGTCTAGTTTAGTTGGGGTTGTTTGTCAAGTGCTTTTTTTTCTAATTTTTCGACACAATCAAAAATGTTTTTTTTAGATTCGTTTATCTCTTTTTTAACATTGTAGGTAGCCTCAATCATTGTTATATAATTGATGGTTTCCTTTACCGACTCTGGAGTGAAACGCCAGTTGAAATGGTTGTCATCCATGAAGGTCATCATTGGATATTTCTTCATGCAATCCTTACACAATTTATTCAGATCGTGCGTTGCTTCCATATCCTTAAAAAATCCTCTGCGATAGACTTTGTTTTCTTCATCGTGACCTCTACCTCGATCTGCTGGAGTCAAGCCTTTGAATATACACAATGCCGATTCATACTTACCCAAGGGGCTATCGTCAGCAGATTCCCCCGCCATTTCCACATACTTGGTCACATAACTTTTCGCGCTTGAATCTTCTGGCAATCTTTTATCGAAATCTTCTGCCCTATTATTCAATTCAATGAACGCTTCGCAATACTCATCGAGTCGATCAATGTTCTTTGAGTGAACCTTGGCAGATAATCTGTCAAACAATTCCTGTTCGACTCCTTCTGACTCAATTTTCTTTTGGAACTCTTTCCTAGCCCAATCTTCAAAGTAAGTCCAGTTGTCTCCCTCGACTGCATTCTCGGTTTTTTCGGTAACTTTGAAGGCGTGAATTGTTGGAACGTCAATACCTACTTTCTCCAACGCTTTGACTGCATTGACCAATTTGCTCGGATGATTATCTTCAGCATCACAATCATCTTCACCGTAGAAGAATTTCCTTACAAAAATGTAAACACCTTTGTCATTGTCGAGATCAACCGTTTCCGACTCAAAGAAATCACTTCTGCAAGTGTGCCATTGTCCATGACCGCATTCCTTATCCAAGGAGAAAACCTTCGTGCTATGCTTTGTGTTTTTAGTTCCCGAACTCCCTCCCGAAACAGTTGCGTTACTTGGGTAAATGTCGCGTAATACAACCTTGGGGTACTCAGTCAACTTCTTTGCGGGAAAGTCGAAATCTCTTTCTGATAAAAATTCTTTTTGGGCTTTAGCTGAACGATAGTTTATCAAGTAAACTGTCTCATAAATCGGAGCATCTTTATCCCTACCATCGTAATCTTCAAGCAAAGGGGCAATACGATTCAACCTACCATGATGGGTTGGTGCATCGTCGATAATTACAAGAGCATTACTTTTGGCGAAAATGTTTTGCGCTTCCTGCCCCCTAACTCTTTTATTGTTGTTGTAGCTATTGGGCTTGGCAAATATCTTCAACTCGATGTCTGAATCTCTCCATTTTTGCTTATCGAATATCCCGCTTTTAACTTTGAGGTTATTCCAGCTTATACCTTTAGTGTTGACAATCTTTTTGATTTTGCCCCCAAAACCCCCATGCTTAAAAGCATCATTGTATAGTATCTTTGCGTCCCACAATGTTTCGCACTCCTTAAATTTTTCCCCAAGCGCATCGGGCAACGCCTTGATTATAGATTCCAAGGTGCTTATAATTGCCATCTTGGTTTTCTCTGTATACTGTAAGGCTTCTCGACTCGCGGAAATCTCCAAGTCGCCAATATTGAAATCAATCTCAACCCCACTTGAAAGTAACTCTGCCCTCTCGTCTTGCCATCCTATATTCAATGCGCCAGAATCAAGCGGATACGAGATGTTACCCATGATCGCATGAGACTCTCCCTCAACCAATCTCCAGTTGTCCTTTTTAATGATAACTTTAGACTTTTCTAGTTCCCGTTTAAGGTCATCGGCGTTTGCCCCGCGAACATCGGGAACAACCTTGAAATACTTGAATAAAGCTACTGCTTTGTCATAAAACTCGGTAAAATCGTCAGACTTAACAGGGATCACAATTTCAACCCCGCTTTGCTGATTGGTTTTTTTACTCTCCATCTTGGAGATTTGTCCAATATCAGAAGGATCAATGAAGGCATTGTAAGTTGTCTCCTCTCCATTAACAAACGAGTTAATAATGAAATTATCACCATAAGCAAATGCCGATTTACAACCCAATCCTAATTGTCCAATTTGCTCGTTTGAGCCGCGCTTGGTGCTTTCACCGTACATTGCGTAGATTTCAGCAATCTCGGTTTCTGTTAATCCTCTCCCGAAATCCCTCACCTTAAATTCTGGAGTCAGTTGTGTGGGGAGTGTTATCTTAATAGGAATATCTGCCTTGCCCACTTCTGTATGGGCATCAACGGCATTACAAGAGTATTCCCTAATGACTGCCAAAACCTTATCTGAATAGAGTTGGTTTCGTAGGACATTAAAGATATGGGATAAACCTGACTCTTTAATTCCGAACTGGAACGATTTGAAATCGTCCGACTGCTTCAATGTGGTTTGTGATGATGTAGTAATCATATCGAAAACCCATCTTAAATGAAGCGGGGAGCGTTGTCAACCCTTTTTTTTACTTTTTCTTAAAAAAGATTTTTATAGAGGTAAAAGAAAGGTTTTTAACATAGGGTAAAATATTACTCGTTTGGCTCATAAAAAAAATTTTTACCGTCTTCTGCATTAAAGTAATAGATTTCAGCATCATCACTTTCTAAAAAACAAAAATTATCAGAAAATTCTTCCCACTCATTCCTTTGTCCATCGTAGGAATAAGAGCGCGAGGAAATAAAATAGTGTTTATTTGGCGTTTTATCATTCACAATCGTTTTGTTTCCTGTTATGTGCCGAGGGAAATAAGGGCAGTTTTTACATTTTAATCCGCAGCAATAACCTCTTTCCAAGAGACTTTCTGCACTCATTGGAGTCGCCATAAAATATGTGTTTATTTGGCGTTTTATCGTTCACAGTTCAATTTTGTTTATTTGGCATTTTCTTTTTCGTAATTGGTGGACTACTTCGGTGGCTATTTCCTGTCTAGCCGCGTTGCTGTCAAAATTAATTTGTTTTCTCTTCTTCTGAATTATATCCAAAACTTCCGTTAACATTTTAACCTCTTTTTTCATAGTGTTTGTCTGGCGTTTTTTCGCTCATAATTGAAAGATTCTTTCCATCATTTTTGTATGTTTTCATACCGTAGTACCGGTTTTATGTTATTACTTAATGCCAATGTGTTACTTTATCCCCATGTGCATGTCTCGCGCTTGGGTTGATTTATTAAACAACTTTAAGCATTGTATCATGTACTCGGCTAGTATATAGTCTGGGGTGTCCGAATCAGCTTCCATACAGTAGGTGTTGATTAACGATAGAAGTTCTTTTTTGAAAGTTTTCTTCATGTATTTGTCTAAGCCGTCTCCTTCTTCGGCCTTCTCCTTTATAGCTTCAAGCATCATCTCTTGGAAGTTTTCCTGTGTTAATTTTTTTTTAAATTTGTTTTCGTAGAATTCAACGAAATCGTCATCAA
>Ga0209712_10000939_pt1 | contig 25042 bp, 20 predicted proteins | sample ArcOceMetagenome_FD_187443 | JGI IMG/M metagenome (GOLD analysis project Ga0209712, IMG submission 187443) | Marine eukaryotic phytoplankton communities from Arctic Ocean - Arctic Ocean - Greenland ARC118M Metagenome (SPAdes) (version 2) | ecosystem: Environmental > Aquatic > Marine > Oceanic...
AAGCATCTCATTTATGAGATGCTTTTTTGGTTTTATATCACTGTAACTTATTGTTTTTCAATTATTTACGGGGTAAAATTTCACTATTTTTTAGCAATCTCAAAAACCGCTCGGGGACTAAACCGGGGACTCTTTTTTTCTTGTAACCCAAAATAATTTTTATTTTTAAAATAAAGCAACTGGCTTTTTTAAAATAATTTTAGCACCAATAAGTAGGTTTATAAATATACGAAAAAGAGTGCTGTTTTGTATTTTATAAAACAATTTTTATTTTTTTAAATAAAGCGATGTAGACAGCATTTAGGCTGAGTTTTGATTTTTTGCTCTAAAAAAACCAATAGATACCTCGGTTTTTAAAACAGCTAAAAAAATAACTTATGGTAACGGATGTATTCCAGAGTAATTACGCATTGATTTTTCATTGTTTTTCAGCTCTTTTAAAACCTGCTCCGCCATTGATTTTACTGAGGTTTTCCCTTGTTTGTATGTTCTTCTCATTTTTGATGATTTTTAATAAAATTAAAGGAGCAAACTCATTAAAAGTTCCATTGAAAACAATGAAAATCATTGTCAAGAAAAGAATTTAATTTTTCAAAATTATTCTAGGAGATAATATTTAAGTTTTTAATACCTTTTTTACATTGAAAACAAGCGTTTGTTCCTTTGTGAAATTTAGCATCCTTAAAATCGATTAAAGTCAATGAATTTTAAGCATTGGTTGCATTGAAAACCTTGCATATTATCATCAAGTGGCATACTGATTTTACTGGGGTTTTCCTTTGGTTGTATGTTCTTATCATTTTTAATAAAATTTAAGGATCAAACCCATTGAAAGCACTATTGAAAACAATGAAAATAATTATCAAAAAAAAGAATTTTATTTTTCAAAATTATTCTAGGAGATAATATTTAAGTTTTTAATACCTTTTTTCATTGAATACAAGTGTTTGTTCCTTTGTGAATTTCAGCAACCTTAAAATCGATTAAAGTCAATGAATTTTAAGCATTAGTTACTCAGAATATCTTACTTGACAAGATCAAGTAAGATATTAATTTTGTTGGGGAAAGAAAGGATATAAGTGTGTCTTCTATTTAACCTTAACTAAAACAACATATTTAGATATTTCTTTAATCTGTTCTGTTAGTGGTAAAGATTTAAGTTTTGTATTTGTGGGTAAATCAATAGTTTTTGGCAAGACATCAAGAAGGTTTAATACATAGCTTGATTTTATTGTATAACCCACATTATCAGCAACATCTTTTCTTAAACCTGATGAATTAATTCCTAAAAAATTTCCCTTATTATCAAATAATGGACCTCCACTATTGCCTCCTTGGATTGGCGCTGTAATTTGATAAGTAGTGATATTTCCATTAAAACCTGTCTTTGCACTGATTATTCCATCAGTTACTTTAATTTCTTTGCCCATGATAGATAAGGCCATAGGATAACCATAAGCATAAACTTTTGTTCCTACATCACTCGACCTAGTTTTGAAGTTATATGGTAAATCACTTAGGCCATCGAATTCCATATCGAAAATTTTTAGAACTGCTAAATCATTCGTTTTATCTACCTGAACTATTTCAGCATTAAATTTTCTTACTTTACCGTTAATTATAAATTCAACTTCAATGTCGTCTGCATCCTCAATAACGTGATTATTAGTAATTATATATCCAGATTTAGAGATAATAAGTCCAGAGCCATTTCCAGCCCATTCACCTGATTTACTTCTTTTTTTTGTGGTTTTTAACTTGGGATAAAGTTTCATTAGAGTAAAATCACCTGCATCTAATAATGCTCCATTATATTTACTTGTAAATAAAATTTTATTAGCTCTCTTTTTTTCGCCTTTAGGAAACTCCCAGGAAACATCAAAGAGTCCTTCAACTGCACCTTCAGTCATTTGAAATTTTACATCCCCCCTTCTCCATCCTTGGCAACCGATGCAATTTGCTTCAATAATGTAACCATTATAAGAATAATCTTCTTTAAGTATCAAAAATTTATATTGTGAAGAATTATTAGACGCAGAACTATACCTATATATTCCTTCGTATTCTTTAATATTATCTAATTTATCTATATAATCTCTAATTGACTTTTCAGAACTAAAATCTATTGATAATGACAGGGCATTTTTAATTATTTTTTTTTCTTGTAAAACTGGTTTATATTTATAGTCATAAGATGTTAAACTAGAAAGAGAATTTTTGACGCCAGTTGATAGCAAAAAACAAGAAGAACCTTCTCGAGATAATTTTAAATTACCATAATAATCTGATAATTTAGTAGTAATAATATAACAACCTCGTTTTGCAACTTCAGTAGTAAGATATATCCCTAAATCTGGGTTGTTAACTATATCTTCAGGAAGAGATTCGTGAGTTTTAAGTGGTTTTTTTAAATTAACAATCTTATATCCTGCTTTCTTGAGATTCTTAACTACAAACCTACGTGTTTCTCCTTTATTACTTCCACTAATTTCGTCTATAACAATATATTTATATGAATTTATACCAATACTTCTTACTGATTGTCCAAAAGAAACAAATGGTATAAAAAATAAAATAATAATAAGGTTTTTCATTTTTTTTTTTAAAGATAATAAAATTTATTTAACTTACTTAATAGGTTTAGGGATTGTTTAGTAAAAGAAAAAACCCCTCAAATATTTAATTTCGTTCAAAAAGTGCTGGTAAACTAGTTTTATTGGAAAAACGATGGATTGTAATTTTTGTATTATTTATAACAATAGCTTAATGCTTATAAAGTAAAGTGTAATTAAAAACACAATTAACTTTTAGTAAGCGAATAGTTATTTTTTTCTCTAAAACTAAATGATAAAACTAGGCATGTCTTTTTGTTTTATTTTTTTTGTCTTTTTATAAGTAGATTTAGAATGCATCTAATAGAAAGTTACAGCATACATCAATATTCACCTATAATCAGTGCCTTTTGTTTGGTTATATTGGGTTGTACTTGATTTAAGAAAATTGAGTTAGTATTATTTATAAAGATTACATATCTTTAGTTTTTATCTATTGCTAGTTAAAATTGTAAAAAAAACACTAATTTAATTATCTATATCATTGGTTTATTGCTAAATACCAAGGTATTATTGTGTCTATTGAAAAAGAAAAAGAATAATGGCAAATAGTAAACACGCGCACATAAGATATAATTTCCTAGACTATTGTTTTCGTTATAAATCTTTTACATTTAACGAACTACTAAGTTTTTTAAATGAGAAGATTGCAGAAATCTATCCTGGAGAGGGCATCTGTACCAGAACATTAAGAGATGATATAAAAGTCTTCAGAGATAAAGATAATGGATTTGCTGCTCCACTTCCAGAAAATATTCGGATTCTTAGATATACAGATTCTAATTTTTCAATAGCACAAAAACCGCTATTGCCTTACGAGCAAGAATTAATTGAGGCATCTCAGCAGCTTTTAGAAAGGTTTGAAAACCATCCAAAATACAACAAACTTTCAGAAGCATTAATAAAGTTTCAAGATGGTGAAGAAGAAAATGACACTTCTAAAACCTTATTTTACGACAGCAATGAGGAGTATAAAGGAATTAAATATTTAAAACCATTATATCTTGCTATTAAGAAAAAACAAGCACTACAAATAACCTTTAAGGGTTTTCAGGATAATATCGCTACTACTTTCGAATTTCACCCCCATATTTTAAAGCAATATAATAATAGATGGTTTGTTTTTGGCTTAAATAACAACATTGCGATTAAAGAATGGAGTATACCTTTAGATGAAAGACTAATAAAGTTTGAGGTAATTGAAGATGCAGCTTATATAGAGACAAATGTCGATTGGGAAACTTTTTTCAGAACTATGGTGGGTGTAGTAAGACCTAAAGATGCTGAAATAGTAAAAGTAGTTTTACGTTTTTACAATGGTCGAGAATATTATTTTAAAACAAAACCATTTCAAGCTGATTTTGAAGAGTTTTTTGAGGAAGATAAACAAGATCAAGTTTGGTTCGAAACAATTATTAATAAAGAACTAGTCCAACAACTTTTATCATACGGTAAAGATGTAGAAATAATAGCACCTAAAAGTTTAAAAAAAGAGATGAAAGAACATGTAGATTCAATGAAGAAATATTATTAGAAATAACTATGCAATCACCCCGCACACTTCAATCCTAAATTTGTAGAGTAATAATTACAAATAAAAAGTTATGAAAGACAATACTGTAAAATGCCCGAATTGTAAAGAAGTTTTTAAAGTAGACGATTCTGTATATACAGACATCGTAAAACAGGTTCGTGACCAGCAATTTGATGACGAATTAAATTCTAGAATACAGTCTGAAAAAAAGACTAAAGAACTGGCCTTAAAAACAGCTGAATTAGAATTGAAAAATAAATTTCAAATAGAATTAGCTGATAAACAACGTGAAATAGATGTTTTAAAGGTAAAAAGTAAATCTGATTTAATTGAGGAAGTATCTAAAAAGGATATAAAAATTCAAGAACTAGTATCTAAAATTGATAAAGCTGAAAGTGAAAAGAAATTTGAGCTTCAAAATGCAGTAAGCGAGCTCGAAAAGCAAAAGAACCAGCTTGTCAACGATGTAAAACTTAAAGAAGCTGAAAAAGAGAACCTCGAAAAATCTTTAAGAGAAGATTTTAGAAGAGAGTTCGACTTCGTTTCAAAAGATTTGCAATTAAAAGACGAAGAAATAGTTCGTCTAAAAGATTTCAAGCAAAAGCTATCTACTAAAATGGTGGGAGAGTCGCTAGAGCAACATTGTGAGATTGAGTTTAATAAACTGAGACCTACGGCTTTCCCTACAGCGTATTTTGAGAAAGACAATGATGCTTCTGCCGGAACGAAAGGCGATTATATTTTTAAAGAGGCAGACATAAATGGCAATGAAATCATGTCTATTATGTTTGAAATGAAGAACGAAAATGACACTACTGCCACCAAAAAGAAGAATGAAGATTTCTTTGCCAAACTAGACAAAGACCGAAGAGATAAAGGTTGTGAATATGCAGTGTTAGTCTCTTTATTAGAAGCAGATAACGAGTTTTATAATACCGGTATTGTAGATGTATCTTACAAATACGAAAAAATGTATGTCATTAGACCGCAATTTTTTATCCAAATCATTACCTTGTTACGAAATGCAGGAATGAAATCTTTAGAATACAAGGCAGAATTGAGTATCATGAAAAATCAAAATGTAGACATCACTAATTTTGAAGATAAGATTGACGATTTCAAAACTGGGTTTGCACGAAATTATGACTTAGCAAGCCGCCAATTTGGAGATGCCATAAAGGAAATTGATAAAACAATGACACATCTTCAAAAAACCAAAGATGCTTTATTATCTTCGGTAAATAATTTACGCTTAGCGAACAATAAGGCGGATGATTTAACGATAAAAAAGCTAATCAATGGAAACCCTACCATGAAGAGTAAGTTTAATAATTTATAAGATTTAAATTTAGTTATGACTAAAGAAAAACAAAATAAAGATTTGGTAAATACGTTAATTACGGTTGCAGAATCATCCTCAAAAACAAGTGAGATACCAGTTTCAAAAACAGGTAAAAAAACAGTGACAACCACTTTATTTAAAGTTTTAAAAGAAAATCCTTATCAGTTCAAACAATATGATTTATTTTACGAAGTTCATATTAATCAATTGAAAAATAGTAAAGCATTAAAACTAGAAACTTATAAATTACAAAGAAGCAACCTATGTGCTTTATTAGGTTGGGGTATTTATGGCAATGACGGGGGAAAACTAGTATTAGTTCCAGTAGAATCAGAGAAGTATACAGAACTTATGAATAATCCTAATATCCGTAAGAAAAAAGCTTATCAGAAATAGATTATAAATTATCTTAAAAAAAAATAAAAAAATTGAATAGCAAACAAAAACTAACCCTTTCCCAACTAGAGCAATACTTATCTAAAGCAGCATGGATTCTTAAAGGACCAGTAGATGCTTCAGATTTTAAAGTATATATCTTCCCTTTATTATTTTTTAAGCGACTTTCAGACGTTTATGATGAAGAATACGAAACTGCACTTCAAGAATCTGAAGGAGATATCGAATATGCCTCACTTCCAGAGTTTCATAGATTTGAAATACCTGAAGGATGTCATTGGAAAGATGTAAGAGAAACCACCACCAATGTTGGCCTAGCTATTGAAAAAGCCTTACGAGGAATAGAACAAGCAAACCAAGAATCATTGTATGGTATTTTTGGAGATGCACAATGGAGTAATAAAAACAAATTGTCAGATCGATTGCTAATAGACTTAATCGAGCATTTCTCACAATATAGTTTATCCAATTCACTTGTCGATCCAGATTTATTGGGTAATGCCTATGAGTACTTAATCAAGCATTTTGCCGATTTGACGAATAAGAAAGCAGGGGAGTTTTATACACCGCGTTCTGTGGTGCATTTATTGGGTTTAATATTGGACCCTCATGAAGGCGAAACCATTTATGACCCAGCTTGCGGAACAGGTGGTATGTTATTGGAGTGTGTAGACCATTTAAAACATAATCAAGAAGATTATCGTACCCTTAAATTATTCGGACAAGAAAAAAACCTAACTTCTAGTTCTATTGCTAGAATGAATATGTTCTTGCATGGTATTGAAGATTTTGAAATTGCACGAGGCGATACTTTGAGGCAACCAGCCTTTTTTGCTGCAGATGGATTAAAAACTTTTGATTGTGTGATTGCAAATCCGCCATTTTCATTAAAAGAATGGGGTGCAGAAAATTGGGCAAACGATCCCTTTGGTAGAAATATTGCAGGAGTGCCACCAAAAGGAAATGGAGATATGGCCTGGGTACAGCACATGATTAAATCCATGAATAGTACTGGTCGTATGACCGTAGTTTTACCGCATGGTGCTTTGTTCAGAAAAGGTGCTGAAGGAAAAATTAGGAAAGCATTACTAGAGCAAGATATGTTAGAGGCAGTAATCGGTTTAGGGTCTAACATTTTTTATGGTACTCAATTAGCTGCTTGTCTCATGGTATTCAAACAAAACAAAGATGCTTCTAAAAAAGACAAAGTATTATTTATTGATGGTTCAGACCAAGTGCGTGTGGGAAGAGCTCAGAACTATTTAGAAGCAGAACATATCAACCAAATTTTCGAATGGTTTAATGGATATAAAGATGTTGAAAATTACGTAAAAGTAGCTTCTAAAAGTGACCTAGAAGAGAATGACTTCAATCTAAATATTCCTTTGTATGTAGAGAAAATTATAGAAGATAATTTACCGAGTGTTGAAGAAGCATTAGCTGATTTAAAATCAGCGTGGAACGAAAGTCAAAAAGCAGAAAAAAAGTTTAAAACTATTTTAAAAGAATTTATATAAATGGCTTACGAAAAACCAATTACTATAAAAGAAGCAATTACTTCTATACAAAATCAAGAATATATATTACCATCGATACAAAGAGAATTTGTATGGGGGCCTTATCAAATAGAAACATTGTTTGATTCTTTAATGAGAGACTATCCAATAAGTACTTTTTTGTTTTGGAAAGTAAAAGCCGAAAATATTGATAGGTTTAAATTCTATAGATTTCTAAAAGATTATCATGAAAGAGATAATAAGCATAATGAACCTGCAGATATTAGTTCTGATAAAGATAGAATAGCAATTTTAGATGGTCAACAAAGACTTACTTCTTTATATATAGGGCTTAAAGGAAGTGATTCAAGGAAATTATCGAAATATCAATGGAGTAGTGATTACGCTTTTCCTACGAAACAACTATACTTAAACTTATTGGATAGTTCTTCTGATACTGATAGAGAATATGATTTTCAATTTCTTACTGATGAAGAGTCAAAAGAGTTTTCTGAAAATTTATTTTGGTATAAAGTTGGTGATATTTTAAAATATTCAGATGTATCAGATGCGAATGAAATTGCAATGGATATGTTAGATGACTTTGTAGAGGATAATGAATTTGCTCTTAAAAAAGAATCCAAGCGTTTTGCAAGAAAAACAATTAATAAAATGTATAATGTTTTCTGTCATGACGGGAATATTAACTTTTTCTTAGAGAAAAGTGAAGAACTAGATAAAGTACTTCAAATTTTTATTAGAATTAATAGTGGTGGTACTAAGTTGAGTTATTCTGATTTATTATTATCTATTGCAACTGCACAATGGAAAAAGAAAGATGCTAGAAAAATAATACATGACTATGTAGATAAAATAAATGCAATAGGTGGTGGCTATAATTTTAATAAAGACATTGTACTTAAATCTTGTCTTGTATTATCTGATATAAAAGACATACGTTTTCATGTAGATAATTTTACCTCAGAAAATATGAGTAAAATTGAAGATGAATGGGATGATATTTCAAATGCTATTTCTTCAACAATAAAACTGATTTATCATTTTGGTTTTAACAATAAAGCATTAACGGCAAATAATGCGATTATACCAATAGCTTACTTTATTAAAAAACGTGGTATTTCTGAATCTAATTTATTACACCATTCTAGTCAGGAGAATAATAGAAAACTAATTAAAGAATGGCTAATTCGTGCATTGCTTAAAAAAGTCTTTGGTGGTACACCAGATAGTTTATATCCTGTTTATAGAAATATTATAAATAAAAATGAAGGTGATTTCCCACTAGAAGCTTTAATCGAAAAGTATAAAGGAGGTAATAAGTCTTTAGAGTTTTATGAAGATAATATAGAGCATTTATTAACGACTAATTATGGTAGTTCATTTGCATTTATGGTGCTGAGTTTAATTTATCCTTTAAAGGGTAGTTATGAATTTCATCAAGATCATATGCATCCAAAAACTTTTTTTACACATAAGAAATTGGAGAAATTTGGTATTGTAACTTTTGATGAAAGAGAAGCATATTTATCAAGATATAATTCTTTGCCAAATTTACAATTAATAGAAGCTGTAGAGAACAAACAAAAGAATGCAAAGAAATTAGATGTGTGGTTAGATGAAGCATATCCGTCAGGGCAAGAGCAAATAGCCTTTAAGCATATGCATTTCTTTCCCGTTGATGAAAGTGTCTCGTTCTCAAATTTCGTAAACTTCTATGATGCAAGAAGAGCGTTGTTAAAACAAAAATTAACAGAAATTCTAAATGTTAAGGTTGTTGAAACTGAAACTTTAAATAATATTCTAAACTAAAATGACCCAACAAAACCTAGAAAAATACCTTTGGGGAGCCGCAACCGCTTTACGTGGTACTATTGATGCAGGCGATTATAAACAATACATTTTTCCATTATTGTTTTTTAAACGTATTTGCGACGTGTACGATGAAGAGTTTACCAAAGGATTAGAAGAAAGTGATGGCGATTTAGAGTACGCAGCATTTGCCGAAAACCACCACTTTATAGTCCCAGAAAATGCCCATTGGAACACCGTTCGCGAAACCACAACAAATGTTGGTATTGCCATACAAGACGCAATGCGCGCCATTGAAAAAGCAAACCCAGAAACCTTATATGGTATTTTTGGTGATGCCTCTTGGACCAATAAAAATAGGTTAAGTGACGAAACACTCTCTAACCTTATAGAACACTACTCGCAACACAAACTAAATTTAGAAAACGTACCCGACGACCAATTAGGTAATGCTTACGAATATCTAATTAAAGAATTTGCAGACGATTCTGGACATACCGCAGCAGAGTTTTACACTAATAGAACCGTTGTGAAATTAATGACCATGATAATGGACCCACAACCCGGAGAATCTGTGTACGACCCAACTTGTGGCTCTGGTGGTTTGTTGTTAAACTGCGCCTTGCATTTACGTGATGAAGGCAAGGAATACAGAACCCTAAAATTATACGGACAAGAAATAAACCTCATTACCTCTGCAATTGCACGTATGAATATGTTTATGCATGGTATCGAAGAGTTTAGCATTGTACGTGGTGATACACTTGCACAACCTGCCTTTTTAGAAAACGACACTTTAAAAACGTTTAATGTAATACTGGCTAACCCGCCATACTCTATAAAAGCTTGGGACCAAAAAGCATTTACCAACGACCCTTTTGGACGTAATCTTTGGGGCACACCACCACAAGGTTGCGCAGATTATGCGTTTCAGCAACACATACAAAAAAGTTTAGATGCTAAAAATGGCCGTTCTATTTCTCTTTGGCCACATGGTATTTTGTTTCGAGATTCTGAAGCCGAAATGCGTAGTAAAATGATTGAAGAAGATTTGGTAGAATGTGTGATTGGTTTAGGACCAAATTTGTTTTACAATTCTCCAATGGAAGCTTGTTTGTTAATTACTAAAACCAACAAGAGCAAAGAGAAACAAGGAAAGGTTTTAATTATTAATGCTTTAAAAGAAGTGAAGCAAGAAAAGAATATTGCCTTTTTAGAACAAAAACATATTGACACCATTTTTAATGCATACAAAGACTTTAAGAATATTGATGACTTTGCCAAAGTTGTTTCTATTGAAGAAATATTAGAAAATAAAGGAAGCTTGAATATTGCGCAATTTTTAAGTAATGTAGATACTAGTAATCCTGTTTTATCTGTGGATGAGGCGTTTTCTAATTGGAAAAAACAATCTAAAACATTAGAAAAAAGTATGAATGAATTATTTAAAATCTTGAATTAAATGGAAGTGATAATGCAAAATATAGATTTAAGTAATTTGGATAAATCCACTTGGGGTACTTTTAAGTTTGAAGATATTGCTCAAAAAATATCGAAAACAATAAAGCCAGATGAAGCAGAAGTTGACATTTATATTGGTTTAGAACATATAGATGCAAACGATATTCATATTCGTAGAAAAGGTGTTCCTGCAGATGTTAAAGGTGGGAAATTAAGATGTTATCCTGGTGATGTCATTTTTGGAAAACGACGTGCTTACCAGCGTAAAGCAGCTATTGTAGATTTTGATGGTATTTGTTCTGCACACGCCTTTGTATTTAGAGCAAACGAAGAAATTATAGAAGCAAAACTATTTCCGTTCTTTTTACATTCCGATCAGTTTATGCACCGAATGATAGATATTTCTGTTGGTGGTTTATCACCAACCATAAATTGGGGCGATTTAAAACAACAAGAGTTTCTTCTACCACCAAAAGACCAACAAGCCAAACTTGCTGAATTACTTTGGGCTATGGATGAGGTGATTGAGAGGGAGAATGTAGTTCTAAAAAAAGTAGAGTCTAGCAGACTTTCAACTGAGAAGTATTGTTTAGCTAAGATTAATCTAAAGAATGGAATTAATTCCGAAACTTTCTTTGACAGAGTTACAGATGGTACACACGATACGCCAAAAAGAAAAAATGAAGGATATCGCTTATTAACATCTAAAAACATAAGTAATTATAGTTTGAATTTATCTACTGATTATTTTATTAGCGAGAAAGATTATAATGAAGTAAATAAAAGAAGTAAGCCTGATAAAAATGATATTTTATTCGGGATGATTGGTACAGTAGGACAAGTTTGTATGATAATAGAAGAACCAGATTTTGCAATAAAAAACATGGGATTATTTAAAACAAGAGATCCTATAAGGTCTAAGATTGGGTTTCATTATTTTAAGTCACGTCAATTTCAATTCAATTTAAATGCACAACTTTCAGGAACAACACAAAAATACGTTTCACTTGGATATTTAAGAGGTTTAAAGCTACCAAACCCAGCAGACAAGAATGTTTTAAATTGGATAATTAAAGCTGAGCAATATGATAGTCTTATTTCAACAATTATGAATAAAATCTCAAGTTCCAAAGCCTTACAAAAGAGTTTAATTAATCAAGTTTTTTAGGGTATGAATTGGGAAGAAATAGAAAAGTTAAATAATGCCATTGCTTCTTTACACAGTGAAAATGATGCATCGAGTTTAACTATCGATAAAAAAAGAAGAATAAAGTTCCCTAGAGGCTACCTAAGGCCATTTAACTTTTATAGAGATTTTTTTCCATACATAAAGGATTCCGCCCTTTTAACTAGAATTGTTTCTCACTTAATGCATAGAGATACATTACACTGGTTATGGCTTAAAACAGATATAGCTGGAGATGCAAGATGTATGATTATTAAATTTCAACTAATAACTTTTGCATCAGTTTTAGAAGGTATTGTAAAATACCTTGAACCAAAAACACCTAAAGGAAAAGATAATATGTATTACAGGATTGATCAACTTCAAGGGAAAGGATTAATATCCAATGCAAAGGAATTGAAGCAATTATGGGCCGATAGAAATTCTATTCACTTACACCTAGATAAGTTTGAAAAATCACCCGTTGAATACACAGATAGTAATTACAAGTTATGGCATAAAGCTATAAAACAAATAATGTTCGATTTAAAAGCAAATATTTAAAAGACATTTTATGACCTTGAAAACTAAAATTTTGAAAGTTAAATTATGACCATAATTAAAGGTGCATATTATATTGATGAATTTAACAAACTGCTTAATCGTAGTATTGGTGCCAATGCTGTATTGAAATTTTATAATGATAATAGCTCTTGTTCTATTACAAATGCACCAGAATATATTAATCAAAGTGAGGTGTCACCTTTATTAAAAACGGCTTGGAATATTATTAATCGTGGTGATATTACACGAGCTTCATTAAAATTAAGCACGTATTTATTAAACGCATATTTCCCAAAACACCAACCATTTAATTTTTCAAAGTCAGAAATTAAGGCACAATTAAGTGCTGGCGATAACCTTAATCCAGCAGACCTTAATCTTGTTCTAGAAAGATTTGCTTTTCTAGAAGATAATCAAGTGAGTGATTTAGGCCTTTCCATTTATAATATTTTTAAATGTCTCAAAAAGGGAATCCTTTATAACCAACTGCAAAAAACGATGCTATTGGTATTAATGTCTAACCCTAAAGAGACCTATTTTAATATTGCAGGCGTTTCAAAAGAGGAAAACATTCTATTGCAAGAAGATTTAAACGAACTGTTTGTAGCGCTTAATAATTTAAGTGAAAAGGGAGAAATAAAAATCCCTTTACTTGAAAAAAACAAACAGAACAATGAAGTCACTATTTCAGTTGATAAAACACATAATAATGCTATCATATTAACCCCATTAACAGCCGGTGAAGTTTCTACCTTAAACTTTAAGATATTAACGGACCGTCAAATTAAATATCGAAAACTAGGGAAGGTGGCCATCACAGAAAAAGAGATGCCTAATGGCGAGCGTCGTGAGGTCCACAATTTCAACTATAACACCCAGAAACAACAAGATGCGTTAGAATACCTATTACAAAATATTTTTAGGAAAGTTAAGTTTAGACCTGGTCAAGAAGCCATCATCAATAGAGCTTTAATTGGTGAGGATGTAATAGGATTATTACCCACTGGCGGTGGTAAATCGTTAACCTTTCAAATATGCGCTTTATTACATCCAGGGGTTACTATTGTGGTCGATCCTATTAATTCCTTAATGAAGGATCAGTATGATAAATTAATTGATAATGGTATAAGCAATGCCAGTTATATCAATTCGTTTAACACCAAAGACGAGCGTGAAGCGCGCATGCAAGAGCTTGTAGAAAGCAAATATTTAATTCTATTTGTTTCTCCAGAACGCTTTCAAATGGAGAATTTCAGACAATCTTTGTCAAGCTGTAAAGATTTGAATGTCTATTTCAGTTATGCAGTAATTGATGAGGCGCATTGCGTATCTGAATGGGGACATGACTTTAGGCATGTATACTTAAATCTAGCTGAAAATTTAAAACGACATTGCGCATCAAAAACAGGTAAGCTTACCATTTTTGGTTTAACGGCTACAGCATCCTTTGATGTATTGGCAGATGTACAAAGAGAGCTTGACCTCAAAGAAGAAGCGATTATTAGTTTACCTGCTGAAGCGATTGATCGTGAAGAGTTAAACTTTAATATCATTCCAATTTCTATCGAGGTTCCCGAGGGATTGGAATATTATGATAGAGAGCGCAGACTTGGCGATAGTAAATATCCTGTTATTAAGCAGTTTCTTAAAGATATGCCATCTCAAATCCGTACTCTAGAGCGGAAATATGGTTATATAAATGAGGCACCCGATTTTTATGGTCAAACAAATGATGAGTATAAAAATGCTGGAGTTATTTTCTGTCCAACAAAATCCACTAAATTACCAAATGGGGTGATGCATTTAACGTATGGTAAGGATAATACAGGAGGTGGTCTTGAAGATTTACCATTTTTAGATATTAGGACTTTTTTTGGTGGTGGGGATGATAATGTCATTAAGGATAACGCTATAGAATCGCAGGCAGAAGAATCTTTTAAAAATCAAGATGATTTTATTAAGAATAAAGCCAATTTGATGATTGCTACTAAGGCATTTGGTATGGGTATTGACAAACCTAATATTCGATATTCCATTCATTATTCTTTTCCAAATTCTGTTGAGAGTTTTTACCAGGAAGCTGGCCGTGCAGGTAGAGATGGAAATCCTTCACTCTGTTCTATTATATATCATCCTTTAGACATCGAGACAAATTATGATTTTTATAAAAATGCTTTTAAAGGTATTAAAAGAGAACGTTTAATTATAGACGAACTACTGGAAGAGGTACAATATGAGGATGGTTTTTTTGTAAATGTTTTAAAACAACAGATAAAGGATAAATATCCAGAGGTAAAATCTGTAAATCTATATAACGATCGCTATATCTATATTAATGGCCCTTGGCATGATAACCCTGCACAACGTATAAAAATTGGATTGTTAGATTTAGACAGAAATCTTCGTAGCTATGAAAATGCTACTCAAAACTTTGACATTGACAGAGCAAAAGAAATATTAGAGTTCAGTAGAAAAATATTAAAAGAAGCCTGTGAAGATGATGACTACTTGGCATGGTTTAAAACGAAATCTGCAGATGGTATAAAAACACTTATTGAAAGCGGTACTAATGCACAATACATCTTAAAAATCGGCTTTACCAATGGGATTGTTTCCAAAATGAACGAGGTAATAAAAAGTATTGGTTATGACGATTTTGAAGAACGAATTATAAGAGCAGCATATAATTTTAGTACAGATGAAAATGATTTTTCTGAGAGTATAAGATACCAGTACTACAAATTTCAAATGAATCTATTTGGTCGAGCCACTAAAGAGTTCTCACCCAATCCAGATACATTGCAATTTTTAAAGGATAATTTTTCAAGGATAAGAAATTCACAGGATACACAACGTGCTATTTATCGCTTAAATATTTTAGGAATTATTGACGACTATGTTATTGATTATGTGGGTAACCTAATCGAGGTCCGTTTTACAGCGAAAAGTGATAAGGAATACAAGGATAATTTCAAATCCTATTTAGGACGATATCTAGGCATCGAAACCTCAAAAGTATGGCTTAACAAAATAAAAAAAGTAAAAGAAGATTCTATTCTAACGCAAGTACTATATGTTTTGATTGAATTTATTGAAAGTGAGATTTCTGCTAAAAGAGAACGATCTATAGATTATATGCGCGAGTTATGTGAAGTACATTTGGTTGAAGGTGAAGGTGAGTTTCGTGATAGAATGGTACAATATTTTACCTCTAAATATGCGAGACAAGATTATTTACCTGCAGATACAGAGAAGGGTACAAAAGAGAATTGTGCTATTGTAAAAAAATATATAGAATTTATTTTCTATCCTCCTGATGGCCTAGGTAGCCAAAAAGATAATGCCAAACATTTGCGTGGTGCCTGTGATAATTTGCGTATAAATATGGTTGATAATGCGAGTATCGATTTATTAACTGCATTTAGCCTTTTAGCTTTGGTATTAAAAGAAGAAGATACCATTGAGACTGCCAATGAAAAACCATTGGTAGCAAAAGCTATAGAGCTGTATCGATCTGGTTTTAAACGTATGCTTCGCATTGATTCTTGGGAAGAAGTAAAAGCACTAATTAACTTATTTAATGAAAAGACTCTTGACTTTAATTCTGAAATCGGGCCGTTAATGAATGAGCTTTCTTCTGAATTATTAGTGAATAGAACACATTTTAAATTGAAAGAACTCATAGATAAAATATCCGCATAATGTCAAAAAATATAGAATTACAGGAAGAATTTGAATCACTTATTTCAGAACTAGAACGCCTAAAATCAATTAATGAAATTACTTCATCCAATAGTGAGAATGCGAAAAACACTATTGATGAAATAAAATCTTTCGTTCAATCTGTAAAAACTTTTAAAACAAGTATAGAAAGTGATTATCAAACTAAAAAGAAAGATTTAGAGGAAATTGAAAAATCATTAAGTGAGACTTTAAATACTTTAAATGATAATGTTGAAAAACAAAGTAAAAAATTTGAAAGTTTAGCTAATAACTATGATAAAGCAACTACTGAAACGCTTGATTCAGTTAAAGAAAGTTTACAAGATGAAATCTATGATTATACAGAAGAATTTAAAAAACTGAAAGCAAAACTTTCCAATGATTTTGCTGAATTTAGTAAAAATGTTCTTCAGAAAATAGATGATAAAGCAGGAAAAACTATTCAATTAGCAACTAATAACCATGATGAAGTTTTTAAGCAGTTTCAATCATTAAATTCAGAAATTGTTGTTAATAGAAATAAATTAAAAAGCCTAACTTTAATAGTAATATTGGCGGTTGTTTTTGCTGTAATATCCTTTGGCTTTTTGTTATATAAATTCATATAGATATTAATTATGGGATTTAACGAACTAAACAGTGTAGAAAACTACATTATAAAACAATTAACAGGAGTTAACTTAAATACCAATGTAGTTTCGGAAGATACTGAAGCTTATGGTAGTTTTTGGCAATATAAATCTGCTCAAAAATTACAACGTTCTGTAAATGAGGTGCTAATTGAGTCTGATTTAAAAGCGGCATTAATTCGTTTAAACCCAGAGATTTCTCAAAATCCAGACTTAGCAGACGAGGTGATATATAAGCTCCGTGCTATTTTAATTTCTGTACATCAAGTTGGTTTGGTTCGTGCCAACGAAGAGTTTTTTAAATGGCTACAAGCTGGTATAAGCATGCCTTTTGGAGAAAACAACATACATTAAAGTTTATTGTTATACTTTAATTCGCGATTCGCGAATCGCGAATTAAAGTATTTTTGATATATTTGTAGCGTAACAAAAATATTAGTTATGAAAAAACATAGTGGAATGAGACCCCATGATATCGTTGTTTTATTAAAAATAGCAGCTAAAGGCAAGCAAAAATGGTTTATGAAAGACTTGTCTTATGAGTTAAATATTAGTGCTAGCGAAATAAGCGAAAGTATAAATAGATCTAAAATTGCAGGTTTAATAGGTCCAAACAAAAAAAGCTTAATGCGTTTAGCTTTAATGGATTTTTTAGAATTTGGAATTAGGTATGTATATCCACAACAACCAGGAGCAATAGTACGTGGTATACCAACTGCACATTCTGGACCACCTTTAAATAAAATAATAGTAAGTGAAGAGGATTATGTGTGGCCCTATGCAAAGGGAGAAAAAAGAGGGCAATCGATAGAGCCTCTATACGTATCTGTTGTCGAAGCGAGTCTAAAAGACAAAAAATTATATGAACTTTTAGCGCTTGTAGATGCCATAAGAGTAGGAAGAGCAAGAGAAAAAGAAATAGCAATTAAAGAATTAAAAATTAGAATCCTAGAAAATGATTCAGATCTAGATAGAAGATTATTACTCTTGAAAAATAAATAAAGTAGGCTATGGAAAATAGGGTTATTAATATTGCTACAGTTGCAGAAGTTGCTGTAGCTCTTCAAGAGTTAAAAGACCAAATGGTGTTTATTGGTGGCGCAGTGGTAAGTGTCTATACTGACGATCCATCAGCAGATGAGATAAGACCAACAGCAGATGTAGATTTAACCATTAATTTATTGAATTATGCCGATTGGGCCCAAATGCAAGAACGATTAGCAGGACTTGGATTTAGTCCTGACCCAGATGGACATGCCATTTGTAGTTATTTATATAAAGGGATATCAATAGATATTATGCCAGCTGAAGATGGTCCAATAGGACCAGCTAACCGATGGTATAAAGTTGGTTTTGAAAATTTATGGACCACAAAAGTTAAAGAACAAGAAATTAGCATTCTATCTGCACCTTGCTTCCTGGCAACAAAATTTGAAGCCTTTAAAGATCGTGGTACAGATTATAGAACAAGCCATGACTTTGAAGACATCATTTATGTATTAGATAATAGAACAACTATTGTAACAGAAATTAATGAAGACCATCCAGAAGTTAAGCAGTTTATAAAAGAGGAGTTAATTAAAATATATGAGAGCAATACATTTACCGAAATAGTGTCTTGTCATATTCATCCGCTTATTGTAGAGGATAGATTGCCTATATTAATGGAAAAGATAGAAAAAATAATTACTAGTTAACTATGAGCTTCAACGAACTAAACAGTGTAGAAAACTACATCATAAAACAGCTTACAGGTATTAATTTAAACACCAATGAAGTTTCAGAAGATTCTGTGTCGTATAGTGGTTTTTGGCTATACAAATCACCACAAGAGTTGCAACGCAGTGTAAGCGAAGTGTTAATTGAGACAGAGTTGAAATCAGCTTTAATTCGTTTAAATCCAGAAATTACTCGAAATCCAGATTTAGCAGATGAGGTCATCTATAAACTGAGAGCTATTTTAATTTCTGTACATCAAGTGGGTTTAGTTCGTGCCAATGAAGAATTTTTTAATTGGTTACAAGGAGATAAAACCATGCCTTTTGGAGAAAACAATAGACATGTTCCTGTACGTTTAATAGATTTTGAAGATTTAAAAAACAATAGTTTTATTGCTACTACACAGTTTCGTATTCATCATAGAGAAACCAAAATACCAGATGTAGTGCTATTTATAAATGGGATTCCTGTGGTTATTGGCGAAGCCAAAACACCAATTCGGCCATCAGTAAGTTGGTTAGATGGCGCTCATGAAGTACACGATATTTATGAAAATGCGGTATCACAATTATTTGTCCCTAATATTTTATCCTTTGCTACCGAGGGTAAAGAGCTCTATTATGGGGCTGTTAGAACCCCTTTAGAATTTTGGGCGCCTTGGCGTTTAGAAAATGATGAAGATGCCATTGCGAAGCGTTTAGGCCTCGGAGAGGTTGGTAAAGAGTTGAATGATTTATTACATCCTAAACGTTTATTAGATATACTTCAAAACTTTTCGTTATTTACTACAAGTAAAAAGAAGCAACGAATAAAAGTGATTCCAAGATTCCAACAATATGAAGGCGCTAATAAAATAGTAGCACGTGTTAAGGAAGGGAAGATTAAAAAGGGTTTAATCTGGCATTTTCAAGGTTCAGGTAAATCTTTGTTAATGGTGTTCGCTGCTCAAAAATTAAGACGAGAAAAAGACTTAAAAAGTCCAACAGTTGTTGTGTTGGTAGATCGTACAGATTTAGATACTCAAATTACAGGAACCTTTAATGCGGCCGATATTTCTAATGTAGAAACTACAGACAGTATCAGTGAGTTACAAACCTTGTTAGAAAGAGACACAAGAAAGATTATCATTTCTACGATTTTTAAGTTTCGTGATGCAAAACCGAATATGAATACTCGTGAAAATATCATTGTTTTGGTAGATGAAGCGCATAGAACACAAGAAGGTGATTTAGGAAGACAGATGCGTGCTGCTTTACCAAATGCTTTTCTTTTTGGTTTAACGGGTACACCTGTAAATAAGGCTGACAAAAATACATTTTGGGCTTTTGGAGCAGAAGAAGATGAAGGTGGTTATATGTCGCGTTATACATTCCATGATTCTATAAGAGATAATGCTACTTTACCTTTGCATTTTGAACCGCGCCTGGTAGATGTTCATGTCGATAAAGAAACTATAGACAAGGCCTTTGAAGAGTTTAAAGAAAATGCTGCATTAACAGATGAAGAAGCTGATGCCTTGAATAAGAAGTCAGCAAAAATGGCTGCCTTCTTAAAAGCACCAGAGCGTGTAGCTAAAATAGTAGAAGACATTGCCATTCACTTCAAAGAAAAAGTAGCTCCTCATGGTTTTAAAGCGATGATAGTTACACCAGACAGATATGCTTGTGTGCAATACAAAGAAGTATTAGATAAATATTTTCCGGAAGAAGCCAGTCGTGTTGTTTTTTCTACCTCGGCCAATGATGATTTTGATTTTAAACAAAAATGGGGCGTTGATAAAAGCCAGCAAGAAAAAATTGTAGATGCGTTTAATGATCCAATTTCAGATTTGAAATTCATCATTGTAACTGCAAAACTCTTAACTGGTTTTGATGCACCTATTTTACAAACAATGTATTTAGACAAATCAATTAAAGACCATACACTACTGCAGGCTATTTGTAGAACGAATAGATTGTATAAAGGAAAATCATTTGGACGTATTGTAGATTATTTTGGTGTCTTTGATGATGCTGCAAAAGCCTTACAATTTGATGAAGAAAGCATCAAGACGGTGATTTCTAATATGTCTGAATTACGAGAGAAACTGCCAAAAGCCGTGATGGATACTTTAATTCATTTTGTGGGTGTTGATCGAACAATTGATGGGTTTGAAGGTTTAGAGGCAGCTCAAAATGCTATTGGTACAAATGATAAAAAAGATGCTTTTGCAAAGGATTACAAATATTTATCTAAAATATGGGAATCACTATCCCCTGATAGTATTTTAAATATATACCAAGCGGATTATAAGTGGTTAACACAAGTATTTGAATCCGTAAGACCAGCAGCAAATAACATTGGTAAATTGTTATGGTTTACATTGGGTGCACAAACTACAGCATTAATTCACGAGAATATCCATGTAGGTGAAGTACACAAATTAGAAGAGTTTGCTTTAGATGCAGATATTATAGAGAATATCTTTAATAATCCAGACCCTAAAAATGTAAAAAAGCTTGAAAAGCTTTTATTAAAACGCTTTAAAAAGAACGCTGGTGATCCAAAATTTAAATCTCTGAGTGAGCGCCTAGAAGCATTAAGAGATAAAGCAGAATTAGGTTTAATAACGTCTATAGAATTCGTAAAAGAGCTCTGTAAGCTGGCAAAAGAAACAGTAGAAGCTGAAAAAGAGTTAGAAAAAATCCTTATTCAAAAAACACCGAAAGCAGCACTTACTGAATTGTTTTTAGAATTAAAGGATGACCAAACACCAGCAGTTGTAGAACGTATTGTTGAAGATATTGATGCTATTGTTAGAGTAGTCCGTTTCCCTGGTTGGCAAAAAACAAGCTCTGGTGAGCGTGAAGTTCAAAAATCATTACGTAAAGCACTATTGAAATATAAATTACACAAGGATCAAATTTTGTTTGAACGGGCTTATGGATATATTAAGGAGTATTATTAACATGGAAAATTTTTTAATATTTAAACCCTTGTAGACATAACTAACCAAAACAACTCTATGCAGATACATTGCACAAATAAGTCTTTATTTTGAATACAATTTAAAAGAGTAATCTTTTTGTAATATTTTAAAACAAGAGTATGAAAGCACAAAACCACATGAATTATTTAGCACTGAACCAAAACATACTAAATAAATCTTTAGTCATAGGAGGAGGACCTCAAGAAGGGAGTTCAGAAACACCAATAACCACATTTAACGGCCTTCAAGTATACTTGAACGGAACAAATGCCATGCCTGAGCATGAAGAGCTTGATAAATGTTTCACCATTGGAAGTATGGTGCATCCTTATGCAATGAGTGGAATGCCTGGTTCTAGTGGTGACTTAAGTTATGAGTTCTGGGTTACAGAAAAAGAATACATCATAGTGGTTAGATTAAAACTAGATGAGTTTACAAATGGAGCTTCTGATCCAGCAGCAGACATTTTAGCTTTGGTTAAAAGAGATGAAATTCCAGAAAATATTGAGCAAAATGAAGAGAGCTACAGAATACTATCTCAAGATATGATGCTTTGTCATTTAGAATCGTTATTTGAGTTTTACGAGACCCTTGAGGACATAGAGGAGTGGTCTTTTGAGGATGATACACTGTATTCTTATGTAGAATATCATTTTGAATTAAAAAATGCTGTAAATTCAATTGATGATGAATTGAAAGATTGATAATGCAACAACAATTAGTAAACTAAAAGTAAGCGCGTTTAATTAATAGTATTAAAAACAACTAACTAATTACCAAGGTGCTTCATCACTTTCACTACTAGTGGAATCAAGATTAATATTCATAGTACTAATAAAGCTATTTTCCTTGTCTTCTGGGTGTTTTTCTTGCACCTCTTCCTTATAATGCTTTGCTATATAAGCCTTTTTCCAGGCCTCTCTTCTTTCTTCACTCCAAAACTCATCTGGCGAAGGCATTTCATCTTCAGATAGTTTTTCAAACTTACCTACTCCTTTATAATAATAGGAAATATTTTCTTCTAAACTTAAAATATCTATTGCACCTTGGCCACTTATACCGATTAGTTTATGAATAAGTTCATCCCTTTCTTTTGTTGAATTTGTGTAAAAGTAAAACTGTACCCTTGGCAGTTGCTTAATCTTCCAACCATTTGTAAATTCTATTTCTAAATTACGGATATCGTAAGGTTTTATGTCAATATATTCTAGAAGTTCTGTAGTATTTTTGAACTTTTTAAGCATCTTTCTAATGGGATGTACCGTGTTTTTACGTTGCCTGTATCCATTATTAACTTGATAAAGTAGCGTTTTACTTTTAATTTCTAAGTGTTTGAAATGGAATAATAACCATAAGTTTGTTTTAGTATTTACATGCATACTAAAGCTTTTCTTATCTGAAAAAAGTTCTATGCCGCCAAATAAAGAGTTCCACATTTTAATTTATTGTTATTAAGTTATTCATGTATCTTTTAAAGATAGTTATCTAGCAGTAATAAATACATCTATTAATAAAGTTGGTGTGCTAATAGCATGCTTTATTAATGGAGCTACTTTAAATGTAATTATTATTTTGTAAACAAATTAGTTAAACTCAAAAAAACACAAAGTATTAAGATTTTTTTTTAATATAAACTTTGCCTCAATAAAACAGTTTGCTTTAATTGTTCTGTCCTCCAAGGAAACACCTTTAATAATTACTTGAAAATATTCTTTATTTTTTTCACCTCTTCTTCTAAATTCATGAGCGTTTAATTCTTAAAAGTATTGGATGCAGTAGTTATACAAACACAATCAAAGAGAATCAAAGTCTTTGGCGGGATTAAAAAGAATATTACTCAAATCCGTCAATTTTCATTGATTATTCAAGTTCTTTTACCCATTTTTCTAAATCTAATATCGTTCCCATTTTTCTACAATAACCACAACCCCACTCATCTTTTAAAGTTGTTACCATTATAAAATGATTTCCTCCAGAAGGGCAACTTGCAGTCCAACTATCTTCATTAAAACCTGTTGGCTTTGGATGTAATTGTTGTTGTTCTAAAAAAGAAATTAATGGTGTAGTTTTTTGTTTTGCTTTTTCTTTTTCAATGGTTTTAGGAACCTTAATATCAGAAATGATTTTATCAAATTCTTGTTGAGTAAAAATGACACTGTCTTTTAAAGTAGGATATCCAATAAACAGATGGTTTGCTTCAATTAATTGATGAACAGCATAAATAGTATCTTCTTTTTTTGTGTCAAATTGTAATTTGTATTGGACTCTTATTTCTAATTCACTATTGTGGTAAGAAAAGGCTAGCTGAAAATAATTATCATCGGTAATTCTATAAAAATAATCAAACTCCTCATCAAAAAGAGTTTCATAAGTCGTCATTAAAAATTGAAATTCATTTTTAATTTTTGCAGTGTTCCCAAAATCTAATTGAGAATTCATTTTAACGCCTTCTTGCGTTGTAAATACAGTTTTCATAATACATATTATTTAAATTATGCATCGGAATAATAAAATAGATAGATTGTTCATTTTTTTTGACTGAACCGCCCGTATTCTAAACCACCGTTGCTTTTATGCTCGGTTGGTACGCAGTTTTTGCGTTCCTGATACACTGTAAAAATACATTAAATATTTAGAACCTCAAGACAATGGGTTAATTCACGAAAGATCCTTTATTAAAAGAGGCGAAAAAAATTATCAGAGAAAACAAACTTAGATTAAATCCTATTTAAAATAATTTTATAGAATTTCATGCCTACAATAAAACGAGTTACTTTATAGTTATTTATAAATAAGCCTTAATAAATACTCATGAGATTAAATTCAATTAAACTTTTTTTACTTTTTTTATTCATTGCGAATCTGGCAACGGCGCAACATCAATTTAGCCCAGAAAAGATATCTAAAGCAGCTTTAGAACTAACCAAACAACATGTTGTGTATGACGCGAGTTATTACAGTATACCCTACCCCAACGGAGATGTTCCTAAGGGTAAAGGGGTTTGCACTGATGTTATTATTAGAACCTACAGGGCCAATGGACTTGACTTACAAAAAGAAGTTCATGAAGATATGTCTGAAAATTTTAATCTATACCCAAAAAATTGGGAGTTATCTAAGCCAGCACCTAGCATAGACCACAGAAGAGTTCCAAACTTAATGACATATTTTGAACGTCAAGGCTCAAAATTACCCATAACAAATAAAGGTTCTGATTATCTTCCTGGAGATGTTGTAGCTTGGAATTTAAGAGGAGGCACTACACATATTGGAATGGTAGTAAATAGACTCTCTAATGATAAAAAACGTTATCAAATTGTTCATAATATTGGAGGCGGTCAAGTTCTTGAGGACTGCCTATTTGATTTTGATATCATTGGACACTATAGATTTCTAAGCGTTAAAAATTAATATTAAGAAGACCTAAATCTTCATTGAAATAGTGTGACTTGAAACCCTTAGGCTCCGCGACATTATTTCCATGAATAATTTTTTGTTTGTGGAATCTTTTTTTTAAATTTAACTATCAATAAATTAAAAAAAAATAAGCATAGCCTTTAAACTCCACTTATTTTAATTCATTAAATGTATTCAATGTCGAAT
>Ga0209712_10000943_pt1 | contig 24999 bp, 26 predicted proteins | sample ArcOceMetagenome_FD_187443 | JGI IMG/M metagenome (GOLD analysis project Ga0209712, IMG submission 187443) | Marine eukaryotic phytoplankton communities from Arctic Ocean - Arctic Ocean - Greenland ARC118M Metagenome (SPAdes) (version 2) | ecosystem: Environmental > Aquatic > Marine > Oceanic...
CCCAATCGGCCAAAACAAATGGTAGACCATGAATTGGGTAAAGCGTCATTGACGCGTTTTGAAGTGCTTGAGCGAAGCCCTACAAGGTTACAGACTAAAGTGCTTTTGAAGCCGGTGACGGGGCGTTCTCACCAGTTACGAGTGCATATGGCTGAACTGGGTCACCCTATTAGTGGCTGTGAGTTTTATGCCCATCCAGAAGCGCTAATGCAAGCTGAACGTTTGCAGTTACATGCTTGGAAGTTAAGTTTTATGCATCCATCAACTGGGGCTTTGCTAACGCAAATAGCCCCTTCAGTGTTCTAGCTCAAACATAGGTGTTGATCACGTTCCACAATTCATCTTCAGAAAATGGTTTGTGCACATAATCAGTAATGCCAGCAGCTTGCCAGTGGCTTAATTCGGTCATTGGATCTCTGGCGGTGGCCGCAATAATAGGTACATTGACACTGTTATTGACCCCTAAAGTGCGAATGGCACGAGTGGCAGAAAGGCCATCTAAATTGGGCATCATTAAGTCCATAATAATGATGTCATATTGATTGTTTTTCACACAAGTGATGGCTTCCAAACCATCGGCAGCTAAGTCAATAGTGACTTCGCCAAAGGAGAGGAATTCATAAATAATTTCACGGTTGATGGCATCATCTTCGACAACCAACATTCTAATCAAGGCCATAGATGAATCTCTGTTCAGGTCACAAATGTAGCTACATCAGGCTATTTTAACGCCAAATAGCGTGGTTTAAAAAGCCCTAATGGGGCTGCATCAAACTGTGGCGAGACGCAATACACTATGCCACACCTCTGCATCCAACTCTACCGTATTAAGTAGGACCTTTTGGGAGCCTGGCAGGCGTGCCCCTGGTTGGCTGGTAATGGCGTCTGAAATGGTACTCAGTTTGTCCCAAAATAGATCACCAGCAACGTTAGTAGGGTCAATAATAATGTAGCATTGGCCTAGATCATGGGGCTTGCCTTCGCTCGCCTTGAGAGGGTCTAGCTCAGTGCTGGTGCTGCCACCGGTAAAGGCGGCGGCCAGGATTTCTGCCATTAGACCAAACCCGTAGCCCTTATAACCCCCTGCAGACAAAAGCGAGCCGCCATTGAGCACAGCCTTAGGGTCTTGTGTGGCTTGGCCTTCACTATCAACACCCCAGCCTAATGGGATTTGCTCACCCGCAGTGGCCGCCATATTGATTTTACCTATGGCAATAGCGCTGGTGGATTGATCAAACTGCATGGCCAGACCACCCTTACCGTCTGGCACCGACATAGCAATAGGGTTAGTGCCAAGCACCGCCTGAGTTCCACCTGGCGGTGATACGCAAGATTTTGCATTGGTCATGCCAATGGCAATGTAACCTGCACCTGCAATCTGTGCTGTGAAGTAACCCATAGAGGTGCAAGTGTGGGAGTGGCAAATGGCTAAGGTGGCTACACCATTGGTTTTTGCGGCTAAAAGTGCCGTGTCTAGGCCGCGCGAAAAGGCCGCCTGAGCAAAGCCTAACTTGGCATCTACCACCACACTGGCAGGCTTAGGCTGGTGCACTTCCGGCTCAACATCACCTTTAACTCGGCCTGTTTTTAGTTGGCTGCAATAGCTCTCTAGGTAAAACAGCCCACAAATCTTGTTGCCATGAGCTTCTGCAACACGCACGGCATGGGCAACTGAGTTGGCGATCCATGGTTTTGCACCATGGGCTTCTAAAGCTTTTGCTGTGGTGGCTTGAATGGTGTCCAAATCAACGCTAATGTGGGTCATAGGGTTTGCAACTGTCAAATGTTCTCAGGCCCTGATTTTATGTTGCTTTACCCTCATGGGTAAAGTAAAAATAACACTTCCTATTTTTTAACCCAAAGTTTACGGCCCATGAATCCCTTCCCTCGTGTTGCCATAAGGCCTTTTATCGCAGCCGATAGTGCGCAAGTACAAACCTTACTGAGCGATGCTAGAGTGGCGCAGATGGCAGGTAACATGCCTTATCCATACCCTAAATATGGCGCCCAAAATTGGATCTCATCCCATGGTGCACAACATCGATCTGGCGCTGCAATTATTAGGGCCATTGTGTGTTTAGAAGGTGGTCAATGTATTGGCGCCATCAGCATTGACCAAATTTCTAGGGGCCTAAATGCGAGTGGCAATTTGGGTTATTGGGTGGGTGTGCCCCATTGGAATCAGGGGTTCTGTGTGGAAGCTGGTGAGTTAATGCTAACGTTGGCGACTAAGGAGTACGCCATGGGACGTTTGGTTGCCGCCCACCGCATCGATAATCCTGCCTCTGGGCGGGTGTTAGAAAAGTTAGGGTTTAATGAGTTAGAGCCCCAGCGCATGACTAATCTATCGGGGCAGTATTTGTTTCGTTGTTATGAAAAACGGCTGTGATCAATGCAATAACTCATGCAGCAAATTTGTTACTACCCCATGTGCGCCTTAGTCAGCCCAGTGCACTTTTGTTAAAAAGTGCCATGGTGAAAAAGTACCCTTGTTAGAAAGTACCATTATTAAAAATTAGTTTAATAGCACAAGGTCTTTTTCGTAGATCTAGTTGCAGGTGTGTTTATTTTTGTGATAATGTTATGTTATAACATATCATATATAAATCGACCTAATGCAAGAGATTAAATTAATGGCGATCACCTTGATCAGTCTAATACCCATACCATCGACGTGCATGGGATATGCGTAAAGTGCGAAGCAAGAAAGATCACAGTATAACGAAAGATAAAATTTTCCTACGTCCTCTTTTAATTGGAGTAGCTCCAAGGCTGGCCATTGCAAGCATAATTTCTGCTGCACTTTGGCTTGGTTTCGCTTGGGCCACAGCCAACCTGGGCGCACTGTGAATACGCTACTCAGCTTCCAGAACCTGACCCTTGGCTATGATCGACTACCTGCAGTGCATCAACTGAGCACTGAGATAGCCCAGGGCAGCCTCACAGCTATTGTTGGCCCCAATGGTGCAGGTAAGTCAACTCTCCTTAAGGGGGTAATGGGTGCCTTGACTCCTTTGGAAGGCCAAGTGTTTATCAATGGATTCAGTGAGTCTGATATTGCCTACCTGCCGCAACAATCTCAAATTGATTGGCACTTCCCAATTTCAGTGATCGACCTTGTCGCCATGGGACTTTGGCGCGAAATAGGCGCCTTTGGTAGGCTGGGCCGAGCCAGGAGCGCCCGCGTCGAGGAGGCCATAGCAATGGTGGGACTGACTGGGTTTGAAAAGAGATTGATTGGGTCCTTGTCTGGTGGCCAAATGCAACGGGCCCTGTTTGCAAGGCTTCTATTGCAAGACTCCCAACTGGTTTTACTGGATGAACCTTTTACTGCCATTGATGCCAGCACAATGACAGATCTAGTCGCCGTCATCGATGGATGGCATAAGGAAGGCCGAACGGTCATGGCTGTTTTGCATGACTACCAAACGGTTAGCAACCATTTCCCCCAGACTTTGATGTTAGCCCGAGAGCTTGTGGCGCATGGCCCAACCGCAATGGTCTTAACCGCAGACAACCAGCTTCTTGCCAGCCGCATGTGTGAGGCCTGTGCTGAGAAACCCCACGTCTGTGGGAAGGCCATCAAATGATTTGGGAACTGGTGTTTGCACCCTTTGTAGATTTCGGATTCATGCGTCGCGCACTTCTAGGATGTGTCGCAGTGTCCTTTGGCGCAACCCCTGTGGGTGTGTTTTTAATGTTACGTCGCATGAGCCTTACTGGAGACGCAATGGCTCATGCGATCCTACCTGGTGCCGCGATTGGTTATTTGATTTCTGGCTTATCACTGACTGCGATGACCATTGGAGGGTTGATCGCTGGGATGGTGGTGGCACTCGCTTCGGGCTTTGTCGCTCGTGTGACTGCGATCACAGAGGACGCAAGTTTAGCTGCGTTTTACCTCATCTCCTTAGCGGTGGGTGTCTTGATCGTTTCAACTCGCGGAAGCAACGTCGACCTACTACATGTTCTGTTCGGCTCTGTGCTAGCCCTTGATGATGCAGCGCTCATATTGCTCTGCTCCTTTGCAACTTTATCGACCATCGCCCTAGCTTTGCTGTTACGACCATTGGTATTGGAATGTGTTGACCCTCAGTTTTTGAGATCTGTGAGCAGATTAAGTGCAATAACCCATTTCCTATTTTTGGCCTTGGTGGTGATCAACCTAGTGGCAGGCTTCCATGCACTTGGCACCCTGATGGCCGTGGGTATTATGATCCTTCCTGCAACTGCAGCACGTTTTTGGGCTGCTGGTATCGTAGGGTTGATCAGTGTTGCAGCGCTTATAGCAACCCTTTCGAGCGTCATCGGCCTACTTTTGTCATTCCACTATAGCTTACCCTCCGGCCCAGCCATCATTTTAGTGGCGGGTATTGGGTATATTTTTTCACTTATTTTTGGCCCAGTGGGGGGCGCAATTGTGCAAGCCCTACCACGCCAAAAACTTTAAATTAGCAAGGACTATTATGTATTCTGCTCCCTCAATTTTAACATCTATAACTGCTGCAGTAGCACTAACACTTGGCATGCCCAGTTCCTCATGGGCAGATGCGCCCATTCCTGTTGTAGCCACGTTTTCGGTTCTTGGCGACATGGTCAAGCGCATTGGGGGTGAGCATATCTCGTTAACAACACTAGTGGGTGCAGATGGCGATACCCATGTTTATCAACCAACGCCACAAGCGGCGCGGGTGGTGGCCGAGGCTGATGTTTTATTTATCAATGGCTTGGGGTTTGAAGGCTGGCTGGAACGACTGGTTGAAGCTGCTCCTTTTGTTGGCTCACTGGTAGTGACAACCACTGGTATTGAGCCTATTGCATTTGGGGGCCACGAAGACGAGCATGAAGAGGGCCATGAAGACGAGCATGAAGCGGGCCATGAAGAGGATCACGAAGACGAGCATGAAGAGGGTCATGAAGAGGGTCATGAAGAGGGTCATGAAGAAGAAGCTGGAGAACATCACGGCGACCATGGCGCTTTTGATCCACATGCATGGCATAGTTTTACCAATGCGATTGTTTATGCCAACAATATCGCAGCAGGCCTTGCTCAGGCTGATCCTGCTAATGCCGGTTCTTATTACAGAAATCACCAGAACTTCGTCAATGAAATCAGGACGTTGAAATCTGAAGCAGACCTCCTCATGGCGGCCTTACCCATTAACAAAAGAACCGTCGTTACGCCACACGATGGTTTTGGTTATTTTGCCGACCTTTATAACCTACGTTTTGAAGCTCCTCAAGGCTTTAGTACTGAAAGTGAGGCCTCAGCGGCAGATGTGGCTAAGTTAATTATGCTCATCCGTAAGCAAGAGATATCAGCTGTTTTTATAGAGTCCATAACGAATAACCGTTTGATGCAACAAATCGCCAACGAGACGGGCGCGGTTATCGGTGGAAAGCTCTATTCTGATGCACTTTCTAACGCAGACGAACCCGCTTCTACCTATTTGGATATGATGCGCCACAACACCGAAACTCTGTCACAGGCGCTCGGTGGTTGAAATGACTAATTCAATCCGCTGCTAATGCAGCCTTAATAGTGCCCCATGGTTGTGCCCCTCAACACAGCGATGGGGCAGGTCCTTTGGGCATGTCCCATTAATTTTATTTAATAAAACTGTGAAGTGAAGTGCACCAAAGCTTAGGCACAACCTAACTGTGTGTGAAGAGATTGAGTTGTTATGGTTTGACTATGTAGGGTGCAATACAGCGTTTACCGTTATTGTACTCTTTGGATATTAAGAAATAATTGTTTATATTCCATGCTTTAGTCGCATTTAAATAACGCCTAAGCAGTCACTATGCTTTCTTGTTGCTTGAGTGATCTAGTCACCGATCAGATATAAAAAAAGGCACCTCAATGAGATGCCTTTATAACTAGCTAGACTCGCTTACGAACGGCGCGGACGACGGTTTTGGCCGCTGTCATTGCGCTTAGGTCGAGGTGTTTTAGCGCCAGGAGTAAAGTCGTCGGCAGCACCTTGAGACTGAATATTTAACGGTTTGCTACGCACTCGTACTTTTTTAAGTAACTGTAGCATTTCTGCCGGCATGCCTGCAGGAAGGTCTACCGTAGAGTGGTCGTCAAATAGGCTAATACGTCCAATATAAGCGCTGCTGAGGTCTGCTTCGTTGGCGATAGCGCCAACGATGTCGCCTGGCTTAACTTGATGATCATGGCCTACGTCGATGCGAAAACGTTCCATGGCAATCGATTCGCCACTGAACTCTTCCTGCTTACGTTCTTTGCGACGTGGGCGCTCTTCTTCATTAAAGCCAGGAGTGGTATCACGTGAGTCACGACGCTCAGGTTTGCTGTGTTCTGGCATCGTGAGGGGGCGGTCTTGCTGAGCCATAAAGGCCAAGGCCGCAGCCACTTGCTCAGGTGCAATTTCGCGTTCCTTAACAAACGCCTCTACAAGGTCGCTGTAGATGCTTAGGTCAGGCTGTTCAAGGGCTTTGTCTATGCTCGCCTTAAACTGGTCAATACGGCGCTCTTTGACTTGCTCACGGCTAGGTAAGTCCATTGGGGTGATGGCTTGACGCGTGGCTTTTTCAATCGAACGCAACATGTTACGTTCACGAGGGGCCACAAACAAGATTGCGTTACCAGCACGGCCAGCACGGCCAGTTCGGCCAATACGGTGCACATAGGCTTCAGTGTCGTATGGAATATCATAGTTGATCACGTGACTAACGCGAGCCACGTCAATGCCTCGGGCGGCAACGTCGGTGGCAACAACAATGTCAATCTTGCTGCTCTTAAGGTGTTCTATCGTCCGTTCGCGCAGTTGTTGAGACATGTCGCCGTTAATTGGCGAGGCACGATGGCCACGGGCTTCTAATTTTTCAGCCAACTCTACAGTCAGGGTCTTGGTGCGTACAAACACGATCACGCCATCAAAGTCTTCTGCTTCTAAGATGCGCGTCATGGCGTCCAGTTTGCTGGTGCCAACGGCTTTCCAGTAACGCTGAGTAACACTGTCTACCGTAGCCGTCTTGGCTTCAATCTTAATTTCTTCAGGGTTGTTAAGGTAGGTGTTGGCAACCTTGCGAATCACCGCAGGCATAGTGGCTGAAAAGAGCGCCACTTGACGTTGCTTTGGAGTGTGATCCAAAATCCAAGTCACGTCGTCGATAAAGCCCATGCGGAGCATTTCATCGGCTTCATCTAAAACAACAGTTTTTAGCTGGTCTAGCTTTAAAGTGCCGCGGCGCAAATGGTCCATCACTCGGCCAGGCGTACCCACCACCACGTGCACGCCACGCTGAAGTTGACGTAATTGCCCGCTCATGCTGCTACCGCCATAGATAGGCAGTACATGGAAGCCACGCATATCGCTGGCGTAGTTTTGGAAGGCCTCAGCCACTTGAATAGCGAGTTCACGGGTGGGTGCAAGTACTAACACCTGCGGAACTTCATTTTTTAAATCAATATTAGACAGTGCAGGTAGTGCAAACGCAGCAGTTTTACCTGTGCCTGTTTGGGCTGTACCTAAAATGTCTTTGCCTTCCAAAAGGTGTGGAATGGCAGCGGCTTGAATGGGGGATGGTTGTTCGTAGCCAATGCGAGTGATCGCATTAAGTACTGGCGTAGAAAGTGCCAAGTCTGCAAAAGTGGTCATCGTGTTATCCTAAAATAAGTGATCTGATGACTCGATAGACAAAAAGCCCACCAAGTCTGCACGTAAACAAAGCCACACTCCCAGATGTAACAAAAAAGCCGAGATAAAATAGGAGTTATGAACGAGGCATTTGTGTGATGGCGCAGCGAACTAAAAATAACCTTCAATCAGCCTGTGTACGGTGAAAAGTACAGGCAATAGCAAGCTATCGCCATGTTTTTCAACGACCATCAGGGGGACTTAGGCATTTTATGCTGCTGTCGGCTGTGACAAGGGCCTCGTGCCCTTTGTTCGGTCTACATTGGCCTTAACTGAGTTAAGTACGCCAATGCCCGGCACCTGCTGGTGCCTTACCGTGCCAGTTTATTTTAAAGCGTGGCTGAGATAACGCGGATGCAAGTGATATTACGCGACGTAGTGTATACCATTTGCACCCTAGATGCCATTTAATTTAAACAGCAAGTGTAATGCTCTTTATCAGTGACTAGTTGCCTTTGATCGCAGCAAGCACAGATTCAGCAGAACTGACTTCAAATGGATCAGGACCATTATTGTCTTTACGACCTGGCTCTTCTAGCCAATGTTCAACAACACCATTATCAACCACCATGGCATAGCGCCAAGAGCGTTGGCCAAATCCGACATTGTTCTTTTCGACTAACATGCCCATCTGACGAGTAAATTCACCATTGCCATCAGGAATGAACTTGATGTTGGTGCAGTTTTGATCGAGCATCCACTTGCGCATTACAAAGGTGTCATTAACCGACAATACGTAGACTTCGTCCACACCATTTTGCTTCAACTCTTCGTAAGCTGCTTCAAAGCCAGGTACCTGCATGGTGCTGCAAGTGGGCGTAAATGCGCCGGGTAGAGAAAATACAACTACTTTTTTGTTACTGAAAATCTCATCAGTGGTCACGTCTTGCCAGCGGAATGGGTTATCTCCACCAATGCTTGCGTCGCGGACGCGGTACTTAAAGGTAATTTGGGGTACAGTCATGCCAGTCTTCATTGATCTTGTTCCTTTTATTTACTGTGGTCGACACGTCAACGCTGTCGATTACACAAGTGTAGAGCATGTGGTAATATTTGTATAATCGTTATAAGTATTATTTTTAATAGGTATTACCAATAACATGTTAAGTCTCAAAGATCTAAGTTACCTGGTGGCATTAGATGAATTACGCCATTTTGGTAAAGCCGCCACGGCCTGCCATGTGAGTCAACCAACCCTCAGCGGTCAGCTCAAAAAGCTGGAACGTCAGCTTGGGGTCACGCTGATCGAGCGGGGTTCAAAGACCGTTATTTTTACCTATGTCGGTTGGGAGATCGCTCAGCGTGCCAAAGCCATGGTATTGCAAGCCCATGAAATGGAAGAGTTAGCAAGAGCATCCAAAGCGCCACTCACTGGGAGTTTAAGGTTAGCCATTATACCCTCTCTTGCGCCCTATTTGATGGCCAAAACGGGGCTCGCAGTGAGTAACTGTTTGCCCGATCTCAACATTGAACTACATGAGTTAGAAAGTAGGGAAATGTTGCGGCAGCTCAAAAGTGGTGACATTGATGTGGGCATTTTAGTGTTACCGCAAGCCCAAGCAGGGCTGCGTAGCCTTAGTTTATGGCAAGAACCGTTGTGGTTAGGAGTGGGTCACAGCCATGAATGGGCTCAAAAAAAGCAAGTCACTCGAGCACAATTAGGTGGAGCCGAATTAATTTTGTTAAAAGAAGGCCATTGTTTAGCAGATCAAGCCCAGCACCTGTGCCAAATAAAAAGTCAGTCCCAAGCCTTCAGGGGGGCGAGTTTAGAAACCCTAAGGTACATGGTATCAGCTGGGAACGGTGCCACTTTAGTGCCGCAATTGAGCATGGAGGCTTGGATCAGCCATGGGGAGGATAAAATGGTTTATCTTCCCATCACAGAGCCCAAGCAAGCTAGAGAGATAGGTTTTTTAGCCCGCTCAGGCAGTGCTTATTGGCCCTGTGTGGAAGCGCTGCATAAGGCCATGGATTCAGTATTGCCAGTTGTTGCAGAAGGCACGCAAAATGTACCGCTAGTGATTTAACACAGTCACTTTTGGCGGGTTAAACATCCTTGTCATTACTCTCATCTAGGCGACGGACTCCAAACGAGACAGTGGGTGGTATACCCATACCAAGCTCTATATCACTGACTCGATAATTGGCGCCTTTTTCTTGCAGCAAGGCGTTCACCCTCTCCTGTTTCTCAACGGCCTTAATAATGGTGTTTGCGATGACTGCATCACTGCTAAAACTAGTCACTGACTCACTGACCTGGTCGCTAAGTTTTTTAGCTTTATCTAAGATGCCCATGGTGTTCTCCTATTTTTTAATTTCAATTTTATGTTGTCTATGGTGTTGCAACCCATGTCATTTTCTAAGCCCTAAGCCCTGCGGACTAGGTTGCTGAGGGTGGCCAGCATGGGGCCCACTAGAGTGGCTTATAGGTGCGACAAGACTGTGACGTTACTTTAGTCCTCACCAACCATACTAAAGGTAATGCAGGCGGTCAAAGCGACGAGTAACGATGACAATAACAAGCAGGCAATAAAACCATACTCTAAAAAAACCCAACCAGAAAGCAGTGTGCCAAGTAGCCTCCCAGCAGCGTTAGCCATATAATAAAAGCCAACATCCATGGCCACGGTCCCGGTTTTAGCCAGTGCCAAAATGAGGTAGCTGTGGAGGGTTGAGTTGACCGCAAACACTATTCCAAACACTCCCAGCCCTACTATTAACACCACCGTATCATAGCCATGCATCGATAAGCCCAAGGCCATTATTATGGGCACCAGACAGAGGCTACTTTGCCACCTAAATGCTGTTTTGTGAACCAAACTGAGGGTGGTAGTTGTATGTTTGTCTAGTATTTTATGGGTTAATCTTGGTGTCAGCATTTGTACCAGCCCATAGCCTATAACCCACGCCGCTAAAAACCCACTCACTTGCCAGTAGGCCCAGCCCAACTGCTGCGCAAGATACACGGGTAGAGCCACCACAAACCACACATCTCGAGCCGCAAACAAACACAAGCGAGCGCCACTTAGCCGGTTAATCGAAGTGCTCTTAGACAGTAGCTGGCTTATCTTGGGTTTGCTTTTACTGCGGCCTAAGTCTGCCTTAAGTAGTATCAGACTTAACAACCAGACCAAACTGAGCCCGGTGAGCATCATCATAATGCTAGTTGAAAAACCAAAGCTGCTGAGTAAGGCGCCGCCTAGAAAAAACCCCAAGCCTTTTAAGGCATTCTTTGAACCTGTAAGTAGAGCCACCCAGCGGTATAGACTAGCGCTTTGATGGGCCGGCGCCAATAGTTTGACGGCGCTCTTAGCGCTCATTTTATTAAGGTCTTTTGCAATACCAGAAATAGCTTGGGCCGCCATAACCCAAGTCACGGTAAGCAAGCTTGGGCTCACTAACAACATACTTAGGGCCAAAAGCTGCAGCCCTAAGCCAATATTCATAGTTCGGTTGAGGCCCACGCGGGCGCCAAAATACCCCCCCAATAAATTGGTGACCACACCAAATAGCTCGTAAAAAATGAACATTAAGGCGATGTCTAAGGTGTCGTACCCCAAGCTGTGAAAGTGCAACACCACCAGCATGCGGAGGGCGCCATCGGTGATGGTAAAAGCCCAATAGTTGCCAGTGATTAAGGCATATTGGCGCGCGCCATGCGCCATAGTGTCAGACATCAGTGATCATGAGCGCAAATATATCGGGCCAGTTCAGCGGCACGATTGACGTAGCCCCACTCATTGTCATACCACAGATAGAGTTTAACCTGCGTGTGGTTGACGACCATGGTGGACAAAGCATCAACGATGCATGAGCGTGGGTCTGTGCGGTAATCAATCGACACTAATGGGCGTGGCTCAAAACCAAGGATGTTTTTTAATGGCCCAGCCGCAGCAGCCCCTTGTAATAACTGATTAACTTCTTCTACCGAGGTCTGCTGCTGCATTTCAAACACACAGTCTGTGAGTGACGCATTAGCTAACGGAACCCGCACAGCATGGCCATTAAGCTTGCCTTTTAAGTCGGGAAAAATGTGGGTGATGGCCGTGGCAGAACCCGTAGTGGTGGGGATTAAACTCATGCCACAAGCCCGCGATCGGCGTAGATCTTTATGGTGAGCATCCAAAATGGTTTGCGTGTTAGTGATGTCATGGATGGTGGTGATAGAACCATGACGAATCCCCATGGCCTCGTGTAATACTTTTACCACGGGGGCTAAACAGTTGGTAGTGCAGGAAGCGGCAGTGACTAGCCGATGTTGCTGTGGGTCAAATAGATGATGATTGACCCCCACCACCAGATCCAACACACCGTCTTGTTTGACCGGGGCTGTGACTAGTACACGTTCCACGCCTTGGTCTAAATAAGCCTGCAAAAGTGCCCTAGTTTTTAATTTACCACTGGCTTCAATAACGAGGTGGCAGCCACTCCAGTCGGTGGCCTGGGTCCTGGTGTTTTGGCTATAGGCTAGGCGGTGGCCATTAATAGAAACAGTGTTTTTATGGCCCTCAATATCTGCTGACCAGGTACCATGAACTGAATCAAACTTAAGTAAATGAGCAGTGGTGTGGGCATCACCTGCGGGGTCATTAAGCTGAATGAAGTCAAATTCAGGCCACTGCCACGCGGCCCGCAAAATGAGGCGTCCTATGCGGCCGCAGCCATTAATTCCTACTTTAATTGTCATAATAAAGTGTTGCAAAGAAACTAGATACGGGTATTGTACCCGCTTCTTTAAGGACAAAGTCAAGTGCAGGAGACATCGATGATAAAAGCTGGACTATACCGACATTATAAAGGTGCTCAGTATCAGGTGATTGATACGGTACACCATTCAGAAACCGAAGAAGAGCTGGTGCTATACCGCGCTCTTTATGGGGCCAAAGGGCTATGGGTAAGGCCTCTGGCCATGTTTACAGAAGAGGTCTTAGTGCATGGCAACCTCGTTGCTCGGTTTGCCTACGAGGCAGCTTAACTCAATAGACTCTTTAGCTGCGTTAAGTTCTTGTGGTCGGCGGATGAAGTTAAAATGGCTTTATTAAACGCCTGTGTAAACTAACCTACCAAGCAATAGATGTGCCGTCATAGTTAATAAAACTGCCCGTGTCGTCTGGGCCAACTTTCGCGAGCACTTGGCGTAATCCATTAACACTGGTGTGAGTGTTAATAGAAGCGTTGGCACCGCCCATGTCTGTCTGGACCCAGCCTGGGTGCAGAGCAACAACGTTAATGCCAAACTGCTTTAAGTCAATAGATAGGCTTTTCACTACCTGATTAACGGCGGCTTTAGACGAACGATAAAGGTATAGGGCTCCCCCATCATTGCCCTCAATACTGCCCATTCTTGAGCTAAGAACAGCAAAAGTACCGCCTTTGGCGCGAAGGTTTTTGTGCACTGCTTGCGCTAACATGAGTGGTGCAACACTATTTACATTAAGCACGTCCAACCACTGCTGCCGAGACACAGTTCCAAGACTTTGATCCTTGGGTCCAAATACCCCAGCATTGTTGATGACTAAATCTAGCTCGACACCATTGAGCTGTTTTTGCAGGCTAGCAATGCTGTCATCTTCAGCCACATCCAGAGGCAGCAAGGTCAGTTGATCACAGGCCAATGCGGCCAGTGCGTCGCCAGGTTGCTGACGGTAACTCGCATAAACGCGCCAGCCGTTGGCCAAATATTGTTGGGTGAATTCTAGACCAATACCACGATTGGCACCGGTGATTAATAGTTGTTGCATATTGGATCGCTCATGGACTTAAAAAGGACTGTTTATAGTAGAGTAACCATCAAGTCTGAGCAAGATGAGATGTTTCAAGCAGTAAAACCTAGGGCGTTATTTACTTCAATTTACAGGTTCAAGCTAGTGTTTTGGTGTGGGGTTGTTGTAGTATGCAGTGACTAGACGCAACACCAAATTCGTTTTTATATGGTTCGAATATTGATTACATCACTGGCCTTTTGTTTGCTACTTTTATCAGTGGGAAAAAGCTATGCCAGTATCGATACGCCTTTCTCTAACGGTGGGCATGACGTAATGCATATGCATGCATGTGGTATGGCCATGGCTGGTGATGCCGATAGCGCTGGTGCTGACTTGTTTAGTCATCTTCAATGTCACTTAAATATGACATCTTTAATCACCGTTTATGTCGCTATTGGCCTAACGGCCATGCCTCCACCGAATTACCGATATCATTTTAGTAGTAAGGTGCATATCCAAGCTTTATCGACCAAACCTCCTCAATTGACCTAGCGTCTCTTTGTCCCTGCTATAGGCGACACACCAATGTATGGGCCCCTTAAAAGCCAATTTTTTTTAGCTGGCTTGGGTGGGGTGATGCATTTAAATCTGTCACCTTAGCCGTTCTAGTTTTGCTGTTTAATTTGGATGATTTAGCCATGTTAAAACCTATTATGGTGCCATTCCAACTGGCACTGCTAGGGGCTGTGATGGGATTACTATCAGCCTGTACTGATGTGGAAAATATAGCAGATAATGAATCCACAAGATGGTATACCGCAGCCCAGTTAGCACAAGGTCAAGTCATTTTTTCCGACCATTGCGCGGCCTGTCATGGGCCCCATGGGGAAGGTGTAGCAGATTGGAAAACCCCAGATGAAAATGGCTTTTATCCAGCGCCCCCTATTAACGGCACGGCTCATGCCTGGCATCACTCGCTTAAGGTGCTGTTGCGTACTATTAATATGGGTGGAGAACCGCTTGGTGGCTCCATGCCGGCGTTTCAAGGTCGGTTAACTGCGCAGGAGCAAAGGCTTGTAATTGCTGCATTTCAACATTATTGGCCAGATAATGTTTATGCCCAATGGCACGACATTGACCGCCGCTAGTCGGCTCTGTCTAGCGTGTGGCAATGTTAATGCTCTACTTAATTAGTTAAGGAAAAATAATGAACCGTAAATGTAACTTAGTGATTTTCATACTGTCAGGCCTATTCTTGGTGAGCCCACTCTATGCTGATCACAAACAAAGTCACGTTGATGTGAGCGTGGGTGAACTCTCCCCTTTAGCCAGCAAAGGCCAGCTTGTGTTTAACACCAACTGCGCCTCTTGCCACGGTGTTAATGCTGCAGGTGGCATGGGTGGCCCGCCATTGATACACGACATCTACAACCCTGGTCACCATGCTAATGGCGCTTTTATTAATGCGGTACGTAATGGGGTACGGCAGCACCATTGGCAGTTTGGCAATATGCCACCACAAAGACACATAGTGTTTGGGGATATGGTATTTTTGATGAAGTTTATTCGCGAGGTTCAGCAACAAAATGGCATTAAAACTAAGGCTCATAAAATGTAAGCTTTGCAGGTTGCTAAGTGGCTTAAAACGATTACCCAACAAGAATTAACTAGGATAACGTGATGAAGATTAATGCAATAAAGAAAATCGTGGTTATGATGATGCTCTTAGGCTTGGGCAGCAGCTTAAACGTAAGCGCCCATGATGGCGCTACAGGTGTGGTTAAGCAGCGCATGGAAGCCATGTCAGACATGGGTGATGCCATGAAGGCCATGGCGTCTATGGTAAAAGGTAAGCAAGCCTTTGAGCCTGCGCTGTTTATCCAAAGTGGTGAAATGATTGCGAAGCATAGCGACATGATACCGGAGCTATTTCCCGCAGGCTCAATGGAAGGTATGAGTGAGGCCGTGCCCACCATTTGGCAACAATGGGACGATTTTGTTAGCTTGGGTTATCGCACTAAAACCGACGCTGAAGCGCTGGTGAAAATGGCCCAAGAGGGCTCAGAGTTACGTCCTTTGACCAAACAATTTGTCAAGCTGGCTAATGATTGCAAAGCTTGCCATAAAGATTATCGGAAGAAAAAGTAAGGCCTATGAAAATCACCAGAAATCTGATCCTTTTATCAAGCTTAGGGTGGTCGATAAGCGCCGTCGCAACAGGCCTTGAAGAGCTGCAACGTGAGGCGGTTTCCCGTGGTGCCTATGTGTTTGACATCGGAGGCTGTGCCTCGTGTCATACCAAGGAGCAACCCTTAGGGGGTGGAGTGGAATTGGTGACACCATTGGGTACCTTTGTCAGCTCTAATATTAGCCCACATAAACAGTTTGGTATTGGTGGCTGGAGCAATGCTCAGTTTATTAAAGCCATGCGCCAAGGCGTGACCCCTGATGGGGAACACTACTTCCCAGCATTCCCATATACCTCCTATGCAAATATGCCAGACCGGGATTTACTCGACCTTAAAGCCTACTTGGATGCACAAGCCCCTGTTGCTGAGACTACGCTGCCTCATGGGTTAACATTTCCCTTTAATCAGCGTGCGCTATTAGGCGTATGGAAACTGTTTAACACTGGCGATAAGTGGACCCCAGACCCGAGTCAAAGCGCCACTTGGAATAGAGGCAGTTATCTTGTTAACGGGCCGAGTCATTGTACTCAATGCCATACCCCTAGAAACTTCTTAGGTGGCTTGCAATTAGACGCAGGGATGGTGGGTAACGAGCAAGGACCTGACGGGGAAAAGGTGCCGCCGTTGCTGGACCCCAACCAATTGGGTTTTGGTAGCTGGAGCCAAGACGACATTGCTTTTTCTTTAGAGGTAGGTATGACGCCGGATGGTGATTTTTTGGGTGGTAGCATGAGCCATGTACTGGAAAATACCACGGGCAAGATGACCCCAGATGACATCAGGGCGCTCTCAGAATACCTGTATTCATTGAACAACCCTTGACCTATGTGTAACACTTAGGTTTTATAGTTTAGTTTTAAGCTATATACCTACGGGTAACTTTAGGAGATCAGCAATGAAAACGGTAAGTCAGCTCGCCAAAACAGCACGGGTGAGCGCTGAAACGGTGCGTTATTACAGCCGTTTAGGCTTGTTAAAAGCGCAACGGGACCCCCACAACGGCTACCAGCTCTTTGACCAAGATGCAGAGCAACGACTGGTTTTTATCAGCCAGTCTCGGCATTTGGGTTTTAGCTTAAAAGATATACAGGGTATCTTGCAGCATACGACTAAAGGTGACTCCCCCTGCCCCATGGTGAGAGATATTCTACGTCAACGAGTGCCCCTTGTAGCGGCAAAAATACGCTTTCTAGAGGAGCAAATGGCCCGCATGCAGCTTGCTTTGGAACAATGGCAAACGATGCCTGACGGGGTCCCTGATGGGCATCATATTTGCCACCTTATTGAAGTTTGGCACACGCGAGCTATAGAGATTGAAAACCATGAATAATCCCATACAAGACAAGATTACCCAATTATCCCTATCTGGAGTGACTTGCGCGGGTTGCGTGGCGCGTATAGAAAAAGCCCTCAACCAGGCAGAAGGGGTGGCGGCTGCACAAGTGAACTTTGCTAGCCGCACCGCAGAAGTCAGCGGTGGCAATGCCACGCAGCTCATCAAAGCCATACAAGACGCCGGTTATGATGCGCAGGTGATACAAGACGCCGAGGCAGCTGAGGTACAACAAGCGAAAGAGTTGCGTCAATTACTCAACACCCGTGCTTGGTATGCGGCTTTGGGAGTGGGCTTGGGTATTGGTTTAATGTTATTTGGCATGGACATTACTGATCCACTGGTGCTCCGAGCAGTGGGTTGGCTGACCTTGGTGATGATGTTAATGACTGGGGAGCATTTTTATAAGAGTGGTTTTAAGGCACTTAAGTCTGGGCATGCCAATATGGATACCCTGATTGCCATTGGCACTAGTGCTGCATGGCTGTACTCGATCTTGGTGGTGTATCGGCCGAGCATGTTTCCAGAGGCGGCTCGGGGGGTTTATTTTGAAGCCGCAGTGATGATTATTGGTTTAGTTAACCTAGGCCAAGTGTTAGAGATGGGTGCGCGTCTTAAAACCCATGCCAGTCTTAAAAATCTGCTGGGTCTACGCCCCAGCCATGCCTGTTTGGTAGGTACAGCAGGCACAGTAATGGCAGCTGAAGTGCAGGTTAATATTCTTCAAGTTAAGGTGGGGGATTGGCTGCGTATTAAACCTGGTGAACGAGTGCCGGTAGATGGCAGGGTCACGCAAGGCGAAAGTTACTTCGATGAGGCCATGCTAACAGGGGAACCGATGCCAGTGCTTAAACAATTGGGTGATGATTTGGTGTCGGGCACCATTAATGGCCAAGGCAGTGTCATTTATGAAGCCACTCGGGTGGGCAGTGATACCGCCTTAGCCCGTATCGTTGAGATGGTTAGACGAGCGCAAAATAGTAAACCGTCGATCAGCCGGTTAGCCGATCAAGTGGCCGCTATATTTGTGCCTGTGGTGTTGCTGATCGCGGTGATCACTGCCCTAGTATGGTACGCCTTTGGTCCTCAACCCGTGCTCAGTTATAGCTTTGTTAGTGCCCTATCGGTATTGATTATTGCTTGCCCATGCGCCTTGGGTTTAGCCACCCCTATTTCCATCATGATCGGTGTGGGTAAAGCGGCACAAATGGGGGTTTTGGTGCGTAATGCCGAAGCCCTGCAGCAAGCCAGTAATATTGATTGGGTGGTGTTAGACAAAACCGGTACCATCACTCAGGGACACCCTAGTGTTGAAGCCTTTGCTATTTTTAACGATGCTGACGAAGTGCAAAGTTTAGCCATGGCCGAAAACATAGAGCAGGCCTCAGAGCATCCCATTGCGCTTGCAATTGTTACCTATTGCCAACAACAGTTATCGCTTAAAGGTTCAGCTGTATTTTCGGCAGCAACCCATGTGGAAGGCTTCACTGCGGTGCAGGGCATGGGTGTGGTTAGTGGTGATCTAGTAATGGGTAATGTGAGCCTAATGCAGGCACACAACATTGATATTGGTGTTGCACAAGTGTGGTTAAGAGCTCAGGAAGACGCGGCTCGAAGTATCGTATTATTGGCTCATAAAGGCCAATTAATCGTGGCCTTTGCCCTTGAAGATGCCTTAAAAACAGATAGTGTTAAAGCGGTGCAGCGGCTCAAAGCACAGGGCATTAAAGTGCTGATGTTAACCGGCGATAATCAGGCAGCAGCGCAGCGAGTGGCGCAACTGGTGGCGGTGGATGATTTTGCTGCACAGCTGATGCCTGAGGACAAATTAAATAAGATTAAACAGCTGCAGAATCAAGGTCAGGTGGTGGCCATGGTGGGTGATGGTCTTAACGATGCACCCGCCTTAAGCCAAGCCGACGTGGGCATTGCGATGGGCCAAGGCACTGATGTGGCCATTGACAGTGCTGATCTATGTTTACTTAATAGTTCATTACATGGGGTGGCCGATGCCATTGAGCTGAGTCACTCAACTTTACGCAACATCAAACAAAACTTATGGGGGGCGTTTGCTTATAACACCTTAGGTATTCCCATTGCTGCAGGCGTGTTATTTCCCCTCACGGGTATGCTACTGAGTCCGATGTTAGCTGCCTTGGCAATGTCCTTGTCATCGGTTACCGTGGTGACTAACGCCAACCGCCTGCGTTGGTTCAAGCCTAGTCCGCGTAATTAGTTAGAGCATTTGTGGCTGGGGGTGTTTGCGGCGTGCGCCGATGGCTTGCACCACCACGCCCATCATGATGATGCCCCCACCGATTAAGGTCCAATTGCCTGGGTGTTCATTAAACAAAAACCATACCCAAATAGGGCTCAAAATGACTTCAAGCATGGTTAATAAGGTCAGCTCTGCTGCAGGTACGTGCTTTGAGCCAGAAATGAACAACACTAAGGCCAGTCCCATTTGAAAAAAGCCCAAGGCTAAACAAATCGTTAGGTCGGTCCAGCTTATAGAGAAATCATCAATGGCAAACCACGCCACGAGCATGGAAAAAAAGCCACCAATCACGGCGGCAGGTAACATATCGCTGCCTTTGCCGCGGCGCATGATGACACTAAAGGCAGCGTAACAAATGGCCATCATTAAGGCAAAAGCCATACCAATAATGCCATCGCCACTGAGGGCATGGCCTACCATCACGCTAACCCCAATACTAGTGAGGCCTATGGCCACCCAAGTGCGCCTTTTGACACGCTCACCCAGAATAAACCAACCCAGTAAGGCTGCAATAAATGGTGACGAACTCAACAGAAAGGTGACGTTAGCCACACTGGTATGCAGTAAAGCAAAAATATTGCCAAAAAAGGAAGCCCCTAAAAAAATGCCTGCCAATAAGCTCAGCTTATTGGTGCGTTTTAAGGGGGTGATCAGGTTGCCATTATTACGCCAAGCCATCACCGTAAATATAGTAATCACTAAGCCCAGGGAGCGAAAAAAAACGATATGCCAACCTGAGGCGTCACTGATATAACGCACACCCACACCGGCGGTGCTCCACAGTAGGCCACATATAATGACCATGATGGCGCCGTTGCGATACAGCGGGTTAAATGCTGATACCTTTGAGTTCGCTATCTGAGTCATGGGTTTGCCTGCAACCAAGCGTTATAAATTTGGCTAGGCCAGCGGCTTTGAGTCCATGCTAAAGTCGCCATAATTTGTGCATCCGTAAGGGTACCTTCCCATGCGGGCATGGTACCGCGGCCTTGAATAACGGTTTGGGTTAGATCGGCTAATGAGTGGTGCCAAGCGTGGCCACTGCCATTTAAAGGAGGCGCTGGGCGGTTGCCGTCAGCATCGACCTGGGTCCAGTTTTCTGCGCCTTCAGCTTGCGCACCATGGCAAGAGGCACAGTGGTCTAAAAATAAACTTTCGCCCTGTTGCACTTGGGCTTGGCTGTACCAGGTATCGGTGTTATTTTGCTGTTCTAGGTAGGTGTAGGTGCTTAATATGGCCACCAGCATCGAGCAAGCGATTAATAACAAACGTTGAGTGCTACTCATGGGGCCAGAGCCTATTCAAAATGGATATCGCCGCACTATATACCAAGGCAGTGATCACGGTCTAGGGTTGGTCGATTGATTCATTGTTCTGAGGCTGGAATTATTTTATAATTTTGCACTCTTAACTCCACTATAATTCACCTTTGGCCTTTGTACATGGCAAACACATCATCCCTGCTAACCCTAGTTAAGCTAGTGCTGCGTTTTTTGGTCAGCGGCGGCATTGCCACGGCGGTTCACTGGGCCACCTTGTGGGGCTTACTTAATTTGCAAGTAGAAGCAGTGCTGGCCTCTAGTGTGGGTGCTTTTGTGGGCGCTGTTGTGAATTATTTTTTACAGTATTTTTTCACTTTTAAAACCAAACGCCAACACAAGCACGCGCTACTGGCATATATCCCAGCAGTGTCAGTGAGTTGGCTGTTAAATTTAGTGCTGTTTTATAGCCTTTACGGCAGTTTATTACCAGAGCCATTGATGGCCCAAGTGGTGGTAACGAGTATTATTATGGTGGTTAATTTTTTGTTATATAAAAAGGTTGTATTCCGTGCAAAATCAGATAACTAGCCCAACCGCTGAGGCAGCACCAACAGTGACTACACCGATACTTTCTTTGGTCATTCCCGTGTATAACGAAATGGAAGTGTTGCCGCTATTATTTGAGCGAGTGCGAAAAGTCATGCATGACCTCAGTTTAGACTACGAAATGGTGATGGTGGATGATGGCAGTAAGGATGCCAGTGCTAGTTTTTTGGTACAGCAAGCGCAAGCTGACGCCCGTGTAAAAGCCATTATTTTGTCTCGCAACTTTGGCAAAGAAGCAGCTTTGTCTGCGGGTTTAGAGCAGGCCCAAGGTGAAGCGATTATTGTGCTTGATGCAGATTTACAAAACCCACCCGAATTAATTCCTGATATGCTAGAAAAATGGCGTGCAGGGGCTGATATAGTGGCTATGAAGCGGCGCAGTAGAGAAGGTGAATCGTGGGTTAAAAGGTCAGGTTCCTATGCCTACTATCGCATTATGAACCGTATTACGGGCTCTGTGAGTATTCCTGAGGATACAGGCGACTTTCGACTCATGAGTCGCAGGTCACTGGACTCTCTCAACCGCTTGCCAGAGCGTAACCGGTACATGAAAGGCTTATTTGCTTGGGTAGGTTACCCTACGCATGTGATGGAATATGATGTGGCCGATCGTGCCGCAGGGCAAACTAAGTGGAATTACTTTAATCTGTTTGGTTTGGCCTTTGAGGGCATTACATCCTTCTCTGTGGCTCCGCTCAGAGCCATGGTACTGTTGGGACTAATTACAGCCACATTGGGTGGTATATTTGGTGCTTGGATCGTCTTTAAAACGCTCTTTTTTGGTAATGACCTAGATGGTTACCCTTCTATTATTGCCATGATTACATTTTTAGGGGGGGTACAATTACTCTCTATTGGCGTACTGGGCGAGTATGTTGGAAAAACTTATTTTGAGGCTAAACAGCGGCCCCTATTTATTATTCAAGATGTGGTACAACAGACAGCTGGAAATGCTAGCAATCACACCTCTACCGCAGCACAAGGAACCTCAGTTAATGTTACAACGGACTAATCTTATTTGGTTATTAGGCACTATGCTAGTGGTGCGCATAATAGCCATGGTAGTGCTGCCATTGGCCGATACCACCGAGCCTAGGTATGCGGAAATTGCCCGTTTAATGATGACGACCAACGATTGGATTACCCCATGGTTTGAACCTGGGGTGCCTTTTTGGGGCAAACCACCCTTATCCTTCTGGGCCCAAGCTATTTCCTTTAAACTATTTGGCATTAATGAATTTGCTGCTCGCTTACCTGCATTGTTGGCTTTTTTAGTCACTACTTGGATGCTTTGGCGCCTGGCTCTTGCTTCTGTTAATGCCCAAGTTGCCACCGCTAGTATGGTAGTTTACAGCAGCATGTTGCTGACCTTTGTAGCTGCTGGCACGGTGATGACAGACCCGTACCTACTGTTAGGTACTACGTGGGCCATGGTGGCCTTTTATTTAGCGCCTAAGGAAGATGTTTGGTATTGGCGTTATGGCTTGTTTATTGGTTTAGGTATTGGTTTGTTGGCCAAAGGTCCGTTGGCATTGGTGATTACTGGTGCGCCCATAGGCCTATGGGTATTGCTCCAAGGTAAACTCATGTTTTACTTAAAAACTATGCCTTGGATTAGGGGCATTTTGTTAACCTTAATCATAGCACTGCCATGGTATATATTAGCCGAGCTAAAAACCCCAGGTTTCATTAACTACTTCATTGTGGGCGAGCACTTTATGCGCTTTGTAGATCCAGGTTGGATGGGCGATCTCTATGGCCACGCCCACACGGAACCTAAAGGTATGATTTGGGTGCATTGGTTAGCGGGGTCTGCGCCTTGGGGTCCACTAGCCCTGTTATTACTGGTAGGCCACCTATTTAAGGCCCGCTGGCGTCAAACCCTATGGCAGGCTGCTAAGCAACCAGTAGTCATGTATGTGTTGTTATGGGCGTTAGTAACGCCAGTGTTTTTCACGCCTGCAGGTAATGTGATTTGGACCTATGTGCTACCTTCTATGCCAGCCCTTGCCTTGCTAATGGGTTGGGCCATGATCAGCCTCAATAATGGTCAGCCATGGCGTCGACTAGGCTTTACCTTGTTGATGTGGTTGATGCCTTTAGCAGGGCTAGTGTTGAGCGTGTTAGTGGCCAATAATAATGATTTAATGAAAACTGAAAAGCGCATTGCTGAATACGTTGCACAACAGCCAAAAAATGGAACCTCTGACAATTGGTCCAGACTCTATTATCTTGGTTCCGAACTTGAGTTTTCTGCACGCTTTTATAGCCACAATAAGGCCAAACCCGTGCGCCTAGATCAGTTGGAGAATTTAGCGCTGCAACAACAAGGTGTTTTTGTGGCCATCCCCGCCCAACAGTGGGAAACAACAGTAGCCCACTTTGGGGCAAGGTTGGAGCCACGTATTGAGAACATGCGCTTCAAGTTAGCGTTTCTTAATCCTTAAGGTTTAACGGTGTCTCAACGGGTTTTATAAGGTGCCTGTTTATTTTCAGATTACCGATGCTGAGTCGTTAAGCCCTCAGTATTGGGCTTAAGCTGGGTAGATTGAGCTGAGACAGGCTGTTACAGGGGGGGGTAATTATCAATATGAGAGGCTTTGCTGATATCTAAGAGTGCAGTCTTGCCATTGCAGTTTGTTTAATTCATGGAGTTTTAACAGATCCCCCATGCAGTAAACATTAGAAATTTCGATAAGCACTAATATGTGCTCCCCATGATTTGTAAGTGTCATTGCCTATACCATTATAATTAATAGAGGTATTGAGGTGGCTATTGTTTTTAAAAAGAAAATCCACACCTGCTTCAATGTTTGCATGCACCTCTTTGTTTGAAAAGTTGGAGCTTGCATTCTGCGTTAGAGCAGTATTGTTGTTGGAAAACTCCCAAACACCATTGAGGGTGATAAATGGTGAATATTTGGTTTCATTGTCGCTGACAAAGTGTGAGCTAATTTTAGGACCAAACTCAAAAGAACCCGTTTTTACTGCAAAAGAGGGAATGGCTACATTCAATGTATCTGCATACGCGGCTGTGCTTTCTTTAAAGTAGGACAAGCGAGCTGTGGGTTTAATTTTAATATGATTAACACTAAAATCTCCTACCATTGCCATCGATGCAAGCCATCGTTCGGAATTGAATGAGTCAGTATAAGTGCCAAAGGGAGACATTTTATTCTGCCCCTTTCCCCATCCTATGCCCACATCTGCATAAAGGTGTTCTGTGAGCTTAGTGGTCATGTAAGGCGTAATCATCCAGCCCACTCCTTTGACAGTATTAGTCGTGCTTTTTCCTGCAAAAGAGATCCAGTCCCTTTGTACTGAAAGCCCAACCAGAAAATCTGGCTTAAGCACATAGTCAGTTCCTAAATAAGTCGTTGAAAATCGGCCCAGACTGTCGCCTCTTTTGATTTGATTTACCTGAACTTCTAGCCAGATATCTGCAGCATTAGCAGGCGCTTTAAGGCGGTTAGGCTGATTGTGTAGATAAGCTAAAGTGGGAGCAACAACAGAACCATTGCCAATAGGCTGAAATGAATTTGTCAGGCCTTCATCATTAATGTGTGGCGCATCATTATGAACTTCTGGACTAACCCCAAAAGCATTCAGAGTCTGAATGACATTACCCGTAAAAGAACTGGGAGCATGGGCGACACGAGCTTGGCTTAAGCTAGCATGTACGTTGAAGCTAGTTTTTGAAAGATGGGCAGAAAATGGAAGCTTGGTGTTTTTTAAGGAAAAACCCAGTCCATCAATGCCATTACCATGGGTGGGTTTATTTTTTAGTCTATTAATTCGACGTTCAAGATTGGGTTGGTGCTGCAGAATAGACCTGGATCTTGTATCGAGTAATTCACCAATATATTTGCCTGTGGTGGTCAAGCTATCAAAGGGAGTAATGGTGACCGTAAAACTCTGTGTGTGAACGTTACCCGCAGGGTCTGTCGCTGTGTAGGTCA